>Ga0302170_10001150_pt1 | contig 10376 bp, 7 predicted proteins | sample I_Fen_N2_1_FD_193492 | JGI IMG/M metagenome (GOLD analysis project Ga0302170, IMG submission 193492) | Peat permafrost microbial communities from Stordalen Mire near Abisko, Sweden - I_Fen_N2_1 | ecosystem: Environmental > Terrestrial > Soil > Wetlands > Permafrost | place: Sweden: Abisko...
CACTACCAAAGGAATCCTTGAAAAAGAAGTTCCCGGTGATGAGGAATTTGATGTTTCTCCAAAGCTCAAGAAAGCAATTCTTGAAAATAATTACGGTGCTTACCTGGATCAGAAAACAGGTGAAATGCATGTTGCTTTTCTTAGTAATAACGATATTACCGGTGGTAACTCGGGAAGTCCTATCTTTAATGCCAAAGGTGAATTGCTTGGACTGGCATTTGACGGCAATTGGGAAGCTATGAGCGGGGATATTGTTTTTGAACCTGATTTGCAACGTACCATCAATGTGGATGTCCGCTATATTATGTTTGTTATGGACAAAATAGGCGGTGCCAAACGATTGGTAGATGAGTTGAATATAAAGTAAGAAGTAGGTAGTCGGTAGTAAGTAGTAAGAGGTAATAAAAATGCGCCTTCCGGGATAATCGGAAGGCGCATTTTTATGACTCTTATTTCTTACTACTTACTTTTTTTACTATCGACTACTTACTACCGACTACCTACTTCTTTTGAATCCATTCGTCCATAGCCTTGGCAGCACGGCGTCCATCACCCATAGCCAGGATAACGGTAGCACCACCACGTACAATATCCCCTCCGGCAAAGATAATCGGAACCGCTGATTGCATGGTTTCATTATCTACCACTACGGTTCCCCATTTGGTTACTTCAAGTCCTTTTACGGATTGAGGAATAAGCGGATTAGGCGAAACACCCACACTTACGATAACCTCATCCACTTCAATGGTTTCTGTTTTACCGGGTATCTCAACCGGTGAACGGCGACCTGAAGCATCTGGTTCGCCAAGTTGCATAACCTGCAGCACCATTTGTTTGACGCGACCTTGTTCATTTCCTCTGTATTCAATAGGGTTATGCAAAGTCATGAATTCAATGCCTTCTTCCTTGGCATGTTTTACTTCTTCCAGACGGGCAGGCATCTCTTCTTCCGAACGACGGTATACCAGGATGGCACGTTCAGCACCCAGGCGGCGCGCAGTACGTACGGAGTCCATGGCTGTATTGCCACCACCAATGACTGCTACCTTTTTTCCCAGGAATACAGGGGTGTCCGAATCAGGATTGGCTGCATCCATCAGGTTGACACGTGTCAGGTATTCGTTGGATGACATAACACCTACCAGGTTTTCACCTTTGATATTCATAAACCGAGGCAGACCGGCACCACTGGCAACAAAGATTCCTTTAAAGCCATCCTGTTCAAGGTCGGCTATCGAAATGGTTTTACCCACTACGCAGTTGGTGACAAAATGAACACCCATAGCCTGAAGGTTCTGGATTTCAACGTCCACAATATCATTTGGCAAACGGAATTCAGGAATACCATATTTCAGTACTCCGCCGATTTCGTGCAAAGCTTCAAAAACGACTACTTCATACCCCATTTTTGCCATGTCACCGGCAAAGGCTAGTCCGGCAGGACCTGATCCTACTCCTGCAATCTTTATATTGTTGGCTGGTGCTACGGTTGGTACAGAGATATTGCCGCTTATACGTTCGTAATCGGCAGCAAAACGTTCCAAATGACCAATAGCCACTGCTTCTTTATTCATTTTTAAATGGATACAAACACCTTCACATTGTTTTTCCTGAGGGCATACCCGGCCGCATACTGCCGGAAGTGCAGAGGTTTCTTTCAATGTTTTGGCTGCTTCCAGGAATTCTCCACGTTCAATGTTTTTAATAAAGGTGGGAATGCTGATTCCAACCGGACAACCGGACATACAGGTAGGGTTGGCGCAGTCCAGGCAGCGTTTGGCTTCTTGCACGGCCTGTTCGGCGGTGATCCCCAGATTCACTTCTTCAAGTCTGCTGTGGCTGCGGTATTCGGCGTCCAACTCAGGCATGTGGACTCTTTCAATGTTGGTACGGTCCTTGGCTTTTATGGCGTTGCGCAACTCAACTCTCCATGCTTCGGCTCTAGCTTCTGTATTATTCATATTTTAGTTGACCCCCTAAACCCCAAAAGGGGAAATTAAGAGTGTTTTGAACTTAGTTTATACTGTATTTTATTCTGGTAAATAGGAAGGTTTTTCGTTTGTGTGTTTTACTCCTTTTCTTAAGCAGGATGAGAGGTGGCTTTGTATTCTTCCATTTCTTCACGTTCAATATCCCGGTATCCGCCTAAACGCATAAGCATTTCATCAAAGTCCACCAGGTGGGCGTCAAATTCAGGACCATCTACACAAACAAATTTTGTTTTTCCGCCTACACTTACACGGCAGGCTCCACACATACCGGTTCCGTCCACCATGATGGTATTCAGCGAAGCAAGGGTGGGTACTTCATATTTTTTAGTCAGCAGGCTCACGAATTTCATCATGATTGCCGGCCCGATAGTAACACATAAATCTACCTTTTCACGTTTGATAACGGCTTCAATTCCGTTGGTTACCAATCCCTGTGTTCCGTACGAACCATCATCAGTCATAACAATTACTTCGTCAGAATTCTCACGCATTTGTTCTTCCAGGATAATTAAATCCTTGGTACGTGCAGCGATTACGGTAATGATCCGGTTTCCTGCTTTTTTCAATGCAGCCACAATAGGCATCATCGGGGCTGTCCCAACACCGCCACAGGCACATATTACTGTTCCGAAATTTTCAATGTGGGTAGCTTTCCCCAAAGGGCCTACCATATCGGTAATATAATCACCTACTTCCAGGGCACATAATTTAGACGACGAAACGCCCATCTTTTGTATTACCAAAGTAATAGTGCCTTTTTGCAAGTCAGCATCAGCTATTGTCAGCGGAATGCGTTCACCCTTAAGACCTACTTTTACCATAACAAAGTGACCGGCTTTTCGCGATTTGGCAATCAATGGAGCTTCCACTTCAAACTTAATAACATTAGCAGAGAAATACTCCTTGCTGACTATTTTATTCATTTGGGACCGTTTTTTAAAAATTAAGGGGCAAATTTACAAAAAATATGCCTGATGGCTATGTAAATTGTTATAAAAAATCACTATCTAATGACAAAATTGTAAACAATTTGAATATGTACTGGTCAGTTTGTGGTTTTTTATACAAATTCCAGACTGATTATACTCTATAATTTAGTAGTAAATAATTGTACCGTTTCGTGCTGATGGCATTCTATAAAAAAATCAGTACTTTTGCGCCTCCAATATTACACTTTACTAAATCAGAATTATCCCATGTTAATGTTTAATATCAGATTACAGAAATTCAGTACGTTCCTGTTCCTGGCATTTCTATCCATAGGAGCCAGTAACGGTCAAACCAGTTCAAAAGACAGCATAAAGCTGGGCGAAATAGTTGTAACAGGTTCTAAAATAGAGATATCCAGAAAGCTGGTACCCTTGTCTGTGTCACAGATATCCAGGCAGGACATTGAAAGTACCGGTCAGATGAATATATTGCCTGCCTTGAATTCATTCGTGCCGGGCATTTTTGTGACCGAGCGGAATATACTCGGTTTCGGAGTCTCAACTACCGGTGCCGGATCCATTACCATGCGGGGTATAAGCAGTTCACCCAATACCGATGTGCTGATATTGATCGATGGGCATCCGCAATACCAGGGCATCTTCGGTCATCCTTTGGCTGATGCTTATGTAGCTTCCGATGTAGAGAAAGTGGAAATTATCCGCGGTCCGGCTTCTATCCTGTACGGATCGAATGCCATGGCAGGGGTGATGAATATCATTACCAGGCAGCAACATGAGGATGGTCTGAAAGTAAACCTGGGCGCTTCTTACGGTTCGTACAATACCCAGAAGTACTTTGGTACCATTGGATACAAAAAAGACAAACTGAGCCTCTTTGCTTCATTGAATCACGATCAGACCGATGGGCTCCGTGCCAATACTGATTTCAACATCAACAATGCTTATGCCAAGCTGGGGTATGATATCAGCAAGGGACTTACCCTTACGGTCGATTACAGCCTGGCAAAGTACGTCGCCAATGACAATGGACCGATAAATCAAACCGCCCTGCCTTTTAATATCGATATTTCACGTGGCAAGGCTTCTGTGTCGCTCGAGAATAAATTTGAAAATTCGGAAGGGGGACTTAATTTCTATCATAATTTTGGAACGCATACTACCAATGACTCGATCAGTGGTAAATTTCATTCCACGGATAGGAATGATGGCCTTATGCTTTTTCAGACATTCAAATTATCAACCGGAACCAACATTACTGTAGGTGTTGATTTTAAACAATACGGCGGAACAGCCAACCAGGGGTTTAAGCACGATTCGCTGATTGTGGTTAACGAACTGGCCGGATATGCCTATGCCCAACAAACCTTATTCGAAAAGCTGACTGTCAGTGCCGGGTTACGACTTGAGAACAATTCTAAGTTTGGAAACGTCCTGATCCCATTATTCGGGTTAAACTACAACCTGACGGATAATACCACTTTCAAAGGATCAGTCTCAAAAGGCTTTCGCAGCCCGACTGTTATGGAGCTCTATTTATATGCCGCCAATCCCGGTTTACAACCCGAAAGCCTCATTAACTATGAGGTCAGCTGGCTGCAATCGGCGTTTAACAATCATTTGAATCTTGAGCTCACAGCCTACAAAGCTGTCGGAAGCAATATGATCCAGGTGGTAGGTACAGGATATACAGCTCATCGTGAGAACCTGGGCTCGTTTAATAACCAGGGTATTGAATTTTCTGCAAACTATATACTGAACCGTCATCTACGCTTTAATGCGAATTACAGTTACCTCGATATGGATAAGGTTATGATTGCCGCCCCGCGCCAACAATTCAATCTGGGGGCCAGTTACAGGTATCAAATATGGGGCCTGCATGTCTCCACCCAATACATTGAGCATTTATATACTTCCATGCAGCCCGTGGTCACACAAAACTACACACTTCTCAATGCCCGTCTGACAGCACAACCATTAAAATACCTTGAGCTGTTTGTAGCAGGAAATAATCTGTTGAACACTACCTACCAGATTAATTCTGGTTATCCCATGCCCGGAATTAATTATAATGCAGGGTTTAATCTCAGGTTTTAAATAGGGGAATAGAACGAAAAAAAGACGCTTTGGAAAGTTAAACTTCCGAAGCGTCTTTTTTTTACATCTTGAGTTACACAAATAATCGTTTTAAATGTGCGTTTTATGTGTGCCCGGCAAGTAATCTTTTTTTCCAAAATCAGGTATCCCTTTCACCGCCCTTTCTCCGCCTTTCGGTATACCTTTGTCATGAGACGTTACATAGATGTTACATACATAAAATATAGACGTTACATAGATGTCACATACCTATATAGATATGTGACATCTATGTAACGTCTATATAATGAGATTGCAAGGCCAATCTTATGAATAATGCCGAAGGCATAATGAAGGCATAATGAAAGGAGGAGGTAGAGGAGAGAACCGAAGGGTGTATTATTTATATGATGATCCGCAAACCTTCCTAAAGCTTTAGAGAACTAATTCATAAGGAATTGAATGTGAATAGCCATGTATTAAATGACTGGAAGATGATAGCCGCAATTCACTAACCACTAAGTGGTTGAATAACTGCATCAAATATATCTCATCCTGTTCAATCCCATGCTCTTCCAAAAATTATTTCAATTCTTTCAGGTATGATTCTGTAGCATGATGTCCTTTCCGGTTTTTAGTACAGAACAAAATCCGGTATTTGTTGGTGATGCCGCTCAAGTCAGGAAACTCCATGAATAGAAAGGATTTCATGTGGATTGTTTTACCCACATGAAATCCGGTATATTAGTGCTCTTGTCTTCGGTCGTTTTGCCGGGGCGACTGTTGCTGCTGTTGCCTTGGAGCTTGTTGTTGCTGCTGTTGGCGTTGCATTTGTTGAGGAGCCTGTTGTTGTCGCTGTTGTTGCTGAGGGGCGGCTTGTTGCCGCTGCTGTTGTTGCTGATTGTTCTGTTGTTGCCTTACTTGTTGCTGTTGAGCAGCTTGTTGTTGCCTTTGTTGTTGAGGAGCAGCCTGTTGTCTTTGTTGTTGTTGCTGCCTGTTCTGCTGTTGCCTTACCTGTTGCTGTTGTGCAGCCTGTTGTTGCCTTTGTTGTTGAGGGGCAGCCTGTTGTCTGTTTTGTTGCTGTTGTCTGTTCTGCTGTTGCCTTACCTGTTGCTGTTGTGCAGCCTGTTGTTGTCTTTGTTGTTGGGGAGCAGCTTGTTGCCTGTTTTGTTGTCGTTGATTGTTTTGCTGCTGCCTTACCTGTTGCTGTTGTTTAGCCTGTTGCTGCCTTTGTTGTTGGGGAGCAGCTTGTTGTCTGTTCTGTTGTTTGACTTCACGACCCCTGACATTATTTGTAGCTGATATAGCCGGACGTCCTTTATTTACTGAAACAAATTGGTTCCTGTTTTGGCTTGCCGCTTGCTGGTGACTGGCCTGTATTGCTGTGGGTTGTCTGTGATTTCCGCGCATAGCTGCATTTTCACGGGCTGTGGGTCTGGTTCTTACACCACCGGGTCCATTGTAGCTGGAACGATTATTTGAATTGTTTCGGGGAACATACGTACGATCCGTATAGGTGTTTCGCACAACACGTCTGTTGACATTCATAACAGCCGTATTATACTGGAAGTGACTACCACTCCATCTGCCGCCATAAAAGCCTGAACCGCCATATCCATATCCGTAGTTCACACCGCCGTAATATCCCACGTTGAGTCCCCAGTAGCCATGATGAAAACGATAATATCCGCCACTATATCCCCAATAACTAGGTGTCCATAAATACCCATCTTCAGGTGGTTCTACCCATTGTCCGGGAACCCAGTAATAATCGTACCCGTTATAAGCCCAATAGCCTGGTGTCCAAAGATATCCATCATAAGGGCAAGGAGGTTGTGTATAATATGGTAATCGCGGTGGGGCATGATGTACCCTGACAACAATACCTACTCTGACCCGTGCATACGAAGTAGCCGGTGTGACCATAAAGGCCAACATAAAGAAGAAAATCAGGGGAATGCTTTTAATTGTTTTCATTGGAGAATTAAATTATGTTCATTTGAAATTTATAGGTGCGATTATAATGATGCAAATGTACACAGTGGTAAATAGGAAAATGTTACACAACTCTCGAAATAAGTTGTATCATTCACACATATTTGGGGAGGCAGGATATTCTGAGAAGGAATAGAAAATATAGCCCGGGAAGGAAATTACCACCGGTATTGAAAACGAATCAGACAAGATATACAGATGAACTTAGGTCGGTCATTTTAGCCGGATTATTTACAGATTGAAATAATTTATCAACATTTTCTATCCAATTTTGTTGTACTAATTAAAAAATATATTACTTTTGCATTGTCTAATCAAATGACAACAATTATGATCAATCGATTTTTTACATATTTTAGTTTCTACTTTTACTTTAGCAGGTGAGAGCAGGATAGCCTTTATGTAAAAAACAATACTATACTAAATAGATATACTACATGAAAATCCTGCTCAAACACGAGTAGGATTTTTTTTGTTATCAGTAATAAGCATATATGAAGAAAGTAGCTATACAAGGCGTAAGCGGAGCATTCCATGAGATTGCAGCCAGAGAGTATTTTAAGGGGGAAGAAATTGAGATTCTGCCATGCATAACATTTAAAGATCTGTTTAAGGCATTGGCAGATGATGAATCGTTGCTGGGGATCATTGCCATTGAAAATACCATTGCAGGCAGTTTGTTGCAGAATCATAACCTGCTACGTGAAAGTGGTTGTCTGATTGTAGGCGAACATAAATTACGGATTGAACATAACCTGGTGGCATTGCCCGGACAAAAGCTGGAAGAACTTGAGGAAGTCTATTCCCACCCGATAGCGTTAATGCAATGTGAGGAGTTTCTGGACGAACACCATTATATGAAAGCCATTGAGAGTGAAGATACAGCCTTGTCGGCCAAAGAAATTGCCGATAGAAAGTTGCCTAAACGGGCAGCCATTTGCAGTTCGTTGGCAGCCGAGAAATACGGATTGGAAATTATTGCGAAGGGAATTGAAACAAACAAACGTAATTTTACCAGATTCCTGATAATTGCAGAACCTATACTGGCCGAGAGAATGACCAACGGAACTTTGCTTAATAAGTCAACACTGGTATTTACTTTGCCTCATGAAGAAGGCAGCCTGGCTAAGGTCCTTTCGATATTATCGTTCTATCATGTAAACCTGACCAAAATACAATCCTTACCCATTATAGGCAGGGAATGGGAATATCAGTTTTATATCAACCTGACGTTTGACGATTATACCCGATACCGTCAATCACTGGATGCTATACGACCCCTGACAAAAGATTTTGAGCTGTTAGGCGAATATAAGGCTGCGGCAACCCCCGTAGAATAATTTACAATTTTATAATTTACAATTTACTATTTAATCATGAATATACAACCAGCTAACCGGTTAAAGAGCGTAACAGAGTACTATTTTTCAGCAAAGTTGCGTGAAGTAGGTGAAATGAACGCAGCGGGGAAGAATGTGATCAACCTGGGAATCGGGAGTCCGGATTTACCTCCTTCGGAAGCCACCATTGCAGCACTGTGTGCTGAAGCCCAAAAACCGGATGTCCACGGATACCAGAGTTATGTCGGAATACCTGAATTGCGGAAAGGTTTTGCCGACTGGTATAAAAAATGGTATGGCGTGGAATTGAATCCGGATACAGAAATACAACCTCTGATTGGTTCAAAAGAAGGGATCTTGCATATTACCCTGGCTTTTGTTAATCCGGGGGACAGTGTGTTAGTACCTAATCCGGGATATCCAACTTATACTTCTGCCAGCCGGTTGTGTGAAGCGAATATTATTTCGTACGATCTGGATGAGAACAATAACTGGGAACCTGATTTTGAAGCATTGGAAAGAATGGATTTAAGTGCCGTGAAGCTTATGTGGGTAAATTATCCCAATATGCCCACGGGAGCTAAAGCTTCGGTTGGATTATTCGAAAAGCTGGTAGCCTTTGGCAAAAAGCATACTATAGTTATCTGTAATGATAATCCGTATAGTTTTATCCTGAATGAAGAGAAGCTCAGTATTCTATCGGTCGATGGGGCAAGAGATATTTGCATAGAAATGAATTCAATGAGTAAGGCGCATAATATGGCAGGATGGCGTATGGCTTTGCTGGCTACAAATGCCGAATTTGTCCAGTGGATCTTAAAGGTGAAATCGAATGTCGATTCAGGAATGTTTCGCCCGATGATGGTGGCTGCTGTGGCTGCATTGCAAAATACAGAAGAATGGCATGCTGAAATTAACAGGGTATATGCAAAAAGGCGTGTTTTGGCTCATCAGATCATGGATGCACTGGGTTGTACGTATGATAAGAACCAGGTAGGAATGTTTATCTGGGCCAGGATTCCGGATCGGTATAAAGACTCCGAAGAACTTGCCAATGAGATACTGTACGGTATAAATGTGTTCATTACCCCAGGATTTATTTTCGGAGACAAAGGATTACGCTATGTACGCGTTTCTCTTTGTTGCCCGGAGAAAATACTGGAAGAAGCACTGGGTAGAATAAAGTTGATTGGTTGAATAAGTTAATTAGTTGAATAAGCTAATTGGTTAATTAGTTATATAAGTAAAGATAAAAAGGAACAAATAAAATCATTGATATGGAATTTGAATCAATATTACTACCGGGAGTTGACGCAAAGCGTCCGCTCATTATTGCGGGTCCGTGCAGCGCGGAGACAGAAGAACAAGTGATGAATACTGCCCGTGGCTTAGCGGCTCATGGCATAAAGATATTCCGTGCAGGAATCTGGAAACCACGTACCAAGCCGGGTGGCTTTGAAGGAGTAGGAGTAGAGGGTTTGCCCTGGCTCAAAAGGGTAAAGACAGAACTTGGCATGTACACAGCAGTGGAAGTAGCTACCGCGAAACATGTACGGGAAGCATTGGCGCATGATGTGGATATCTTGTGGATAGGTGCACGCACCTCTGCAAATCCTTTTGCAGTTCAGGAAATAGCTGATGCATTGGAAGGTGTTGATATACCGGTATTCATTAAAAATCCGGTGAATCCTGATCTGGATTTATGGATTGGAGCCATCGAACGTATATACAATGCCGGCATTCGTCGTATAGCCGCCATTCATCGCGGGTTTAGTACGTATGATAAAAAAATATACCGTAACTTGCCACAATGGCATATACCTATCGAATTGCATCGTCAGATACCTAATTTGCCGATTATATGCGATCCAAGCCATATCGGTGGTAAGCGCGAGTTGATTGCCCCATTGTGTCAACAGGCTATGGACCTGAATTTTGATGGATTAATTATTGAATCCCACTGTCATCCGGATAAAGCCTGGAGTGATGCTGCGCAACAGGTAACTCCTGATGTCCTTGATTTAATC
>Ga0302170_10001153_pt1 | contig 10366 bp, 9 predicted proteins | sample I_Fen_N2_1_FD_193492 | JGI IMG/M metagenome (GOLD analysis project Ga0302170, IMG submission 193492) | Peat permafrost microbial communities from Stordalen Mire near Abisko, Sweden - I_Fen_N2_1 | ecosystem: Environmental > Terrestrial > Soil > Wetlands > Permafrost | place: Sweden: Abisko...
GAATCAGCTGTGAGATCTATACTTGTCAAATCAGTGCTTCGAATATCATATCCGAAATCATTTTTTTCTGGCAATTTGTCTTCTTTTTCTTTGTAATACTCTGGATATTCAACAGTATAATCAATAGCTTCAGGATGTCGAATTATAGAAATAACCTCTTGATTATTTGATTCATCTTGATTATATGTTTTCTCTTGATTATATGTTTCTTCTTGATTATATGTTTCCTCTTCCTTAGAACATGCCACCAAAATCGATAATAACATAACAATTGATAGAATTTTAATTAGCTTTTTCATAACATAGTCTCCCCCTCGTTAAACCATTTTTTTAATATTCCTTTGCAACTATAACCCCTAGCAATCATCCAGACATAGGCACAAATCTTAAGAATCATCGCATATTTATCTTAATTGTAAGTTAAAAATTCAGTCAGCGTCTCTATAAGTGGAAAATATTGTAAATCACTATTTATATTATATATCTTTACAGTTAATATTGTAAATATAGAAAAAATTTTTTTTAATCCCGACAACATCGTATTTCAATTGTTATATACTGCCCGCAAAAGTACATCTGACTGGCAATCTTTTGTTGATCATTCTCAACATGAGAAGACTTTCCGAATTCTTAACGCCATGAATTCCCTTCCTGGAAGTTCAACCTTAGGATTATAATTACAGGTATATGTATATCTGCCCTGGTCAGTAATTTCATATAGTGCTTCTACTGGAGTAATTGTCATATTCCATGTGTCTATTATTTCAATCTGGAATTTGGTTCCCATAGGTACTGGAGTTTTGAAGGCCGGAAGTTCAAATTTCCATTCTGTAGGTTTTTCATAACCAAAATAGTAAAGATAATACGTTCCATTCTTTCCAACACCATTCAAAACCCACCACCGATCAAGAGGTTCCAGACCATCGATGCCGCTCTCTTCAATTATCTTTTTTAAGAACTCAATTCTTTTTGGGCTTTTCCCCCTTAAAGTTCCACCCTTCGCCCACCATATGATATCTTTTGGATGTGTAAAGGTTTCACCATGTGTCATATAGGTTCCTGATGTAACAGCTTGCCAGAACTTATCTACCAATTCTTCAGCCGTTAAACTTCCCCATCTTTGGATAAGGTTTCCTTCATATCCTACTTCATCATAAATGACTGGTTTGTGATAAGCATCTCTAAGGAGTCTTAAGGTTCCAAATCCAGCACTTACCGTACCTCTTTTCGTACCTAACTGAACACTTGCATGTGTGATATGAGGATTCCAATGATCATATAACACATCACCTTGATGAATGGAAAGCAGATGATGATATGGATCTGCTTTTGCAACAATCTCTATATTTCTATCCCAGTCTTCCTTTGTTTTTTCTTTCATGTAATCATATTCATTTGCCATAGACCACCAGATATTTCTAAACGATGCAAACCTTGCAATTACATAGCGTAAATAGCGCTCGTCTGTTGCTGAATCCATGCGGTCAAAACCCCAACGACCTTTGTCATATGGATGAAATAGGATAAGATCCGATTCAATCCCCATCTCCATCAAAGATAATAAATGTGTTTCCAAGTGTGCAAAAAAGTCAGTATTAAATCTTGTAAAATCCCACGATAGCGGTGGACTACCTGCAAACGGAAAATACTCAGGATCATTGTCATTATTAGAATAATTTTTAGGAAATACACACATACGAATTTTATTAAATGAAGATACTTTTAACGTCTCCAATGTCTGTTTTTCAAGTTCAGCTCCTTGATGTGTCCATGCGTAGCAAGTCGTACCAAATGGAAAATACATAGTTCCATCCGCATAAGCAAAGTGAAACTGATTATGTACCTTGACCAAACCATGGTTATTTTCTGTTGGTTTCATACAAATCAGCTGACCTTTCACACCGTTTAGTATATCAACATTACTTTTTGTCTCAAAATTCCACACGCCTACTTCATCTGGCATAAAACGAATTTTATAAACACCATCGCCATCATAAAAGCCATCCGGTTCCACTATCTTATCTTTATATATAAACTTTGCAGATAGCAATACATCCACAAATGGATTACATCCCTGTGGTCCTTGCAACTGTAATTCATAAATACCCCAGCATTCTACTTCGTTCTTATGTTCAATCATCACTATAAAATCTCCTTTTTAATATTAACGTATTTGCATCCTGTTTACTCACTTCTATCACATCATTAACCTGATAAACGATACTGTCAGATCGTATTCTTACTAGTTTCGTTATTCTGACTATTATATTATGCTTTTAAATTCACTAAATTTCAATTAATAATTAAGTGAATTTGTGATGTTTATTGACTTAATTTGCTTAATCTTTTATACTCATTGCATTGGAGGTATCTTATATGACAATTACTGCAAAAGAATTAGCAAAAAAGCTTAATTTATCTGAAGCCGCCATATCTATGGCACTTAATAACAAACCAGGAGTTAGTACTGCAACTCACATTCGAGTAGTTGATGCTGCAAAAAAATACGGGTATGACTTTACCCGTATTACTGAATTCATGGAAAGCAACGCGACCCATGGTACAATCAATTTTATTATCTACAAGAAGAACGGAGCTGTAGTTTCTGATACTCCATTCTTCTCTCAATTATCAGAAGGGATTGATAATGAATGCCATAATTGCCATTATAATCTGTCCATCAGCTACTTATATGATCATGATGACATAGAAAACCGACTGAATGAAATTATCGACTACAAATGTTCTGGTATTATTCTGCTAGGCACTGAAATGATACCAGCCGATTTTTCCCCTTTTTCCAAGCTTACAATGCCACTTGTTGTTTTAGACACTTACTTTGATACAATAAACTGTAATTTTGTCCTAATTAATAATAGCCAGGGTGCTTTCCAAGCGACATCTCACTTAATTAAGCAATGTAAAAATCAGCCTGGTTACCTTCATTCTTCATATGCAATTGGTAATTTTAATGAACGTGCCAATGGCTTTTATCATGCCATCCGAGCTAACGGAATGTCCACTTCCAAATCTTTGGTCCATTACCTTACCCCTTCGATGGATGGGGCATATGCTGATATGAATCTGTTATTAGATAATGGTGAAGAACCTGCATCCTGTTACTTTGCTGATAATGACTTAATTGCTGCTGGTGCTATGAAAGCATTCCGCGAACATGGATATAACATTCCAAATGACATTTCTATCATTGGATTTGATGATCTACCAATATGTAATTATATTGAGCCCATGCTTACTACTATTCAGGTTCCAAAACAGTATATGGGACAGATGGCCGTTAACCGTCTTATTGAATTAATTCATACAAGACACTCCTGTGCGGTAAAAATTGAAATTGCTACTAAATTAATTAACCGAAAAAGCGTTATATGAAACGAAATATTTTTTTATATAATAACTAACTTAAGTTACCTCTCTATACCCCATCATAATCATCCAAAGATACGCACAGGTCTTAGGGATCATCAGCATCCCTAGCAGCGGATAAAATGCAGTTCCCAGTACCGTAATAATATAGAATATGAAACTAATTGCAATTGCAAGCCACATAAACCGAAAGTATCTATCCTTTATCAAGAAATTCTTTTTAAAATATAACACGGCAATCATCCCACCCATAACGAAGAATGGAATGTTTCGATAAATCCCCCATTCATAACTACTTTCATTAACAAACCACCCATTTTGCGGGAAAAAGCATAATCCAATTCTCGCAATTGCTAGTCCATATATTATAAATGTAATCATTTTATTGCTTGTTTTGGAAATATTTATATGATTATGTTTTTGCCAAAAGTGATATAGAAGGATATAGAACACTGTCATCGTAATTGATGTGACCAGTTTTCCAACGCCAAGTGCCACTGGATAATATTGAGTACCTCCATTCCACATCGCATATATTCTTGCAATTAGATGGAATGAATCACCAAGTCCGAGAAGTAATGTCATACTACCAAATAAAATATATTCATTCTTCCCTTTTGCATTTTTTAGTATCAGTATTCCAAGTAACCCTGCCGTAACTAGATATGCAATGTCAAATATTGATTCCATGATTGCCTGCATTTTAGTATCCTCCTTAAATTCCCCTTGTCTTTTGTTGTCATTATGTTTACTTTTTCATTTTAGAATATTACATATTTATCTTACATAAATATCTAAAATATCAACCATTATTATTTTTTTCATTATTTTATATCATAAATATTGCAAACTTATATTTATATTATAATATTTAGAATTGGTAATGTAAATATAATTGAGTTTAATTTTTCTCAATCAAAAGGCAATCTTAAAGAGGAATTTATACCACTTTAAGATTGCCCAAAAATCATCTAACTTGTTGAATGGATTTAGATTTGTTTTTACCTATCCATTCGCTTTCCTGTGTGAATTCTAACATTATCTATTATTTAAATTACTGATAACATTACTGATTATATTACTGATAGCATTACTTATAACATTACTGATTTGTTTTCCGAATAGAATTTTAATGCCTCCCCGATAAATTTCGCGGAACCATTTCCATATTTCTTATCAATCACCCTTTTCATAATAGTTTCTGATAAATATTGTTGTGCTGTATAGCCCCAATAGTTTTCGCCTTCATCTATTTCTAAAGCGTCGTTAATTTTTTGGGTTGCATCTACTATCTCTTCAACGAGTTCTTGAATCTCTTTTGAAGATGGATCTTTATTGAAATCAGAGACGAGTTTCTGATATAGTATTTCTAATTTGGGCTTGTAATCTCCCAAATATATAGTTAAAGCTTCACCGATAAATTTGGAGGCACCAACACCATATTTTTGATCAACTTTATTCATCCAATCAGGAAACACTAAAAAGCTTTGTACAATGACGTACCAATAGTCATACTCTACATTCATTTTAAAAATTTCATAATCCGTTTTTGCTATCGTTGTTATTTCTTTCGCAATTTGCTGAATTTCGCTTGAAGAAGGATCTTTACTTAAATCCGATACAAGGTTTTTATATAATTCTTTTAATTTAGGATGTCTATCTTCCAAACAATCCTTTTTAAACTCATCGATTTGTTCCTCCCTGTTTGAAGCACATGTAGCCTGTAAATTTTTCTTCATTGCTTTTACATATTTTTCAATGCTTCCATATTGATCTATCGCCATTTTAGCTATTCCAGATTCATTGGCTTTACATTTTTCAATAAACCCATTAAATTTTTCTGTACTGCCATATGTTTTTATTATATAATCTTCGTGTTCCTTTTTAAACTCTTCCAGTGCAATATAATATTCACTCATATCAAATTCTTTAAAACTCATATCATTTTCTCCTTTTAATGTTTTATTAATCAGTTCAACCAAATCATTCAATCTATTGCATTTTAATATCAGCAATTTCTTCTGATTATTTAAAGTCTGCATGATATTATAATGAGGGCTATACATCATTTCTTTCACTTCTTTTAACGGAATATCAAGTTCTTTATAAAACAAAATTTGCTGCAAAATCATAAGTGCTTCATCATCATAAAGCCTATAGCCTACCTCTGTATGTTCGCTTGGCTTTAATAACCCTATTTCATCATAATAATGTAACATGCGCACACTTATGCCTGTCAAATCTGAAACTTGTTTTACTGTTTTCATTGCAATTCCTCCATATATAATTTCAAGTTTAATCCATCTACTAAACTCTGCCGGCGATTATTTTGTAAATATTTCAAGCTCTATTATCATCTTACACTATGACATGATGTTAGAGTCAACCGTTTTTTTAAAATATTTTATTTTTCATAAAACACATCCGTTTTTCAGTCCATGACGACAAAAAAAGATGACACCTATATGCAATGTCATCTTTTTCAAGTTCTATTATTCTTTTTATTCTTATACACGCTATCTGAAATAAATAATATAATCTACCTTTACCTACTTACTCCGATTTATCCTCGTATAAAGCATGTAAATACCACAAAGTTATATCATCAAATTTACTAACGTACCAATTTTTTCAATGGATACCTTAATTTCATCGCCGGCCTTCAACCATTCCTGTTCCTCTTGTGGTTGCCCCAAAATAACGCCACTAGGTGTCCCTGTGAAAATAATATCTCCTGGTTTTAAAGTCATATATTTAGAAACATAACTTATAATTGTTGCACAATCAAAAATCAATTCACTTGTATTTGCAGATTGACGAACGGTACCGTTTACTTCACAACTGATATCCAAATTATCCGGATTTACATCTTTTGCGGTAACCAAATATGGTCCGATCGGTGCAAAACCATCACATGTCTTTCCTAACAACCATTGTCCCGTTAAAAACTGAAGGTCTCTAGCACTTAAATCGTTACCTACCGTATAGCCAAATACATATGACAACGCATCTTCTTTAGAAACATTTCTGGCCTCTTTGCCCAAAACAATAACTAATTCGGCCTCATAATCATATTTGAATGCATAAGTAGATAGATTTATAGCTTGTTGATGTGCTGCCAAAGCATTATTGAATTTACTAAAGAGTGCTGGAGACTTGGGGATATCTACATTACATTCCTCTCCATGACTAAAATAGTTTAATCCAACGCAGAGTATTTTTTCTGGATTCATGATACATGGAGCACATACCACACTTTCTTCTGAAACCATATATTGTTTTAATTCTATCAACTCTAAGAGTTGCGATAGTATATTCTCTCCACCTGCAATTACCTGTTCTATATTAGATGGCAAGATTTTTCCTATTGAAGCTGCAGCTTGTGCCACGTTAAGAATTCCTAGTTCTGTTTTTATTCCTAAACAGATGTTATCGCCTTCTCTATAATTGAGTAGCTTCATTTTTGTACACCTTCTTGAGTAAAATCATAGATTTTTGGAGGCTGTCCGTCCATTGTAGAACGAATGATTTTATCAGCTTTAATACAGAACACTTCAAATATTGGGTTATCCGCATTTTTGTATATAGACCGAACAACACCGCTTGCCTGCATTATTTTTTCTTTTATATTTAAGTCTTCTACAAACTGTACGGTTCCGCGAATTCGAATGGTTATCATCTTTTTTGAAGTAACACTATATTCAGCGTAAGGATAACTTTTCAGTTGTTGATATACATCTTTTTTATTATTGGTACAAAAAAAGTATTTTCCGTTTTCCTCAAATCCAAATCCAAAAGGTCTTACACGAGGGCTTCCTTCCTCTAACGTTGCAAGATATCCAAAACCACCTTCTGCTAATATTTCTTTTATTTCTTTTAATTCTTCCATTTATGTTTCCTCCATTTTTAAAATAAGTTTCAAGATACTTTTATAAATTTTTATTTGTTTTATAAAGTTGCAGTCGCTGTTAAAATAGCCCGTCCAAGTATATGTCCAGCTATATGCATTCCTAAAAATGCAGGTGTTGCATCGGCAGCGATTCCAATATCCTCTACATCTAGAGCATGAACAACGATTAAATATCTGTGTATTCCACTTCCTTGTGCTGGGGCAGCGCCTATATAACGTGGTGCTCTGGCATCATTGGGTATTTGCAGTGATCCTGTTGGAAGACCCGAACCCATATCATCCCCAGCCCCCTCTTCTATTTCATTTATATTTGCTGAAATATTTGCCACAGCCCAATGCCAAAAACCAGAACCAGTTGGTGCATCCATATCATATATAGTTATTGCATAACTCTTTGTGTTCTTAGGCGCCCCGAACCACGATAATTGAGGTGAAGTATCATTCGCTCCTTCAATTCCAAGTATTGCAGAAAGTTGAGCTGTTTTAAATGGCTCGCCATCCTTTACATTGGTACTTGTAACCTCAAATTTCTCTGCCTTAGGTAATTTTTCAAAATATTTATCATACATACTTGTGTCCTCCTGTTATTATTTTCATTGTTTATTCTGTTAAAGACATCATAATACGGTTAATTGATTCTGTCAACCAGAATCGATTCTTAAATAATAATCGACTTTTAACAAGATCTTGTGTATAATATAAGAATCATTATAATCTACCATTTTTATTACATTGAGGTAGCTTTGTTGAATAAAATCAATAATACTTGGAGGATCATTTAACGATTATGGCTAAACGAAATGGGGCTTTAACTTTAACTGAAAGCGTATTTTTAGAACTACGCAAAGATATATTAACTGGCCGACTTGCACCCAAAAGTCCTTTAATGCCTGTAGAATTACGTGAACGCTTTGGCGTCTCTATTGCGGTTATACGAGAAGCACTTACTCGACTTGCATCACAGGGACTTGCAATACAAAGTCCGAACTATGGTTTTTCTGTTATAGCACTGACGCTTTCAGATTTAAACAACATCATTGAAGCACGTAGAATCAATGAATGCGCTGCTTTAGAGCTTTCTATTGCAAGAGGCGATGTGGTATGGGAATCAAATATCCTTGCATTACATCACCAATTAGAGCAACTTACCGAGCATCCAATTGATGATACAGTGCAAATGAATGATAATTGGTCTGATTTACACGGTCGCTTTCATCATTCCTTGATTGAAGCATGTGGCAATCCAGTATTACTCGAAATTTGTTCTAGATTATGGAATATGAGCGAGTTATACCGATCTTGGTCTGTCAGTAGTAATCATAATCGACCAGCATCTGCTGAACATAAGGCCATTATGGAGGCAGTCCTGTCTCGTGATACCAAGCTATCCCTTAACCTCTATTATAAGCATATCAAAAATACGATAGATGATTTGAGCGAACTCTATGAATAATTCATCTGATCATATTAACCCATAAGATTTCACCCATGCTGGGCGCACATACAAATAGCGGTACCACCTTAATAGGTGATATCGCTATTTGTATCTATTCAAGCATTATGAAATAGATTGATTTTTTTAATAATTTTTCCTACAACAAACATTTGCACAATAAATGCAATCACAAAATTAATTGGCCATCTTCTTAACCAAGCATACATCAATTGTTGCATCGGGACTTTATTTATGATAAGTTTCACTAATGTCATACATCCCGACATACCCAAAACGATAAGTACCGATTCCAAAAAATTTATTGATTTTAAGGAAAGATGCTCTATATTTATAAATGCAACGACAAACTTTACAATTGGAACAATTATCACTTGTGCAATGATTATTGCAAATATTAGCATGACTGGCCATTTTTTCGTTATCGCTATAATTAAATTTTCTAATGTCATCCCTTGATAGATGAGAGTATTAATCACACTCATTATTAAACTCATGAGGAATGGCGTAATAAATGGTATGATTTTATTCCTATTTTTCTTTAACATTTTACTATTTCATTTCTATTAATCATTTCTTGTTCTAAATACTGGATATCCCGGAAGATATTCATTCATTTCCTCATACTTACGACCACGTTCTTTTGCTCTGTATTTTCCTCCTTCTATAAATTCTAACACCTCTTTATGGGTCATCACTTTTTCATGTACTGTAGTTACTTTTTCTACATCTAATTTATATTTCGCAATATTATCTAAGTAACTATCTGGCCATAATTGCCAATCATATGCAGGTGTTGCAATATCACTGTCCATAAATATTTTTTTCTGAGGAAGATAACCAAATACTGCATCAGCCATATGATTATTAGAAACCACTCTATAAATATCTAAAGTAGTCATATGATCACTCAATCGTACATGCTCATCCACTGGTACAAATTCAAATTGACGATTCACTTCAGATGTAATCACATCATCAAAATCGGGTGTTTCTCTCTCTGCCAACTCCCTTAAAATTATTTCATTTTCGCGATTTGCATAGATACGAAGTCCTGCTGCTACTGCTGCTCTAAAACCTCCTGTATGATCAAAATGATAATGAGAAATAATTAATTCGGTCACCTTTTTTCCAGGTACAAGTGTATTTGCCTTTTCGATAATTGCTTTTGCCTGAATTTGACTCCAGTATAATTCAAATAATGTGAAATGATTTTCAAATTCAATTACAGTTGTTCCACCAATTCCACCAATTCTCCATACATTTTCATCTATTTTTTCAACTTCTAATGGTGGAAGGAACTCGGCTGGAACTTCTGTAGTTACAATCTGTTCCGGCGCTTTTAGACTATCTAGCTCTTCATTTACCTTATATCCATCTACATAAATTTTAAAATATACGGTGTCCCTAAAATCCATTTTAGTACTGTATCCCATTGGTAGGTGGACTTCGTCAAATGACATATATCCAGTAAATGTTGTAGTGAATTCAATTTCGCCAAGATTTGTTTGAGCAGTATTCCACTTGACACTTTGTGGAATGCATGTATCTTTATCGATTGTAAATATAATTTTTTCTCCAGACTCTGTAGATAATTCTATTTCCACTTTATTATT
>Ga0302170_10001155_pt1 | contig 10361 bp, 9 predicted proteins | sample I_Fen_N2_1_FD_193492 | JGI IMG/M metagenome (GOLD analysis project Ga0302170, IMG submission 193492) | Peat permafrost microbial communities from Stordalen Mire near Abisko, Sweden - I_Fen_N2_1 | ecosystem: Environmental > Terrestrial > Soil > Wetlands > Permafrost | place: Sweden: Abisko...
ACCGATTTGACTGAACTTCTTACCGCTGATGAATTAAGCAAACTTTCTAATTATTTAGTATATTATACTACAACAGATGGGACAAAGATTCCAATCGCGGTTGACCTTACTTCTACTCGTGTCAAAACAGGAACTAACTTAACTATGACTAGACCTTGTTATGGTGTTGTATCAACCTCTACACACAAAGATAATGCTGTCAAATTTATAAGATATGCATTCGAGCTTTAATATGAAACAAAATGCAACTACAAATTTGAGATATTTTATTGAATACAATTTGACAATTAATCATTTCTTATATAAGATATAACTCATAAACTCGTTTTAACGAAAGGAATATAATATGGCAAATCAAAATCCAATAGTAACAATTACAATGGAAAACGGCGATGTTATGAAAGCTGAACTATACCCACAGATAACACCAAATACTGTTAATAATTTTATTAGTCTTATAAAGAAAGGTTTTTATGATGGACTAGTCTTTCACAGAGTAATTTCTGGCTTTATGATTCAAGGCGGTGATCCACAAGGAACAGGGGCCGGCGGTCCTGGTTATGCAATTCCTGGTGAATTCAGTCAAAATGGTTTCCCAAATGATATAAAGCATGACATCGGAATTCTTTCAATGGCACGTGCTCAACACCCAGATTCAGCAGGTTCACAATTTTTTGTTATGCATGCACCAGCTCCACATCTTGACGGCGCATATGCTGCATTCGGAAAATTAACAGAAGGTGTTGATGTACTAAATTCAATTGCTGCACTTGATGTTGATTGGAATGATAAACCAAAGAAAACACCGACTATGAAAACTGTCGTTGTAGAAACATTTGGCGTGGAATATCCAGAACCAAAAACATTATAATTATTGATTTTACAAATAAATAAAAATCCACATATACATATCCGACTTCTATCTTATTATTTCTATAAGAATAAATGTTTGGATATATATATGTGGATTTTTATTTATGATGGATTAGAATTTTCCGCCACCGCCACCAAAGCTGTGACCTCCGCTACCGCTATGGGAACTTCCGCCACCATTGCCACTTCCATTATTGGTTTCTATCTTATGTTTTACTACTGTTGTATTAATGAAAATATCCCTTGTATCTCTAATATCAAAATTATGGTCTTTCACATAGGTTTGGCATCCGACTGTCATCTTTGCTTTTGCATTAAACATCATAACAATCACCGCAACTGCCCCTCCCACAACTGCTATTAAGACTTTGATTAAGATATGATCCAGAAGCTTTTCTGAAAGCGTTTTATTACCAGTTTCCTCTTGATCACTTGAAGATGGCAAGGATTTCATATAAGTACCGATTTTATTAACAAATGTCTCACATGCTCCGTTGTAATTACTTTTTTTCAAATAGGTCGTAGTTGCCGTAATAATATTATCAATTCTTATATCTGATATATATCTAATTCCACTTCCTGCTGTTGAAATGTAAGTTTCCTTGCCTTGCATATCTATCAAGAACAGCACCCCATCACCATGGTTTTTATCAAATCCAAAATCATGTGCCATGAAAAAGTCTTCTGCGTATTGCATCGCCGTTTTACCTTGATTGTTTGCTGTTGTAACTATAATAATATCAATTTTGGACGACTGCGCCGTATCCACGCACAATTGCTGCAATTTACTCTCTTCACTACTAGTCAAGATTCCAGCATCATCATATACTTTTTTCTGTGTAGAATCAAAGCCCATAAGCATAAATGCACAAATCAAAAGAATCATTGAAATTACTGTTAATTTTATTTTTTTCATAATATGAACAGTCCTCCAATCAAAGTGATAACAAATGTTGCCGCTGTAATAATGCCAAACCAAGCAAACGCTCGCTTTGTACTAATCGGTCTATCGGCCACAATTTTTCCAGTCTGACCATTTAACATGAATTGATAATCTTTACCATTGAATTTGTAATTAAGCATCCATACAGGAAACAAGGCATAATCATTATGTGTATTGCTCGCACTGATCTCGTTTTTCAAAACACTTACAGTTGAATAGCCATTAATCGTTTTTCGTGTAATATCCGTAATATATTGATCTGCTCGTGCTCTTGCACGCGTTTCCATCTCTTCTGAGGTAAAGTTATACTTTTCCGATAAAAATCCCGACAAATATGGCATCTTAAATGCGGTCATCTCTTGATAATCAAACGGTTCAAGCTTATCCATTGAATCATCTGGCATTTTTTCGGATGCATCTGCTGGAATCTGTACAAAACTCGCATTTACCTCTCTATATATTGAGTAATGATCCGTGTAGATATATTCATAATCCCCAACTCTTTCCATTCTTGTTCTAGTAGCCGCAGCTTCCATATAATCAGAAGACTCATAATCATAGAGCCAAAATGGTGCATACAAACCAGTTATTTTTTCTATCGTACTCTTTGAAAATAATGTTCTTGGTGTCAACGGTCCTTTTTTTATCCACTTTTGATAAATATTTATCGCGTTTTCCTTATTTATTTTAAACGGTATAACAAGAGATGGTGAAAATTCTCCTGACAACCTATCTTCAACAAGTGAAGGATTCCCACAAAATCCGCATATTGTTGCTGATGTAAATTCATCAGTTATAAGTTCAGCCCCACAACTTTCGCAATGGTAAACTTTCACACCATTATCACTCGACTGATCTTCTTTCGTTTCCCCTTTATCATCATATAGTCGCTCATACTCCTCAACGCTAATGCTGAAGCCACAATGATCGCACTTTAAGGTTTGTGTCGGGCCATCAAATTCCATAGCAGAACCACATGAATGACATTTGTATGTAATCGTCATTATTAATACCTCCTCCGTTATTATTCATACTATTTATATTATATATTTATTTTATAAATATGACAATCGAAAAACAAAGACTACATTTCATTAAAAAGTCAAAGGTATCATTCATTCTTTGTTCATATTACATTCAATAAAAGTTAACATAATAAACATTGTTTCTTCATTTTTAAACATTATACTTATAATAATATCAAAATAATAATTAACTAACTAATAATTAACTAATTTGATAATCCCTTAATATTTTTCATAAATTGAGTTGTTAAATACAGAACAACTCCCTCCCCTTTTCACCATCCACAACAACGTGGGTGGTGTTTTTTTGTGTCAATTCTCGTACAAATATAAAAGCCCTCATTGAGGGCTTTTTCACGTCTAAGATTATATTTATTTGACAAAAAAAGAAGCTGCGAGCATTAAAATACCTAAAATATAAACTACACGGCCTTTCATAACTCCTTTTTTCTTTTTCGCTTTAACATCCTCTGTCGGAGCATCATGTGGTGCATAAAATACATTCCATTCTCTTTTTGCTGCACTTACCAAAATCAATCCCACAAATATCATAACGATTCCAAAAAGGAACAGTAGGAATCCAATAAATGGTAGAAAAGAGCTCCCATTATCACCATTTATAATCGTTGAATTCATTGTAAGAAATACATTATTAATCGCATTTGAAAAATACATAATAGTTTTCCCTCTCTTCCCAATGCTATTTATATCTGCATTTAGGAACTAAAATTAATTTTTATATTTATTACATTAATTATAACATTAAACTTCTATAAATCAATATCGATAAATAACTTTTTCAATTTTAATAGTTCTTACTTTTATTTTTCATTAATATAGCGTATAATTATATTATTATTTATCTTAGGAGGTATTATATGTTAGTTTCTGCAAAAGAGATGTTATGTAAAGCAAGAGATGGAAAGTATGCTGTTGGTCATTTTAATATTAATAATCTAGAATGGTCAAAATCAACATTATTGGCTGCTCAAGAGATGAATTCACCTGTGATTTTGGGTGTTTCTGAGGGTGCCGGCAAATATATGGGCGGATATCGAACAATTGTTGGAATGGTCGAAGGTTTACTAATCGACTTAAATATAACAGTTCCAGTCTCACTTCATTTAGATCATGGTTCATATGAAGGCTGTTTAAAATGTATTGAAGCAGGTTTTTCATCAGTAATGTTTGATGGTTCAAGCCTTCCAATCGAAGAAAATATTGAGAAGACAACAAAACTTGTTCAACTTTGTAAGGAAAAAGGACTCTCACTAGAGGCTGAAGTTGGAGCTATTGGTGGCGAAGAAGATGGTGTAATTGGTAATGGAGAATGTGCCGACCCACAAGAATGCAAATCAATTGCAGATCTCGGTGTTACAATGCTTGCCGCTGGTATTGGTAATATTCATGGAAAATATCCTGAAAACTGGGCAGGTCTTAGTTTTGAAACACTTGAAGCTGTCAAAAAGCTTACAGGTAATATGCCATTAGTATTGCATGGTGGTACCGGAATTCCTTCTGATATGATTCGTAAAGCAATTTCACTTGGTGTTGCTAAAATCAATGTAAACACAGAATGCCAACTTTCATTTGCTGCTGCCACTAGAGATTATATTGAATCTGGTAAAGATCTTGTGGGCAAAGGCTTTGATCCTAGAAAACTTCTAACCCCAGGTTGTGAAGCAATTAAAGCTACTGTAAAAGCAAAAATCGAGCTCTTTGGTTCAGCCGACAGAGCATAGTATTGGAGACCTTTTATGGACATAAAAGACAACGATATAGACTTGAAAAAAGAAAATCACATAAACACCGTTGATTCAGATGATATCAAGGATGTTGAAGCTTTGGATCATACTGATTTGGATCATGCTGATTTGGATGATACTGATTTGGATGATACTGATTTGGATGATACTGATTTGGATGATACTGATTTGGACGATACTGATTTGGACGATACTAATTTGGATGATGATTCAGATAAAATCGATTATAATGAAGATTCAGATGGATCCCACAAGGAAAATAACCATAAAGGCAAAAAGAATCTTTCTTTGGGGAATGTTATCCGATATTTAATAATGATTATTGCAGCAATTGTTTTTCTTTATTCTGGATTTATGCTAGCAAAGATTTATCTGGAATATAAGCAAGGTGATGATATATACAAATCAATAGCCGATACTGTGCTTGTACCTGTTGAAGTTGCAACTACTGATAATGCAGAAGAAAAGCAATTGCCATTTAAGTATGATCATCAAGCTTTATTAAATATCAATTCAGAAGGTGTGGGATATTTGTATATTCCTTCAATTAATGTACAACTCCCTCTCGCACAAGGAAGTGATAATGACTATTATCTAACGCATACATTTAATAGGAATTACAATGGTGCTGGCGCTTTATTTGAAGATTATCGAATTACGAATGGTTTAGCAGCATCACATGTTATTATATATGGACATAACATGAAAAATGGTAGTATGTTTGCTGGATTGAGTAAGTATCTAACACCTTCGTTTTACCAAACACAAGGAAACGATATCTTCTATATATATACAGGAAATAAATTACTTGAATATAAGATTTTCACTGCCTATATTAGTGAACCCATCAGTAATACCTATACATATAACTTTTCTAACGTTTCTTCTTTACAGGATTATGCGCAATCTATGAAACAATTATCTAGTTATAATACTGGTGTAGATGTATCATCAGCAACTCAGATTGTCACTTTTTCAACCTGTACTAGTGATGGTACACAACGAATCATTGTACAGGGTACATTTATTAGCGAGTCTCCTTTAGAATGATAAGACATCATGGATGAAAGCATTTGAATCATTCATTGTTTGATTAATAATATTAAGTTTTTATAAAAAGCACTTGCTATTTGTTTGAAATTGAGTTATTTTAATTAAAGGTTAATTAATTTTTAGAATTAATCTATTTACCCAAAAATAACGTGTTACTTTAGTAGGACAAAGGCGTCCCTTTTAGTTAGGGCCGCCTTTTTTATATAAGTCACGTTAAAATTAATTTATTTATGAAAGGATGATTATATTATGAGTGAAAAGTTCAATGTAGCCGATATTTTTGGCGAGGACGTATTCAATGACGCCATTATGAAAGAACGTTTACCAAAACACGTTTATCAAAACCTAAAAGAAACTATCGAAAATGGGGCTGACTTAAGTTTTAGTGATGCAGATGTCATTGCAAATGCAATGAAAGAGTGGGCTATTGAAAAAGGTGCAACACATTATACTCACTGGTTCCAACCACTTACAGGAATTACAGCAGAAAAACATGATTCATTTATTTCTGCACCTAATGCTTCAGGGAAAATCCTTATGGAGTTCTCAGGCAAGGAATTAATCAAAGGCGAACCAGATGCTTCATCATTCCCTTCAGGTGGACTTAGAGCAACTTTCGAAGCAAGAGGATATACAGCATGGGATTGTACTTCACCAGCATTTGTTAGAGAAGATGCTTCAGGTGCTACTCTTTGTATTCCAACAGCATTTTGTTCATATACAGGCGAAGCACTTGATCAGAAGACTCCTCTTCTTAGATCTATGCAAGCTTTAAATATACAAGCTCTTCGTATTTTAAGATTATTTGGCAACACTACAGCAAAAAAAGTTATGCCTTCAGTAGGCGCTGAACAAGAATACTTTATTGTTGATAGAGAAAAATATTTACAAAGAAAAGATTTGATTTTCTCTGGACGTACTTTATTTGGTGCAATGCCTCCTAAAGGACAAGAACTAGAAGATCATTATTTTGGTGCTATTAGAGAAAGAATTGCTTCATTTATGAAGGATGTTAACAAAGAATTATGGAAGCTTGGCGTTTCAGCTAAGACACAACATAATGAAGTTGCTCCAGCGCAACATGAATTAGCTCCTATCTATGCACAATGTAATATCGCTGTTGATCACAATCAGCTAACAATGGAGACATTGAAAAAAGTTGCCGGACGTCACGGTTTAACATGTTTACTTCACGAGAAACCATTTGCAGGTGTTAACGGTTCTGGTAAACATAATAACTGGTCAATTACAACTGATAACGGAACGAACCTATTAGAACCTGGTAAAACTCCTCATGATAACATTCAATTCTTATTAGTTTTAACAGCAATTATGAAAGCGATTGATATACACTCAGATTTACTTAGAGAATCCGCTTCATGCGTAGGTAACGATCACAGACTCGGTGCTAACGAAGCTCCTCCTGCAATTATCTCAATGTTCCTTGGAGAACAATTAGAAGATGTAATTGCACAGTTAATCAGTACTGGTGATGCTACAAGCAGTATTCAAAAGGCAGATTTAGATACAGGCGTTAAATCACTTCCAAACCTTCGCAAAGATGCTACAGATAGAAACAGAACATCTCCATTTGCTTTCACTGGTAACAAGTTTGAATTTAGAATGGTTGGTTCTTCTGATTCTATTTCATCAGCTAATGTTGTTCTTAATACTATCGTAGCTGAAAGCTTCTGTGAAATTGCAGACGAATTAGAAAAAGCAAAAGACTTTGATGTAGCTGTACATGATTTAATCAAAAAGTTAGCTTCAGAGCACCACAGAATCGTATTTAACGGAAATGGTTACTCAGAAGATTGGGTAGTTGAAGCGGCTCGTCGTGGACTTCCTAATATCAAGTCTATGGTTGATGCAATTCCTACACTTCTTACACCAAAAGCAATTTCTGTATTTTCAAAATTCGGTGTATATACTGAAACAGAACTTCACTCACGTGTTGAAATAAAATTTGAGGCTTATGCAAAAGCTATTAATATTGAAGCAAAATCTATGATTGATATTGCTGGAAAGCAACTTATTCCATCAGTTATTGCATATACAACAGAACTTGCTAACTCAGTAGTAGCTGTTAAAGAAGCTGGATCAGATGCTTCAACTCAAAAATCTTTACTTGATGAAATTTCATCATATTTATCAGAAATGAAAGTTGCCATCTCTGCTCTTGTAATTGCAGATGAAAAAGCAAATGCAATATCTGATGCGCAAGAGCAAGCAAAATACTTTAGAGATATTGTAAAACCAGCAATGATTGCTTTAAGAACTCCTGCTGATAAACTTGAAATGATCGTTGACAAAGAATTTTGGCCTTTCCCATCTTATGGCGATTTACTTTTTGAAGTTTAATTTTACCAAAACTATTTTACATAGTTTGTCATAATCTAAGACCTAAAAAGCCCTTGGTTTCATATGAAACCAAGGGCTTTTTAGGTCTTTGTATAGTCGAAGTTTTTTAATTTAATTTGGATAATTTCCTATTCGGAATTTATCTATCATTTCATAAGATAAACTGATTTGAGAAAGGTCAGGATCTATCTCTTCGCGAGTAAACCACAGTGCTTCTGCTATTTCTGATTCCTGACACGTTACAGTGTCATCACCATCTAAATCCGCATAATACCCTATCATTAAACTATCAGATACGCTCCAAGGCTGACTTTTATAAAATCTCAGATTCTTTACTTTTAAGCCCACCTCTTCCATAACTTCGCGCTTAATTGTATCTTCAAAAGATTCACCAATCTCCATGTATCCTGCAATTAATGCAAATCTACGAAATGCGCCATATACACTTCTAGCCATTAAGATTTTATCTCCGTTAATAATTGCTACAGCAACTGCTGGCGATATACTTACATAGATGGTTTCTCCACAATCATCACAAATTAATGCGCGCTCTGTTGTGCTCTTTGACATCTTCCCTCCACAACAACCGCAAAATTTATGTTTCTGCATCCATCTGTAAAGTTGTCCCGCAGTCATGATTGCAAATGCGATATGATTTTGTTCTAATGTTCTATATACTTGTATATTTACGAATTCTAACTTAGGATTTGTGGCACATAAGTGCTCAGTATTCTTATCTCTAAGTAAGTAATAGCCCTTACCATCTATCGAAAACAAGTATTCTAACTCCTCTATCTTAAAATCTATTTTCCCCTCTACATCAAAGAGCTGAGGAATATTTGTTTCTTTTAACAATACTTGATCATCTTGGAATATAAATATATAGTCATCTTGTGTTGCCGTTGTATAAACCATCTCATTTCTAAATATATGTGGGGCTATTTCGTTAATCATATTTTCTCCATTCCTGTGTCATCTTAAATTTATAACTCATTTATAATTCATTCACAAGTCTTAAATATGAAACATTGTGATTTTAACATATGCATGTTGATTTTAATTCGGATAATTCAATCTTTTAGCTGTCGGATTATCAAGAACTTCTTCTTTATACTTTCTGATATATATTTTAGCAAGATTCAAATTATTATCTAAGTAATTGCCGCAATCTCTTGGTGAATATCCAGGAATATCTCCTTCAAATGCTAATATATAATCCGCCATTTCATTTAACAAATCAAAAATATCTTCTGATTTTAAATCGCCTGAAAATATTACATAAAATCCTGTTCTACATCCCATTGGTCCAAAATAAATTGTTTTTTCGCCCCAAGTTGTATGATTTCTAAGAAATGTTGCACCTAAATGTTCAATTGTATGAATTCCAGGATTATCCATAGGTGCTTCTTCATTCGGTCTTGTAAAACGTAAGTCAAACGTTGTAAGAACTTCTTCTCCAATATAATCTTTTCTTGATACATAAATTCCTGTTAATAAATCTAAATGATTCACTGTAAAGCTAGCTATTTTGTTCATTTTTGATCCTCTTTTCTTTTATATGATTTATATCTTTAATATCTTTAATATCTTTTATTTCTTTAATATCTTTTATTTCTTTTATTTCTTTTATTTCTTTAATATCTTTAATATCTTTTATATGATTTATATCTTTTATTTATTATATATGATTTTTTTAAATATAGTGATACTTATATATTACACTGCAGTACACTTTTTTTGCCATTTTTCCCTTAAATACCTCGTTGCAAATAAGATTGCTCTAAATATCCAATCCAGAATCATTGCAATCCATACGCCTATTGCTCCCAATCCAAGCCATGTGCCTAATATATAGCTAAATCCAATACGGAAGGTCCACATTGAAAATATAGATACTACCATTGTAAATTTAACGTCATTACATGCCCTAAGTACATTTGGCAATGCAAATGCAATTGGCCACAACAGCATCGCAATACCATCATGAATAAGTACTAGAATTGCTGCTAATTGAGTGGTTTCTGAACTCAATCCATATATCTTTAAAATGTATGGTAATGCTATTAGAATACAAGTATTTACCGCAATTGTAATTATATAAGTAATCTTAATTAATTTCTTTGTGTAATATTTGACTTGACTAAAATCACCTGTTCCAACGCATCGTCCAATTACCGAAATAATCGCGAGGCTCATTGCCTGTCCTGCAATGCATCCCATTCCATCCAGACTATTTGCAACACCATTCGCAGCTATCTGTACAGTACCAAATCCTGCAATAACACTGACAACCATTACCCTTCCTAGTTGAAATATACCATTTTCAAGACCACTCGGAAT
>Ga0302170_10001158_pt1 | contig 10357 bp, 7 predicted proteins | sample I_Fen_N2_1_FD_193492 | JGI IMG/M metagenome (GOLD analysis project Ga0302170, IMG submission 193492) | Peat permafrost microbial communities from Stordalen Mire near Abisko, Sweden - I_Fen_N2_1 | ecosystem: Environmental > Terrestrial > Soil > Wetlands > Permafrost | place: Sweden: Abisko...
GTTAACAAAGAACAACTCGAACCAGCCGGCCACTTCCACAAATCCGGGAATCAAACCATATAATATTGCTCCCAGAATTACTCCACCACCTAATAAAGCCAGCAACATCCCTTTGAATGATGGTGTATATTTTTTTAAATAATAGACCATCACCACAACTGGGATAGCCAACAAATTGAGCAAATGGACACCTATGGAAAGACCCATTAAATAAGCAAGGACTACTAACCAACGATCTGAACCTGGTTCATCTGCAACATCTTCCCATTTCAGTATTAGCCAGAAAACCAAGGCCGTAAAAAGTGCTGAAAATCCATACACCTCTGCCTCCACAGCCGAAAACCAAAAGGTATCGGAAAAAGTATAGGCTAATGCACCAACCAAACCCGCTCCTATTACTCCTATAATATTATCTTTTGTAAAATCAGCTTCCGACTTTACAATGACCTTACGAGCCAAATGCGTAATAGTCCAAAATAGAAATAGAATGGTAAATGCACTACATAAAGCCGTAAACGAATTTACCATAATAGCAACATGACTGTTGTCTTTTGCAAATAGAGAAAAGAAATGGCCAAAAAGAGCAGATAATGGTGCTCCGGGTGGATGACCCACTTCAAACTTAAAAGCACTGGCAATGAATTCCGGACAATCCCAGAAACTCGCTGTTGGCTCCATGGTAAGCAAGTACGTCAAAGCTGCTATCGCAAAAGTAAACCATCCGAAAATGTTATTGATTAATTTAAATCGTTTCATAAGGTAAATATGAAGATATATAACTTAAATGAATCAAAGATATTTAGAAATAACGTGGTAACACAAACGTAAAGTTTATTTTTAATTAAACTTAATATTTTAATATATATTTAAGCAACTTCATGCAATATAAAATAGAAATGTCTTTTATCATCAAAGCAACTCAGCGTTAAAAAAATATTTAATATTCGGTTTAAACCATCATTTTGCAAACTGATAAAATAAATGAATATATTTGCATTAAATTAAGTCGTCGATTTGACTTTAATAGATTTTAATCAATAAAAACAAGTTAGACTAAAAATTCTAAACACTCAAAATACATGCATATGAAAACATTGAAATTTATTTTATTCCTTTTTTTATTTGTGTTATCTCAATCAGTCCTGTCTCAACGAATTGACCCTTTCTTAGATAAATACTCTATTTACAAAAGCTTTCATCCCGAAAAAGCAACCGAGTATAAAGACGTAGAAGGTACACCTTATTTAAATACAGAATTTACAGTCGGAAGTTTTGTTATGAATGATAGTTCCATTTTAGAAATACCCATTCGATATAATGTGTATTCGGATGAAATGCAATATCAAGTGGAAGGCGTAAACTATGTCGTAGGAGACCCCCTTGCTATTGAAAAAGTACAAATTGGAGAATCTGTGTTCAAATACTTACCATTCATAAATAAAGGTGGATTTTTTGAGTTAATAGAGACCGGCAAATGCAGCTTAGTCAAAAAATACATCGTAAAATACAAACCAGCTGAAGGTCCTAAGGCTATAATCGGAGTAGCTATTCCAGCTCAATTCATTAAAGAATCAGCAGTTTTCTACTTAATAAATAATCAGTCAAAAGTATATAAAATAAAAAATATTGAATCCGTAATAGAGGCATTACAAGATCAAAAACATAAAATAGAGGATTTTATAAAGACCGAAAAAATAAAAAATGCAAAAAGAGAGAATTTGATTAAAATTGTAACTTATTACAACAAACTATGAAACCAAACAAAATCACATATATTAAACTCAATTTAAATAGTTAAATATCGTTACAATTCCATTTATTAAGAAGAAAAGTGTATTATAACAGATCGAAAGAAAAGTACTGTCAAAAATTGATAAATCGATTGTTTTCATAACAAAAAGCAAAAAACAGAAAGTAAAAAAACTCAATTAAAAACTTTAGATTAAAAACCTGTTTAGCAGTCATTTAAATGTAGTGACTGATTCAGAATTAAGATGTTGTGATGAACGAATATTATTCATACATTTGCCACGAAATCAAAACTAATCTGGTTTAAATGGAACTTATTACATCGTTTGCCGAACTCACATCGCATCTTAAAAGCGTAAATCAACGTAAACGCCTTGCGGTGGCCAATGCTGTTGACTCACACACCCTGGATGCTGTTCTAAAAGCAGTTGACATGGGCATTGTTGAAGCATTTTTGATTGGCGATGTAGCCTCCATTGAATCACCTCATCTTTTTGAAGAACACAACTTATCTCCTTTTATTCATATTATAGACATTCCTGAAGTTCAACTGGCCACATTGGAAGCAGTTAGGATGGTAAAAGCCGGACAGGCTGATATTTTAATGAAAGGACTAGTAAACACAGATGTTTTGCTCCGAGCCATTTTGGACAAAGAAAAAGGGATATTACCCGCTGGAAATGTACTCACATTTAATGCTGCCCTGCAAATTCCGAACTACCACAAGTTGATTTTCTTCTCCGATCCGGTTGTGATTCCATCACCCAATTTAGTTCAACGCACTGCCATGATTAAATATGCTATCAAGACGGCATATAAATTTGGTATTTCAAATCCTAAAGTGGCATTGATACATGCAACTGAAGTAGCCAATCCTAAGATTCATTACATGCAGGATTATCTTGACATTATGCAAATGTGGCGTGAAGGTGAATTCGGGAATGTCATCATGGATGGGCCATTAGATATTTTTCTGGCTTTGGACAAAGAGCGTGGAAGCATAAAAAATGTACCATCCCCTATATTGGGCGATGCCGACATCCTCATTTTCCCTAATTTTGAATGTGCAAACTGTTTTTACAAAGGCTTATCGCTTTTTGCAGGAGCCGAAATGGGTGGATTGCTACAAGGCACTGAGAAACCCGTGGTATTGACATCGCGTAGCGAAAGCGTGCAATCTAAGTTCTATAGCATTGCCATGGCGTGTGTGATAAGCTAGAACCTACTACATGAAGCGTCTATTTAAGACTAAATTTCGATATTAATATAATCAAAACAGTTGGATAGATCTTGTTTAACACTACTTGCTGCAAATTATTTGATTGTAAGGTTATTGATTTGTTGCTCTTCGAAACATATTTAATTGATTTTATATTGACAATATGCTGACGACTAACTCGTAAGAAAGAGTTAGCTGGCAATTTTTTTGATAAACCTTCCAAATTATCTCTTACTATTTTGCTTGTACCATCGGCAAAGAAAACTAATGAATAACGCTTTTGAGTTTTAAAGTACACAATTTCATTATCTTCAATAAACATCTCACCTGAGTCAGTTAATAAGCAGAATCTATTATTATGATGTTCGGACCTTTTACTGTTATTAACTGTATTTTGATTGGTCTGAAGTGCTTTTAGTAAAGCATTATTCAGTTCAGCCGGATCTACCGGCTTGTCAATATAATCAACAGCATTCAATCTGATTGCTCGTTGAATGAATTCTGCTCTTTTATAAGCAGACACAAAAATTATTGGAGTGGAGTCTGAAACTTTGCGTATATTTTCAACTAATTCAAGACCTGTCATGCCGGGCATTTCTACATCCAGTAAAACAAGATCAATACAATTATTTTTTAATAAAAACAGTGCTTCGGAGGGAGTGGCAGCCAACTGAATACTTAGCTTAGGATACAATTCCGATACAATAGTTGCCAGATACAAACGAGCACTATCCTCATCATCCACAATCAAAATTTTCTTATCATCAATCATTTACAATGGTTTTTTAGCGGGTTATAGTTCATACTAGCAAGTTTCCGAGACAAATAAGTGAAGTCGACATTAAGTCCTGGCTATAATATAAATAGCTATAGATTCTTAGTTTTATCGATAACAAATTGATAACCGTTTGGTATAAACAGCTCTACTTTTGTTCCTAGCGGCATGCCTGCATCATCTTCTATATCGGTTATTTTTTGCCAAATTGGTTGAGCATTATTTTGATTATAGAAATCAAGTTGTGACTGTATTAAACTCAAACCTTGTCCATTACCACGGGTTCCGAGTTCTTGTGCTCGCTTACGACCAATCCCATTATCTGTAATACTTAACAATACTCCATTATTTATTGTCTTTCCTACAATACTTAGAAAACCTGCTCCATTCTTATTTACAAGTCCATGACGTATAGCATTATCACAATAAGTATGAAGCGTCATAGTAGGAATAAGCAAACTTAAATCCGGAACATCTTCAGTATCTACAACATAATCAAATCTATCACCAAAGCGCATTTTCTCTAATTCAAGGTAATATTTCAAGTAATTAAGTTCCTCCTGAAGAGTTACGTAGTTTTTATCGGCATTGACCAGAGTCAGTTCCGTAAACTTAGAGAAAACTGAGATATAATGACCGGCTCTAAGCTTATCTGTCATGGCAAAATGCCCAATAGCACTCAAGACATTTTTAGTAAAGTGAGGGATTACTTTCGAACGCAATGTTTTTATCTGCAATTCGTCTTCTAAATTCTTATAATTCAGGTCGGCAAGTTTCTGTTGTTGACCCCGTTTTACAAAATACCTTGTCAGCAGTACACTTACAACAACAAATAATAAAATATAAACCAAGATACTTATTGGTTGAAGATAGACCGGAGCTTTAATGATTATCATCGGGCTTTTTGCTACATCAGACCAATGAATGCCATCCATACTGCATTTCACTTCAAACTGATATTTTCCATTGCCGATATTAGTGTAGCTGACAGATTTGATATAAACAGGTTCTGACCATTTCTCTGAAAATCCAATTAATCTATATTTGAATCGCAGAGACTTTGGTGTAGAAATAGAATTTGCTATATACTCAAACCTTAGAAATTTATTGGAAGCCGGCAGCTCAACAAGTTTATCTTTGAAGATAACGGAACTCCAGTTTACATTGTCTTTTGAATAAAAAAGAACCGATAAACGTATGGGTGGAATTCTTCGGATTTGAGATTGAATAAGTTTCTCCGGATTAAATTTCAATACTGAAAGAGCCGTGGTCAACCAAACATCACCGTTGTGATCCTCAAAAAAACCATTTTGACCTGATTCAAGCCCTGTAAATCCCGCATCGTAACTTATCTCCCAGAGTTCGGGGTTTTTAAACGATTTCAATCGTTGAATATCCACAATAGTCAAACTGTGGCTACCACCTACTAACAAATATTTGTTATGATAAACCATTAATGAATAAATGGCTCCATTAATCCGAAGACTATCAAACCGCACCTCTTTTCCATCAGCCGTTTCTACAAAAAGTCCACGCGAAGTTCCTTTCCACACTCTACCTCGATTGTCGGACGACATACAAATTATCCCGGAATAAGCTCGTTTAGTAGTATCTACTTCGAGATTTCCATTGGTCAACATCGCTCGTCCATAGTGACCACCCACCCTGATTCGCCCTTTAGCATCTCTAGCAAAGCACAATGCAAAACCCTTTCCCCAGTTATAGAAATGTTTATTTCTCCCTAAACCTTCAAAAAATCCTGGTTGCTGAGTAACCGAATCAACTCCGGAATAGTAAATTTTCTTATTTTGCTCATCATAATAAATGGCCAAACAAGCTCCTGTACGAGTTGATTGTCCAATTTGCTTATTGTTTTTAAACTGTAAAACACCAAGCGAATATGGAAAGAATAAGCTGCCATTTTTAGTTTTTATACTTCCCATATATTGCAAGGCAGATTTATTATTAGTTTTTATTTCTGAAAGTTTACCTTGAGAGTCCAATTTCCAAAGTCCTTTTCCATAACTTCCAAACCACATATTCCAGTCATCGTCTTCCACTACAGACCAGATATTGTCCGGCTCACTCAAATTCAATTTATATTCCTCAATATTAAAATTAAAGAAATTGTACAAACCATTCTCCCCACAAACCCACAGATTATTTTCTCTATCTACAAAATTATCATTTATATATGGTAAATTTAGACTGAACACAGCGTTTTTCTGGGATAGTGTCATACTGTTTTCTCCCTCATTATTCATTAAGATTAAAGTAGTATCTACTAAAACCGGAATCCCATACCCTGATTTATAAGGCATATTCCATAACAGAGTAAACTTACCATTCTTTAATGCATATTTGCATAAACGAGAGTTGGAACTAGTGAAATAAAATATGTTTCGTTTCCAATCAATCGTAGTCCAATCTGAACGGAATGGAAAAGACACAATACGAATAAATCGTAACCCTTTTCTTAAATACAATCCTGTATGTGTTACTATGGTATCTCCCTTAGATGTCAAAACGTATTCGTTGAAATCTCTAATTCGTTGAAATCTATTTTCTTTCAAATGAAAAATCACATGAAATTGAGGTTTCTTAGGATCAAGCAGAAGATTAAAAAGAAATGCACGGTTATCATCAATAGGTAATACCGCTCCTCTAGAGCCTCCAATTCTCATTCCATTTGGCAAAGCAAAGGCGGTGATTCTATCATTGTTATACAAAATGGAAAAACCAAACAGATTCACAATGACCAGCTTGTCATTCCAATTTGAAATACTTTGAACATCATTGTTGAATAGCCCATTTTCGGTAGTATAATTTTTAAACGAAACCCCATCATACTTACTTATCCCTCCTTTGGTACCAAACCACATAAACCCATCTTTATCCTGAAAGGCACGTGTAAGCTGCATTTGAGCCAATCCATCGCGTGTGCTGTAATAGCGGTAGGTATAGCTGCGTGTTAAGTGAGGCACGGCCCACAATGATGCGCCAAGAAAAAGAAACAGGTATATAAGTACAAATCGCTTCATTAACACGAGCATCCGAAAAATAATGTAGTAAAAAACCTTAAGTTTGTTTGAGCAGCAAAGCTCCTCTAAAATAGTTCCCTTTAAAATTCACCCAACAGCCAGCAACTATACTCAGTCAGACTGCGGCTTACTAGGCGAAATATTAAGAAGAGCATCCTATTTATGTTACAAAAATACAAATTTAAACTAAAATATAACGCTTTATGCGAAATTTTATTGAAAATGGCTAAATCTATAATTTAGATATGAATTAATGAAGAACTATCTTTTTGCGGGTGCAATCCTGTGGATACTATAAATAAACCAAAAACCCCTTGTCGCTCTCGAATGACAAGGAGTTTTTGGTTAGGGTATTATAGAAATGGAAAGGTATTATTGATACCTATAAGGTTTTGGTTCGTATATTCGCAATTACATTAAAATCACTAGACATTCATTTTAAAAATTCTGCTAGAGTTTATCAATAATAAAATCGCGAAATTCTTTCTTAAAGTTAGCTGAGTTTTCATTTTTTTCAAACCAGCACCTATGTAGTTGAATTTCAAATGCAAGAATTGGCTTCCAAGTTTTCGTCAAATTACGATTACCTTTATCATAAATTGTTTCACAAAAATTAAAACAGATAAAAGCATATATTTCATATTTTCGCCTTTCTTCATCGCTAAATAGTTCTAAGTAATTACTTGTCAATGCATGATCTCTAAAACTAGGATTGTCAATCGCAACTTTTAAAATATCAAGATATGTTATATCAAAAATATCATAAGTAGTGTCATTTCTTGATTTTATCCAAGTCCCAAATGAAAATAAAATAGCCAAAATACTTATTCCTAAAGTAAAATAATCTGAGATTTTCATATGCTTAATTTTATTGATAAATAGATTTATTTGATTGAGATTAAGTTCTTATCTGAAATTTTATGATCTCCATATCCATTGAATTTGGCTTTTTTATTAAACACTATTCTTTTCCTTAAAATATTACCTCATATGTTGGGTTCTAGAAATTGGTAATATCCATAAGAAAAACTCTAGTGGGAGTATGGATAAATCTTAACCTTAATTGTATATTAGTATTTTTATAAACATATTCGATAAGGAAGTCGTACAAAGTCGCGGTTTTAATTAGTTAGCTGAACTTAGGTCATCTTTCGTTCCTTTTAAGTTGAAAATAAATGTACCAAACTTACTAACAGCTTTAAATTTACTTTCACTTATCCAACTAATATCAAATGAAGTCATTGTATCTCCATCACCTGTATATATTGTTACATTATTACCAACAACAACACAATCTGCACCACTCAAAACGACTTCCCACTCTTTCTTTTTTTCAGAATAAAATGATTCAATTATTTCTCCATCCTTAGTAAAAAATAATGATTCAAAAGGATGATCAGATACATTTTTTATCGCTGCAATAAATGTTTTTCCTAAGAGAATACTTGAGTCAATTAAAGATGCATCCTCATTTGATCCTTTTAAAACATAAGTTGTAGTTTTTGTTCCTTCAGTGAGTTCAAATTTATCTTTTCCTATCCATTTAAATGTTAGAGATTTTGAAAGCATACCACCAAGAGCAGTGCAAACTATTTGGTCTCCTGAAATTTCATATGTTCCTAGTACAGGATCATTCTTCCAAGTCATATTTTTACTGGAATAGGTAGCCTCAATAAGAGTTCCCTTTTCAGTAAAATTAAGTAATCTTATATCAGATATCGATTCGGTTGGAATTGAAACATAAGATTTTCCAATCACGCTCGGTTTAGTAAATATTTTACTATATGCAAAATAACCTAAGCCTACTAACACTATGATACCTAACACTACGAAAATTGTTTTTGAAGAAATGCTAATCGTTGCTTTCATTGATGTAAATTTTTGAAGTTTTTTTGTGCTTTCTGTGGTTACTAGTCTCCACTTTGTTTATTATTATTCCTTATTCCACACTAATGTTGCAGATCCACTAGTTGCTTGTAATAAATTCCCTATAATGTACTAAGCAATAAATATGTGGTAAATACATTCAAGAAAAATAATATCCGCTATTATAAATGGATGAAGTTAATCGTAAGCAGGGTTTTAAAAGTTTCCGGTTGTAATACGGTATTCGGCTTGAGTTGGAAGTGCTTCGCCATCAAGTGCAGTTATTCCTGCAAAGTAAGAAATATAATAGTTCATATTTTTGACCATCCCGCCAGTAGGAGTAATAGTAACAGTTACATTACCATCATATACAGACGACCACGTAGCAGTCCCGCTAGCAGGAGTAAGGGCTATAAAGTCAATAACATTATTTTTCAACTTCTTGCTGAACACGATAACGATTTTAGTATTTAAGGCAACCTCAGTCGTTTTATCTGCCGGAGTGATTGATACGATTGTTAGTGGAACTGTTTTGGTTGTAAATGTTGAGGTTACATCTTTTGCAAGACTACCCGTATCTACAGCTTTAACACCAGAAACTTTTACTGTATATTTTATTCCCATGTCGAGGTTTGCCTTAGGAATAATATTTACAGATTTTGGACCAACTACAGTCACGTTACAATCTACAGCCACGTTTGCGGGATTCAATAATTGAATACCACTAATTGTTGCTTGGTTGATATCCTTATCAAATTCAACTTTGATAGTAGGAATATATTCAACCGCGGTTGCACCGTTTGCAGGAGTAATAGAAGCCACATTAAGTGGAAGAACAACAACAGGCTCATCTTTCTTTCCACAAGAAACAAATGACACAGCGAGTAATAATAACAGAGTGATTAGCGTAATACTTTTTTTCATTTTTCGTTTTTTTTGAATTGATTTATCTCCGATTTTATTTAGTAGCCCCTGGCTCAATGCAAAAGGGCTACTAATAATGGTAATTTATTTGCTTTCAATCTTCACTTGGCAATTGAGACTTTATCCAATACTCATCTTATACTTATCCTATACTCATTTAATATAGAAGATATAGCACTCATTTATTTGTAAGTTCATTTTACAAAGATGGTAATTAACGTAATGTAAAACAATATGCGTTAATGATATTTGCAACGAGATAAAGAAAATATGTAACGAGATAAAGAAAATATGCAACGAAATGACAAATTAGCGCATTCAATTTTTATAAAATAAAACAAAAGCACATATTCTTAAACTCACAGAAACAAAAAACTCCCATTTCGATATCATGTTAGATATCGAAATGGGAGTCATAAGATTATTCTTGCTCCTCTAGCAGGTCATCTCAACGATTCAACCATCTTCTTCGCTGCTCGCCCCGCCGTTCCCGGTTCACCTAAAGTAGCCTTTATGATTGAATAATCCTCCAATATTTGTTGGCGATAGACAGTATTCCCCAAAAGCAGGCTTAATTCTGCCGATACATTCTCCACAGTGAATAAATTGGCTATCAGTTCTTTTACAACCAGCTTATTAGCGATTATATTTACCAGCGAAATATAGTTCGTTTTAATAATTAGATCTTTAGCCCAAAGTGCTACCTTTCCGAATGCAACATGATACACAACCACTTGTGGAATCCCAATCAGAGCAGTTTCCAGCGTTGCAGTTCCGGAGTTA
>Ga0302170_10001166_pt1 | contig 10325 bp, 11 predicted proteins | sample I_Fen_N2_1_FD_193492 | JGI IMG/M metagenome (GOLD analysis project Ga0302170, IMG submission 193492) | Peat permafrost microbial communities from Stordalen Mire near Abisko, Sweden - I_Fen_N2_1 | ecosystem: Environmental > Terrestrial > Soil > Wetlands > Permafrost | place: Sweden: Abisko...
CCGCTTTCCAAAATAGAGCAAGGACTGGTCTGGTAGCTCAGCTGGATAGAGCAACGCCCTTCTAAGGCGTGGGTCATGAGTTCGAATCTCATCCGGATCACGGAATGAAACGACAGTTTCAGTCAACATTAAGACAAACCATTCTAAATCATTGATTTGGAATGGTTTTTTGCTTCTATATTAAGCCAGTAAAAGCCAGTTTTAGACCTCTAAATGCCAATAAATCGTTACCAATTCATTACCTGTTTTTTTCTCTCAGTATTAGGTAATGATTTAATGAATTTGTCTTAGCTATTTCCATAATTGTCAGCAATCTGTCTGCTATACTTTCATAGATAATATTTATTTTAAACCCATAAATTTTATGTTATGAAGTCAACTTACAGAGTACTTTTCTACTTAAAGAAGAATGCCATTCTAAAGAATGGGAAGACCATTATCATGATCCGTATAACAATCAACGGAGAAATTGCGCAATTAAGTTCTAAACTTCAGGTAAATCCTGAATTTTGGGACGTAAAGACAGGGAAGGTCAAAGGGCGGACAGCCGAAGCCAACAACATAAACAGGCAGTTGGACAATCTGAAAGCCGCAATCGACAAAGTGTATACAAAGCAATTTGACGAATTTGGCTATGTTATTCCCGAAAAAATTAAGAACACTATTTTGGGGATAGATAGAAAGTATAAGACTATGCTGGAGTATTTTGATATGCACAACAAGCAATATGCTTTGAAAGTTGGCTATTCCACTTCAAACATAACTTATAACCGTTATCTGCTTTTGAGAGAAAGGCTTGAATCTTTTCTGAAAGAGAATTACAATATCTCAGATATTCCGATCAGCGAAGTTACTCCTGTTTTTTTAGACGGCTTTTATATCTATATCCGCAATCACTACAAGAGTGCACACAATAATGCAATGAAATCCATGCAACGACTACGAAGGATATTTTACTTCGCTAAAAACACAGGGCTTAATATCCCAGATCCCTTCTGGAATTTTAATATGGGCTTTGAAACTCAGGAAAGAGAATTTCTAAACCAAAAGGAAATTGATACTATTAAGAACAAGCAATTTGTAACAAAAAGGGTTGAGCAGGTAAGGGATTTATTCATTTTTAGTTGCTATACAGGACTTTCTTACATCGATATATGTAATTTGAAAGAATCCAACATCCATACCGCATTTGATAATAGCCTGTGGATTATGAGTAAACGTCATAAAACGAATGTTCACTTTAATGTACGGCTTCTTAGTATCCCAATACAAATACTGGACAAATACAAAGGAAGTCAAAATGACGGCAAGATACTGCCTGTTATATCAAACCAAAAAATAAATGAGTACCTGAAAGAAATAGCAGATTTATGTAATATTACTAAAAACCTGACTTTTCACATGGCCAGGCATTCATTTGCCACCACGATAGCTTTATCAAACGGAGTACCCATTGAAACAGTATCTAAGATGCTCGGGCATAAAAGTATCAAGACTACTCAAATTTACGCGAAAATAACTGACATGAAAATGAGTAATGACATGCAAAAACTGTCGGATATAATTGATCGCGAAACAGCATGTTAAACACAACAAAGCAAGAATGGAATGAACTAGTCACAATTTGTGACCAGTTTACTGAAGGCCTGAAAAGCTTGAGGTCACAATTTGTGACTTCAAGTTAGGGAGACATTTGGATATTGTCAAGAAAGTAAGTTTTATCCGAGGAAAGCTGTATTGTTGCATCAATACGGCTTTTTTCATACACTATGTAGGGCGTTGACATGGCTTTGCCATGCTTCTTCCAGACATGAGGAGCTATCCCGCAATAAACGGGGCAACCTGATCAATTTTTAATCCTGTGTACCGACAGAATTCATCAACAGTTACGAACTGGTGTTCTTCCTTTTCGTTGCGTTCTTTTATCTTGGCAAGCAACAACCTTCCGTAACGTTCACTCTTTCCTGTGATACGTTGGATATCTTTCGGGTAGATACAAATACGTTTTACTTCCATTTCTTTTCATATTTGATACAAAATTACAAATTTAATGGATATCTAAATAAGTCCATTTAGGAAAAAACGGAAAGGATAGACAAAGGCGGAAGTACCTGTGCTATAAATTGGAATTTACAAGTATACTTTTGTTCCAATAATTTAAAAACATAGTATTATGGCACAACAAAAAAGTATTCTAAAATTACAAGGAACCATTGGTGGAATTACGTTCTACAAATCACAAGATGGTTATCTGGCCCGGGAGAAAGGTGGCGTGGATGCTTCGCGAATTGCGAATGATCCGGGATTTGCACGGACACGTGAAAATGGCGCTGAGTTTGGCAATGCAGCTTCAGCGGGAAAGTTATTGCGTGATGCAGTTCGGGTATTAGGCAAAGATGCATCGGATGGACGTGTAACCGCTAGGCTTACTCAGGTTATGACTCAAATTAAAAACATGGACGAAGCCAATGCCAGGGGTGAACGAAGCGCAGCTGAAGGCATGGCAAAAGCCGAAGCTAAGTTATTGTTGAAAGGATTTAACTTCAACGTTACTTCCGTTTTAGGCGCTGTTTTGTACAGCCCTTATCAAGTGAATATCGCTACCGGTGAAATCAGTATTGCTTCAATGAATCCACAAAATGATATCAGCATTCCCTCCGGAGCTACCCATATCATTTTCAAAGGTGGTTATGCAAGCGTGGATTTTTCAACCGGAGATTCAGAAATTGCAGTTTCTGACCCTATTCGTGTGGCAATAAATGCTGCGGCTCAACCCCTATCGATTAAACCTGCAGCAATCCCAGTTCTTGCCGGAATCAAATTTATTTTATTGTCAATTGATTTTATTCAATCGGTAAATAACATAGATTATTCATTGAATAACAATGCTTACAATGTGTTGGCTATTGTTGAAGTTGTTTAAGGCCTCCCCAAGCTCTCTCAACCTCACTCGCCCCTCGGACACGCTCTCCATTTGGAGAGGGAAAGACGGCAATAGAAGGTAGCTTAGAGAGAAAAATTAAATAGAACAAAGTAGAATCTAAAATTAAAATACAATTCAAGATTTATGGAAAAAGATAATAACGCTACAGTTAGCAATCCGAACGAAATGAACGTCGTTCAACGAGTGAAATCACCCACTCCAAAATTTTTCAAAACCTTGCGCACAATCGGTTTAGCGTTGGCGACTGCCGGAGGAGCAATTTTAGCTTTGCCCATAGCACTTCCGGCCGGACTAGTTGCCGCAGCCGGATATGTTATATTGGCTGGCGGAGTGGTGACAGCCGTTAGTCAAACTGCAGTGGACACTACTGACAAAACTGAATCGAACAATGAAACTTCTTGAAACAAACAACGACGGCCAAGTGTATGCCGGTACTTGCGGCGGTATGTTGCTATCAGTGTTTAGCAACGTGTTTATAGAAGACTTGGTAAGGACTATTATTCTTGCCGTCGTAGGCGCTGTTGTGAGTTTTATTGTTTCATTGCTTTTGAAGAATTTTTTTAAGCGGAAAAACCGCTAAAAAAACTACTATTTTATCGATACGATGACCATTGATAGTCGTGAAGCCTCCCAGAAGCGGGAGGCTTTTTTTTGCTTATGAGTAAACTACAATTCAAAAAGTCCTTGTTGTATTTTTCTTTTTTGAGATTTGTTTTTTGAATCCTTTGAAAAAAAACCACTCTTTATCAAATCCCAAAGGATTCTCTTTATGGGGCTAACTCGCCGCAAGAACGAAGGCAACTGCCAGAAATGCGTTGGGAAAATGGCATGGGTAGTAACGAAAGAACGTAACATGTGGAGTGAGAAAGGTGCTACTTATGCCGCGGGGTGCTGAGGTGGATGTATGAATGCTGGCAGAATGGAATGTAAGGGCTCGAAGTGAGGAACGAACGTAGTCCCTGAAATGCAATGGAGCCGGAATGAATGCACCGACCGCAAGCACATGTAATAAACACGATTGCCTGAAGAGATTGCAACAACTACAGGTGGTGGGGTATTAGTGGCTCTTAGGTACTATTTTTCTTCTTTATGCGAAGGATAAACCATCTTACATTTTTCTCTTTATATAATATTGGACGATGGTAACTCACATTACATTGCACAAAGTGCCAAATACAGCTACAAATAATGAAAAGCGATAAATGCCCCTCGTAAAAAGGGGCTGGGGTTTTCATTTTTTGTATTCCGCTGTCCCCTATTTGTCAAAAGCGGTTCGGGAAAAACGGCCTTCAATAACACGAGATTTTTAGCGAACGGCTTTTGCGGGGCATTAAAGTCAAGTTGTCACATTTCTTATTTGGTTTTTATAAAATTATTCATCGCTTGCGGTTTTAGAAAAACCAAGTAAGGTATGTGTTCCGCCCTGCCTATTTGTAAAATAGTTTTGATAAGCTATTCGGTTATCAATATCATTTTGCCGGCGATATTGCCGGAACGGCTTTAAACGCAAGCTATGCTTGTTTTATTCTTGCCTTACTGCCTATTGGCGAAATAAAATACTTTCCGCTCTCCCGTAGGGGTTTGTCTTCGGGCAGCGGAGCGGGGCAAAGGCGTTGATCTTGTGCGGCTATTATACATAATTAGGTTATGGGCTTCCCTATTGATTTGCCTTCGGGCAAGGGAATGACCATTAACTACTTGTTATGTATAATAGCTTTGGGTTGTTTTTTTTCTGGCGCAAGTGTAGCGCGGTGGTGGCGGTCCCGCTTTAGACCGGGATAAATTTCCATGCAAACGTCTTTTTGCAACCCCATGCCCCCTTGAAAAGGGGGTGCTGCAAAAATTACTTCGTGATGTTTTGCAACACTCGGCATAGCTCGAACAAGTTCGGCTCTGCACTCACTTATGCAAAAAGTGTGACAGAAAAAAACAACAGCAGGGTGGATTGTGCGGAGGCCGACAAAAAGACCGTGCAAGCCCAGAGGTACGAGGGGCGGGGATTTTTGGCGGCCGGGGATTGCCCTGCGGAGCTGCCCGTAATAAACTATCAGGTGAAACCTGACCGCTTTCAGCCCATAAATTCACCAAAATATGACTATAATTTTGATACTTTATGAAAGGAATTGTTTTAATTCATCTGCATTCGGTAATATATTTCTGAATTGCTCTGGAAGTTCCGACGCAAATTTATAAGTTGAGACTCCCATTGGTTTACTCATATCGCGAAAAGCATATTCAACGATACTTTGTTTTTGCGATTTACAAAGGATAATACCTATTGAACGATTTTCGTGAGGTAGCCGAACTAAATCATCGAGGGCTGAAAGGTAAAAATTCAATTTTCCAAAATATTCGGGTTTAAATGCACCCCGCTTCAGTTCAATTGCCACCAAGCACTGCAACTGACGGTTGAAGAAAAGCAGGTCAATGAAATACTCCTGTTCCTCAACGATTAAACGGTATTGATTCCCAATAAATGAAAAATCTTTACCAAGAGACATGATAAAATTTTTGATATTGGTTACAATTTCATTTTCCAATACCCGTTCATCCCATTCATCATCAGGAGACTCAATATTGATATAATCCAACAGATATTCGTCTTTAAATGAAAATAATGCTTTGCGTCTGAGATCAATATCTGATATGGTTGTATGGAAATTATTGGGCAGTTCGCCACGTTTAGCAAAAAGACTTTCTTTTAAGTGATATTGCAATGTTCTATAGCTCCAAAACTCGGTTGCACATTTCTCGATATAAAAAAGTCGTTCTTCTATTTTTTTCGCTTTTACGAGTATTTCATAATGGTGGGAAAAACCAACAGCTAAAAAACTATTCAAAGGAAAATTTATCAAATCGTCCGACACTGTCGGACGATTTGCCGTTAATATTTTGTCAGGCGTTGACTGGCTATTTACTAATAAAATATCTGTTTGAATTTCGTCCGACAGTGTCGGACGAATTACATTCATTTGATTATCTAATCTTTGAATATAACGCTCCCATTCTTCATAAAATTGCCTCATCCGCTTTAGATTAACAGGAGAAAAACCACGCAATCCAGAAAGTTCTTGTTGCAAGCTTACAGATATTGTTTCCAAAGCATTTGTACCCCAAAAATGATTACGGCTGTTTTCTGAAATAAATTTTCCGATTCCAAAATAAAGTGAAAGCATTTCACGATTAACCTGTGTGGCTGCACGATATCGGCTTTGCAATATAGCAGTTTTAATTGCTTGAATAGCCTGATTATAATTTATTAATGAGTGTTGTTCCATAAATTTGTTTAGAATGAACTCTTGTTTATTGCAAAAGTATAATATTTTGGCGATAGATAATAATTAAATATCGGATATTATTGTGGATAAAATATATGAATAGAGTGTTTAAAGGGGCCAATGGGGGACGTTGAAGACAAATTGAGATGATTAGTTTCTATTTGCAAACCTTGACATAATTTGTCAAGGTTTGCAAATAGATTTTACCCATGCCCAATAACAAAGTAATTCGCTTTTGAAGGATCTTTGAGGATAATGTCTTTTTCGCGCATGAATTTGATATAGCCTTTGGCGGTGCGTTCCTTCACGTCCAGGTATTCTTGCAATTTATCGGTTAGTTCCTGATAGGTGTAGTAGCGTTTTTGTGCAAAGATTGTTTTGGCAGTGGCAGTAAGTTCGTTTTCTTTGCGTTTTTCTTTTTCTTCCTTGGTTTTCTCGCCTAAATAGACATGCATTTCTTCTTTCTTGTCCCATGCAAATTGAATAAGCGGCACATCCAACGGACTGCCATCGCGCACCTTCAATACTTTTACGACGGAGACTCCGGGTTGGTCGTCTTTTTCAATGGAGAGGATACCGGCGGATTTTCGTTGAAGTTCGGAACCCAAATGTCCACGGAGCTTTAACCCGTTCGGGATAAAGTGAAGCACACAAACAATGCAGGTCTGATAGATTCCGGCCAACCGGTAGAGTTCATCCACAATCCGGATACTTTCGGCCTCATCGTTAGCCGAATGGATTAAATCGGCAATTCCGTCAATAATAACCAAATGGATTCCACCAAACTCATAAAAGAATTTATCCATACTTTGGATAATTGCCTGAAGTCGTTCCTTTCGGGACATTCCCGTTAGGCAATATGCCCTGAAGCTCTCGGGGAAATGCCTCTGCTTTGACCGTCTGAGGCTATTCATAGTGTTTTTGTAAAGCTGTAGTTCTGATTGTTCGGTATCGTAAAGCAGAACGGCCTTACTCAGCCGGTTGGCTTTGATATGAGTTCCCAAGGTATCGATATCATCGTCATCCGTATTCAACGTTCCCGCAACTAACCCACAGATGTAGTTACTTTTGCCAGTTCCCTCCCCTCCTGTTATACAGCACAAATTGCCTTGAGTACCAAGCGGGACATTATTGATTGAAATTATCATTTCGGCTGAGATTGGTGGTTTGGTGAAATCTATTTCGCATGATTTTAAAATTGCCATTGTTTCGGCATAAATAGTATCAAGAAATTGTATGAATAGCTTTTGAAAATCTTCCTTCCTATTTCCGAGTTTGAAGAAATCGGAAATGTCTTTTTCATCTTTCGTGCCCTTCAGGGGAAGAATCATTCGTTTCACTCCAAGAAATGTGAGCTGCTGCTCGTGTTTGGCAGATGCTTCCATACCTGTTTTGTCACAGTCGTATAAAATAACGACGTGCTTAAAGCGGTAAGTCAGTTTCCGGATTGTACTTTGGGGAATATTGGATGTTTCGCTATTGAAACATATTGCCGCAAAGTCTTTAGCAACCAAACTTAGTACGTCCTTCTCCCCACCGGTGATAAAAAGGATATTTCCTTTAGGTGGCAGCTGCTCCAGTCCAAAACAATATTTGTCGCCCAAATCGCCGGCATACTGAAAGCGAACAGCCGAAAACGGCCTGTAAAGTTTAATGTATCGTTTACCCTGATAAGCAAAAATTGGTTCTTTATCAGAGGGCGTAAGCTTGTAAGGTTTACCTTCGTTATTTTCTGAAGCAAATTCTTTTAGCGAAACAACCTGGTATTTTTTCAGTATTTCAAGTGATATTCCGTATTGTTGCCAATAAGTCAATTCGAGTTCAGAAAACGGTTTTACTTTAATGGAAAACGGTTTTATTGGTTTGGGTTGTTCTTCTTTTGATTCCAAGATTGGGGACTTTGGAGACGATTGGGACATTGACCTCTCCCGGCCTTCGGTCACCCTCTCCAAAGGAGAGGGAAAAGAATTGGAGGAAAGGTTTTCCATACTGAGACAAAGATCCTGATTGATTTTTTGGAGGATTTCAAGAAAGCTGTCTGCATGACGGCAGTCAGTTCCCATGATTTTTCCAACAAAGTGGAAGCAATCCCCGCTATAGTTGTCGTTCCCGTAGTCTTTCAGTTTGTACTGATCATTTGCTCTATCGAAATATACATTGCAGGAAGCTTTTTTATCTTCGTACAATGGATTGAGGAAATTACGCCCGACACGAAACGGAAACGGCAGATAATGTTTGAAGACATTCAGGCCTTTATCTGTCCGTGCGAGTATTTCTTCTTTGCTCAACATACGTTTTGTGACTTTGAATTAAGCTATCAAGAGCTTCCTGATTACTTTTTACCAAACGTTCTTTCAACATGCGTTTTACCTCTGCAATGGTGTAATAGGTTTTGCCAGAAATAATAGAATAAGAAATGAGCCCTTTGGTGCGAAGGCGTTGAAGTGTGCGCTCGCTTATTTTCAAAAAAGTACAAACCTCGTAACCATCTACCCAGGTTTCTTCTTCGTTGATTTCTTCTGGTTGATAGTTGACTACAAACTTGGCAATGGTATTGACCTTTTCCATTAGGTCTTTAAATGCTTTTGATTCAATTGTTATTACTTCCATAAAATGATGTGATGATGTGTTGATGTGGTAATGTGATGATACCCCCGACCCCTAAAGGGGAGTAAAGAGGAAATGATTTAATAATTTGATAATATGATGATGTGGTGATTATTAGGAATGATATTCTAATGCCCGAATAATCCAGCCATAGAGATATTTTTTGTTGGCAGGACGTTTTTTGATTATTGCAATGTAATGAGAGATTTTGGACACCGTGAAAGCCGATTGAAAATAGTCGAAGTCCAACGAATTGAGTTTTTGGAGTGTCTTTTCACCAACTATTCCATCGGCTTTCGTGTCAATGATAGATTGGGTTAGTTGGATACTTTTGCTGACTCCAGCATTTACTGCAAAATCGAAGATTGAGTCAGCTGTAGTTTGGTCCTGAATTTGGTCTGCTTTTAAAGGCAGCCAAAATTCATACAGATAAAAGAGTTCTACTTGTCTTTCTAAATCGGTATTGTTTGCCAGACTGAAAGGGAAATTGGGTTTGGCTTTATACTGATCGATAATAGACCAACCTTTCCAATCACCGTGGTTTGCACGTGAAATACCTCTATAGGTTTCCTTGCCTGAATCAACAGGATCGTTGACATATTCGCCTTCATGGGCGAGTGTCTTTTGAAATGAAATTTTAAATTCTGCCATAATACTAATGTGATGATTTGATGATGTGATGATTTCGCTAAATCTGGACAAGTTGTGCCAATGATTGGAACAAATGCAGATATTATTTTTATTGCAAAATTGGCGGGTTTTATTGGATAATATTCACAAGTTGTACCCAATGTGGGAAAGAAATAATCAGGAGCAGAGACAGTAAATAAACGACAGTTTGAAATTATTATATCTCAATGTGTTTTGTATACAAAATGTTATATATATATATGCATTACGAATTAAACTTGCTCGATTTAATTATTTATACATAATGAAATTTTATTACTAAACCCCCAAGTTGTACCCAAGTTGGAAAAGAAAAAAGTAGCCTTTATATCCGACCTCTACTCCATCATGTCAGGCCATGCCGGGGACTTTTGATTACGCTGATTGTTAGTTCATGGTAAGCCAAGCGACAAGGCCGAACGAGCTCACTCTACCTTGCTTCTTTTAAGTAGAGAAAAGCGGAATATAGATTTCTGAAGATTTAAGAAAAGACTATATCTATTGAATTTTGGAGAAAAACAGTTATGGAAATTATCTGTAAATAATCTTCTTCCATTTTGCGGAGTAGAGATGCTTTGAGATTGTCTATAAATTTGGTAGGTGTAGAACGTAGTTTTATCTCAAGATACGTCCGATAAACATCCGTAAGCTTAACATTAAAGGCTTGTTCGAAAAAAGATGCCAATTCGCGAATTTCGCAATGACCGTTATTTAGAAACTGTTTAAAAAAAAATCAAAGTCTATTTAGCATAAGTCTAATCATGGCTAAACGTATCATAGTCTCGCTAGTGTCAGTAAGAAACTCAAAGTCTTTAGATAGTCTTCGA
>Ga0302170_10001167_pt1 | contig 10323 bp, 7 predicted proteins | sample I_Fen_N2_1_FD_193492 | JGI IMG/M metagenome (GOLD analysis project Ga0302170, IMG submission 193492) | Peat permafrost microbial communities from Stordalen Mire near Abisko, Sweden - I_Fen_N2_1 | ecosystem: Environmental > Terrestrial > Soil > Wetlands > Permafrost | place: Sweden: Abisko...
CTTTGCTTTTTGTGGCTCCCAGAGGGCTGATTACCATCCTGTTGTTTTTATCCATTATACCTGCACAACAGTTGGAATTGGTCAATAAATCGCTGATTGTTCAGGTTATTATTCTGACGGCACTGATTATGATGTTTGGGTTAATGGCATTCCCGATGAGTGAGAAAGTGGATGAACTGGAAGAAATAGAAGAGTTCTAGCGGAAAAGATATTTGAATGTGGATGGCACATTCCGGTTTGACAGAATAAAACAGATGGATATCACGCGGATTTCCGTTGATTTATATATTCCATTTAACCATTTGCATTCTCACTCCTTTGTTAATCGTAGGTGTGGCTACTTGTGATTATGACTAAAACGGGTTTCCAAAGTCTTTTGCCTGTATTCAAAAATAGCTTTTACCTTGTTATCCACAAATAGTTTTCCTGCCAGCCATCCAATAACCGACTTGCCGATATCATAATGCAACAGATCGGTCATCAATACCCCACCTTTTACTGATTTGAAATGATGCTCATGATGCCATATTTTATACGGACCCTTGCGTTGTTCATCCACAAAATACTCCTTTTCTTTGATATGGGTAATCTCGGTACACCAATCGATGGGGATACGGAGCATGGGCTTTAAGCGATAATGAATCAGCAAGCCTTCGTACATGGTGTCGGGTAATTCGGATGTAATGTCAAATACCATGTCAGGAGGGGTAACTTCATTCAGGTTTTTGGGGGTTGCAAAGAAATGCCATGCTTCGTCCAGGGTAATGGGTAAAAATTGTACTTGTTGTAGTTTCTTCATTCTGAGGTATCTGAATTGTGAAGCGTATACCCGTTTCTTTCACGGTTTGACGCGTTGAGTTGTTACGCTAAATTTGTGTCATCCGACAATCCCTAAATTGGAATGATCGGAATAGTATACTGATAAACAGAAACCAGGCTCAAAATGTTTCTGTGATTTCTATATTTACTGGTTGTGAATGTTGCCCGTCAGACCACATGAAGTGCTCTAAAGGGTGAATTGCATGAAATAACGGGTTTGTTATGTACTTGAAAATGAATCTAAATTATGTATTATTTCATTCTTATTTTACTGAATATTTTAATTACCGCTTTTTTTCTTTAATTCATTAAGAAAAATTCTTATAACTCAACAGAAAGTAGTAATTTTGCACTCGCTTAGAAAATTCGATAATCAAACTATATTATGGCAGAAAAAAAAATGAATTTATTGGCTGATTTTCCACCTGTTACCACACAACAATGGATGGATAAAGTCACAGTCGATCTCAAAGGAGCTGACTTCAACAAAAGGCTTGTTTGGAAAACGAACGAAGGTTTCAATGTGCAGCCTTTCTATCGGGCAGAAAACATTGAATCGTTTAAAACAAAGGATTCAGCTCCCGGAGTATTTCCTTATGTACGTGGAACAAAACCCGGTAACGAATGGCTGGTTCGCCAGAACATTGAAGTTGTAACGGCAAAAGAAGCCAATGCCAAGGCATTGGAAATTTTGTATAAAGGGGTCAACTCACTAGGTTTTAAACTGAAAAAAGAAGAATTAAGTCCGGAATATATCGCAACGTTGCTGGAAGGTATCGCTGTCGATTGTGTAGAACTTAACTTCTGCATCTGTATTAGCAAGGCTGCCGAACTGGCAACTATCCTAACCGCTTATTTCAAATCGAAAAACTATGATGTAACCAAATTGCAAGGTTCTATCAATTTCGATCCAATAAACCGCATGCTATTGGCGGGCAAAGAATTAACCAAGGCACAAATTACTGAAAAAGCCAAAGCTACTGTTTTGGCAACTGCAGGCTTACCATTTTACCGTGTCATTACCGTAAATGCCAAGACATTGAATAATGCAGGTGCATTTATTTATCAGGAACTGGGATATGCCTTGGCCTGGGGAAATGAGTACCTGTCTTTGCTTGTCGAAGCAGGTGTTGATACTTCATTGGCAGCTAAGAAAATTAAATTTAACTTCGGTGTTGGTGGCAACTACTTTATGGAAATTGCCAAATTCCGTGCTGCCCGTATGTTATGGGCTATGCTGGTGGATGCTTATCAACCTGAATGCAAAAAAGACGATTGTAAGAGTACTGAAAACGGAATCTGCAAATGTGCCGGCAAAATGCGCGTTCATGCTGAAACCACTACTTTCAATAAAACCATCCTGGACGCCAATGTAAACATGCTTCGTACTCAAACAGAAGCCATGAGTGCCACGTTGGGAGGTGTAAATTCACTGACTATACTAGGCTACGATTCTATATTCGAACCAACTGATGATTTCTCGGAACGTATAGCCCGTAACCAACAATTAATATTAAAAGAAGAATGTCATTTTGATAAAGTATCCGATCCTGCTGCAGGTTCATACTATGTTGAAACGCTGACAAACGAAATAGCTGCCCAGGCATGGAAATTATTCCTGGAAGTGGAAGAACAAGGTGGATTCTTTGAAGCTGTTGCTTCAGGCAAGGTTCAACAAGCTGTGAAAGCAACTGCTGCCGGCAGACTGAAAGCGGTATCCAGTCGTCGTGAAATCCTGTTGGGAACGAATCAATTTCCTAACTTCAATGAAGTTGGCGGAGAAAAGGTAAAGATTCAGGATGTGGCTGATTGCGGTTGCGATCATCATGGTACTGAAAAATTGTTACCTGTTCGCGGAGCCTCTGAATTTGAAGCCTTACGCTTTGCTACCGAAAGAGCTGCTAAACGTCCAAAAGCGTTTATGTTGACTATCGGAAGTTTGGCCATGCGCCTGGCACGTGCCCAGTTCTCGTGTAACTTCTTTGCCTGTGCAGGGTATGAAGTGATCGACAACCTTGGATTTGATACTGTTGAAGAAGGCGTGAAAGCTGCATTTGATGCAAAAGCTGATATTGTTGTTCTTTGTTCAAGTGACGACGAATATGCTGTACTGGCACCTGCTGCTTATGCATTGGTTAAAGGCAAAGCCGAATTTGTGGTTGCCGGAGCCCCTGCTTGTACTGAAGATCTGAAAGCATTAGGAATTGAACATTTTGTTAATGTGAAAACCAATGTGCTTGATTTCTTAAAAGCATTTAATGCGATATTAGTACGCTAAGACGCCAAGACGCCAAGATACTTCGTTATTTTCAAGCCAAATAAATGGAATATGACAAAAGACGAATATGAAATTTTAGGAAAAAGGATTATAGACTGTGCAATTGAAGTTCACAGACATTTAGGTCCCGGATTACTGGAAAGCGTATTTGAAATTTGTTTAGTTGCAGAACTAAGAAGGAGAGGAGTTCATGTTGAAAATCAGGTTCAACTCCCGGTATTCTATAAAGGCGAAAAATTAAATAAAACATTTACTATTGATATTTTAGTCGAAAATGTAATTGTTGTTGAATTAAAATCAGTAGAATACCTTTTGCCTGTCCACGAAATACAATTATTGACGTACATGAAATTAGGTAATTATAAATTGGGCTATTTATTGAATTTTAACGAAAGTGTTTTGAAGGATGGTATAAGAAGAAAAGTAAATAATTACTATTTTTAATTATTGATACGAAAAAGAGACTATGTCTTACAAGAGAAAAAAAATAGCGTATGTCTATCTTAACGTATAATAAAAGAAGTATTAACCATTAATAAAAATCGCAACTACAAAAGAGATATTAATAACGTCTTTGCGTCTTTGCGTACAAAAAATAAATGAAACCAAATTTTAAAAATATAGACATACAGAATTTTTCTGTAACGTCAAAAGCTCCTGAAACAGAAAGCACCTGGTTGACCCCGGAACTGATTCCTGTAAAACCATTTTATACCAAAGACGATTTGGAAGGAATGGAACATTTGAATTATGCTGCCGGACTTCCACCTTATTTACGTGGACCATACAGCGTAATGTACGCTATGCAACCCTGGACTATCCGTCAGTATGCAGGTTTTTCGACTGCTGAAGAATCAAATGCATTTTATTTACGCAATCTTGCTGCCGGTCAAAAAGGACTATCCGTTGCCTTCGATTTACCTACTCACCGTGGGTATGATGCCGATCATGAACGCGTAGTGGGTGATGTTGGGAAAGCCGGTGTATCTATCTGCTCGGTGGAAGACATGAAAGTATTGTTCGATGGCATTCCATTGAATAAAATGTCGGTTTCCATGACCATGAACGGTGCAGTACTTCCTATCCTGGCCTTTTATATCAATGCCGGACTGGAACAAGGTGCTAAACTGGAAGAAATGGCAGGAACTATCCAGAATGATATTCTGAAAGAATTTATGGTACGTAATACCTACATTTACCCACCTAAGTTCTCTATGAAAATTATTGCTGATATCTTTGAATTTACGTCAAAGAAGATGCCTAAGTTTAACTCGATCTCTATTTCGGGTTACCACATGCAGGAAGCAGGTGCCACAGCCGATATTGAATTGGCTTACACCTTGGCTGATGGGCTGGAATACTTACGTGCAGGAGTAAATGCAGGTATGGATATCGACTCGTTTGCACCACGTTTGTCATTCTTCTGGGCAATCGGGATGAACCACTTTATGGAAATTGCCAAAATGCGTGCTGCACGTATGTTGTGGGCTAAAATTGTAAAACAGTTCAATCCTAAAAACCCTAAATCACTGGCTTTGCGTACGCACTCACAGACTTCAGGCTGGTCGTTGACCGAACAGGATCCTTATAACAATATCGGACGTACCTGTATTGAAGCTATGGCAGCCGCGCTGGGACATACCCAATCGCTGCATACCAATGCCCTGGATGAAGCAATTGCCTTGCCAACTGAATTCTCGGCACGTATTGCCCGTAACACACAGATTTATATCCAACAGGAAACGAATATCACCAAGGAAGTTGATCCATGGGCAGGTTCGTATTATGTGGAAACACTGACCAATGAAATTGCTGAAAAAGCATGGGCATTGATCGAAGAAGTGGAAAAACTGGGTGGTATGGCTGCGGCTATTGAAACAGGTATTCCAAAGATGCGTATTGAAGAAGCGTCAGCCCGTACTCAGGCACGTATTGACTCAGGAAGCCAGATCATTGTAGGCGTAAACCAATACCGTCTGGAAAAAGAAGCTCCGATTGATATTTTGGAAGTGGACAATACAGCGGTACGTATCCAGCAGATCGAACGGTTGAAACAACTTCGTGCCAACCGCAACGAAGCAGAAGTACAAAAATCATTGGCTGCTATTACTGAATGTGCCAGAACCGGAAACGGTAACTTGTTAGAATTAGCTGTTGAAGCCGCCCATCTTCGCGCTTCATTAGGTGAAATATCCGATGCCTGCGAAGCAATAGCAGGTCGTTATAAAGCAACCATTAGAACAATATCAGGTGTGTATTCATCAGAAACTAAAAACGATGCAAGCTTTATCAAAGCTTGTGAACTGACAGAGAAATTTGCCAAGAAAGAAGGTCGTCGTCCTCGTATCATGATTGCAAAAATGGGTCAGGATGGCCATGACCGTGGAGCTAAAGTAGTGGCAACCGGTTATGCCGATTGTGGATTCGACGTGGATATGGGACCTTTGTTCCAGACACCGGCCGAAGCTGCTAAACAAGCAGTTGAAAACGATGTACACGTATTAGGTGTTTCGTCGTTGGCAGCAGGACACAAGACCCTGATTCCTCAGGTGATTGCCGAACTGAAAGCCCTGGGTCGTCCGGATATCATTGTGATCGCCGGAGGAGTTATTCCAGCACAGGATTATGACTTCCTGTACAAAGCAGGTGTTGCAGCTATCTTTGGCCCAGGAAGCCCCGTAGCTAAAGCAGCCTGTACAATATTGGAGATCTTGTTGGAAGACTAAAAGCATTTACAATTTAGTCATTTACAATTTACTATTAAAAACGGACTTACCTGATTGAGGGTGAGTCCGTTTTTGTGTTTAATTATGCGGGTATACTATTTAGTAATTGTCAGGTAAATATGCAAAGAGGGAAAATGTTGCTTTTTAATCTATGTTTAAAGTTCTGCTGATTTTGTTCTGAAAAAACTGAAAACTGGCAAGATATCAGGTTCTCAGAAAAAAAATAAAAAATGTGCATTAAAAACGTTTTATTTCATAATATATAATAACTATTATTTTTTTTATATTTACTTTTGTAAAATATATTGAAATTTCGACCATACTTACTCTTTGTATTGACATTTAATGGATTTTTTTATTAATACCAATTGATCTATTGTGAAAAAAATATACCTTTTCATTCCACTATATTTGCTTCTTACATTTCAATGTATCTGCATTCCGGTACAAGCTCAGCAAAATGAAACTTTAAAAAGAGATACAACAGGGTTAGTGCATTTCGATGTCTTAGCACCTAAAATAGAAAGTGCCTACCATATAAAATTATTTTATAAATTAGAGTGGTTTGGTAATAAACGATTTCGAGCTTCTATTGCCGATTTGCCTTTGGAGGATTGCCTGACAATTGTTAAGCGAGTATCCGAATTGTCGTGTATTGTTTTAAATTCCACCAGTTATGTTTTTGTCCCTGTAGAAATACGCAATTATTCAAACAAAAAGAACAAGAATGGTGTGCTGATAATTGGTGATGAGAATGACTTTGGAAAATTCACAAAAGCAACGCTTTCAGGAAAGATTATTGACTTCAAGACCGGCAAACCGCTAAATGGAGCAAGAATAGGGATTGATAAACTGAATACAACAACATCAACGGATAAAGATGGCAATTATAAACTGACTATTCCGGTAGGCGAATACTATTTGACTATCAGATATGCAAATTATGAACCGGATGAGCGGAGTGTGGCAATTGGTGGCAACGGCATTGTGGATTTTGAACTAGCCGATAAAATTATTAAGCTCAAAGAAGTTGTAGTTACTGATAAGGCTTTGGATCTCAATGTGATTCGTACACAAATGAGCGTGATTAAGTTTAATGGCAAAACTATAAAGGAATTACCTATGTTCCTGGGTGAAAAAGACATTGTAAAGAGTGTGACATTACTTCCGGGAGTGCAGTCAACCGGTGAGTTTGGTACAGGATTTTTTGTCAGGGGAGGTAGTGCCGATCAGAATCTGATACTGGTTGAAGATGTTCCGTTGTTTAATTCGTCCCATATGTTTGGTCTGAACTCTGCCATAAATTCAGATGGTATTAACAGTGTTACTCTTATAAAGGCAGGTATTCCGGCAAAATACGGAGAGAGAGCCTCGTCGGTTATGGATATCCGGTTAGGAAGCAATGTCGATCAACTAACATTCAAAGGGGGTATTGGTTTATTAAACTCCAGGCTTAGTGTGGAAGTGCCTCTTTTCAATAAAAAAGTCAGTTTATTGGTTGGCGGACGAAGTTCATACTCAAACTGGTTGTTGCATGCTATGCCCGATGTAGATTTAAAAAACAGTTCGGCGAGTTTCTACGATATAAATGCCTTGATGACCATGAAAATTAATGCGAAAAACAGTTTGACACTTTTCGGTTACTTTAGCAATGATAAGTTTAGCTTTATCAAATCATCGCCTTATCAATACGATAATACATTGGCATCTGTCAGGTACTTACACACATTTAACGATAAACTATATTCTATGTTGATGTTTGGCGTCAGCCGTTACCGTAACAATATAAGCGAATCGGATTCGTTGAAGCCAAATGAAGCGTATAAAATCAGTTCATCAACCAATTATAATAATGCCAAGCTAAACGTCACCTGGCTGCCGAATGAAAATCATTCGGTGGATGTTGGGATAAATGCTGTTCTATACCGTCTGCAACCCGGAATAATGACTCCGCTCGGTTCCCTGTCGGATGTAAAAGTACAATCTACCCAACCGGAAAAAGCGTTGGAAATGGCTACTTACGTAAGCGACAACATACGTCTTTCGCCTAAAATGAGTGCTGAGATAGGTTTGCGATTGAGCAATTATGCTTTCCTAGGACCGAATACTGTTTTTATCTTTAAAGAAAACGCATCCCGGACCACTCAAAATATTATTGATACGCTGAGTTATGGGAATAATAAAATAATAAAGTGGTATACAAGCCTGGAACCAAGGCTTTCGTTCCGTTATTCAATGGATGAGAATAGTTCGGTAAAGTTTAGTTTTAACAGAATTAGCCAGTTTATCAACCTCATCACCAACACAGCTGTTATGGCTCCCACCGATGTGTATAAGCTGAGCAGCCCGAATGTAAAACCACTTATTTGCAGCCAGTATGCTCTTGGCTATTTTCACAATTTTAATAAGAATGCTCTGGAAGCTTCGGCGGAAGTCTATTACAAAAAGCTGGATAATATTGTTGAGTATAGGGATGGGGCAACTATTTTGCTTAATAACGCACTGGAAACGGATCTACTTAATGCATCAGGTTATAACTATGGTGTGGAATTATACCTTAAGAAAAATACAGGAAGGCTTACCGGTTGGGCAAGTTATACGTACTCCCGTTCGATGCGGCATACTACCAGCCTGATTGAAGCGGATCAGATTAATGGGAACCGGTATTATCCATCTTCGTTTGATAAACCTCACAACATCGTAATTAACGGGAATTACCATTTAACCAGAAGATGGAGGCTCTCGGGCACATTTAACTTCAATACAGGGAAACCTATCACATTGCCGGAGTTAAAGTATGAGTATGATGGCCGTCAGTATGTCTATTACTCCGATCGGAATAAATACCGGCTTCCTGACTATCATCGCCTGGATATTGCCATTACATTTGATGAAACACTACGTTTGAAACAAAAATGGAGAGGAAGCTGGACGTTAGCTATCATAAATCTTTATGGACAAAAAAATCCGTATTCTGTTTATTATAAATCGACTTCACAATTGGAATCTAGGTTTTATCAATCGTACAACTTATACAAATTGTATATCATTTCAAGGCCTATTCCCACTTTAACCTATAACTTCTCTTTTTAAACCTCAGAAAAATGATTCAATTTAAAAATACATGTCTTGTTTTGCTGATGTTGATTGCTTTCATTAGCTGTTCCGAGATTTACATTCCGGATGTCAATACGAATACAGAAGCATTAATTGTGGAAGGATTAATAACGAATGGGAGCGGACCGTTTTCCATTAAACTGTCCAAAGCGTTACCGATAGACTCCAATTCGGTAGGTAACTATGACCTAGTGAATGATGCAAAACTCACCATCAAAGACAATGAAAATAAGACTTTCGAACTGATTAATATGGGAAACGGGAATTACAATACACCAGTCACATTCAGCGCGAAAACCGGAAATAAGTATACCCTGCATATTCAGACAAAAGACGGAAGTATTTATGAATCAAATCCCCAAGAACTTCTACCTGCCCAGTCCTATGATAAGATTCATGGGATTTACACCACCCAATCTTATTTAAATTCTTCTAAAGAGCTTGCAACGGTACCCGGAGCTGAAATACTGGTTGACCTTTTTAAGTCTGTTTCAACAACTGATTATGTGCCGTCCTGCCGTTTTACTTCTAATGTTACTCTCCAATATACTTATACGTATACAGAGAATAACCCTATAACTGGAATTCCAATCACCGACTGGCATTGGTTGGTATTTGGCTGGAAGAGTTTTGATCTGGATGAAAATGAAAATATTACGGAAGAAAAGTCGACTAAAGCCAGTGCATTAATACTAAATCATTCAGTAGCTTTTATGCCATTTGGCACGGACAGCTACAATTTTATAACTCCTCTGTATCCACAAATCTATTATTACTTACGGGTTAATCAATATACTATGACTGATGATGCATATCGTTTTTACAAAGCAGCGAATAATCAATTGGCAGCAACCGGTAAGATATTTGATCCGATCACTTCACAACTTTATGGAAATATGAAGTGTATAAGCAACCCATCTAAGATTGTGCTTGGATTATTCGAAGTCTCATCGGTACTGAAACACGCGTTTGTTGTGTCGTCAGGAAATAAAAAGATAATAGTAACTAAGGTTTTAACAATAGATGTGCCAAATAATAATGAATTTCAATATAAAATATGGGATGGTGAAACAGAACAACCTAAAAGTTCGGATTATACCCCAATACCATATCCGGCTTGGTGGTTTCATAACTAAAACACAACGAAATGACAATAATTTTCTCAAGAAAAATACTATCAACGATTGCATTACAGTTAGTTATGCTATTCTGTTACGCTATTAGTGCAACGACTAGTTGTCGGGAAACAGCCTATCTTCACACCGACAGAACCAACTATATTGCCGGGGAGTCGATTTACTATAAACTGTATGTGCTCGATGCAGATACGAGAAAATGTTCTGAAATCAGCAAAGTCGGATATGTCCTGTTACGGGCAGCCAA
>Ga0302170_10001168_pt1 | contig 10316 bp, 7 predicted proteins | sample I_Fen_N2_1_FD_193492 | JGI IMG/M metagenome (GOLD analysis project Ga0302170, IMG submission 193492) | Peat permafrost microbial communities from Stordalen Mire near Abisko, Sweden - I_Fen_N2_1 | ecosystem: Environmental > Terrestrial > Soil > Wetlands > Permafrost | place: Sweden: Abisko...
TTGAAAACACAGCTTCCTACCTGTTAGCCCAGAAACTGGGTTTTGAACCGACTGTTTACTGGCCTTTTTACCGTTTAAACTGTTAGAGACTCTAAAAACCACCCGACTCCTGCATCATCGGTTTGTCCGAATTTATATTGAATGTATATTTATTTTCTCCGGGTAATTCTCCTAATATGAGGTGACTTTTGAAAATTCAAATGCTCCTTTCCGTAAATTAATTCCGTATTCCAGATAAGCTTTCAGGCATGCCAGAAAGTTAGCCCATCCTTCCGTGTTCTCTTTCAGCCAGCTGATGCCTGCTTCGTCATTCTCTCTGGTTTTTTCCGTAATGGTCACAATGGTTTTGTGGCTGTTTGTGTGAGTAAGAGTTATTTCCACCAACAGTCCATGATTATCAGTTCCCCAATAAAAAGAAATGTATTTGTTGGGGTCTATCTTATCCACACGGATAGGAAAGTCACTGTCATATTCATGAAACTTCCAGATTATTTGCCGGCCTTCTTCCATCCTTCCGCTACCTTTTGAAATGAAGTAATTGGACATTTTTGCCGGATTGACAATGGCTTCAAACACTTCATATCCGGGTTTAAGGATTTGGAGCGTTGTTTTGATTTCAAGGAGTTGATTTTTCATGTTGGTCTATTTTAGAATAGATTTGTAAACAAAAATTACATTTTAATGATTTATAACCGGTGCTTTTCTAAAACAATATAAAAAACATAATGTTTATATTTTTAACCCTATTATAAGCTGATTTTTTCAACAGCCCGGTCTGTTTTTTCCCCTGTTTCGATTTGGTCTTTTGCCAGACCGCTTTTCAACCCGTTATTATGCTAGTCACTGCTGTGTATCATGTTCGTGCTTACATTGCCCATTGATTCATCATTCCCTGATTCTTTTCCGGAATTGATGGGGTTACGCCGTTTAATACCAGGTTTGTTTATCAGCTATTAATAATTTTGGTGAGTGTCGATTCTATGTCGGGTTATGACCTCTTCACCATCCTATTACTGCATTAATACAATTTATTCATAGTTGTTATTTAAATAAAATATAGATATTATAACGTATTAATGATATATTATATCTAAGTTATATCTATATTACATCTAAGTTACATCTATATTACATCTGTATCATCACGGTAATGTGATGGTGATATCAAGCCCAAAAAGCACGTGTGAGAAATAAATCAAAAAGAGCCGGGATTGCAGGAAATGAATGTAGGGCAGGGGAGTGCGACTTGTGTGAATGTACAGGGTTAATTCTTCTTTTTGAGCAATGCCTTTTGCCTGTTTTCAGAGAGCCGGAAAGTGACAATTCTCGTGATCAGCTCTGCAGGCAGTGGCTTGTCGAGCGGGAAATGAACAGAGCCTTTTGTGCATTTGAATGCCGAAAGATCTTCCTTAAAGGCAGCAATACCGGACGGGATGGGATAGAACCCAATGTGGTTTTTGAAAGCGGCAAAATAGACCAGCATCCCATCCTGTCTGAAGGCGGGCATGCCGTAACTAATAACTTCTGCAGCCTGGGGTGCAGCTTGTTTTACAATGGATCGCACTTCCTGCAATAACTTTTGTGTGCTTTCCGGGAAATCGGAGATATAGGCATCAATATCTGTCGGCTTATTCATAGTTTAAATTCTAAAAGTTATGGAATTGATGGAAAGCATACAGTACCTGTTTTTCTGCATTTAACGTATGAAGCTTGTCCTTTGTTTGGATTCAAATTATTGCAATTAAATATTCAGTCGTTTTATTGCCATAAATTCAACACTTTTATTACTTTTGTTCTGTTCAAACCTGAAAAGATCAGCCATCCGGGAATTATACATTATGCATTGTAAATTATGAATTATTTATGAATACTCCAAGCATAAAAAAACTCTATTTCAAAGATACATCGTTTGCCAACCTGATGACGCATCGCATTTATAATGTGCTACTGTTTGCGAGCAAGTATGATGCCTTTGTGCTGGAAGAGGACGGACGGATTGACGAGTTGATTTTTAATGAGTATACATCGTTGAACCTACGGTATCCTCCCCGGTTCAGGTTGGTATCGAGTGAGGAAGAAGCGAATGCACTGCTTATGGAACGGACATTCGAACTCATTATCTCCATGCCCAGTGGTGACAGTATCAACCCGTTTGAATGGGCGAAAAGGGTAAAACAACAATTCCCGGATATTCCCATTGTGGTGCTGACTCCTTTTTCTAAATCGGTGTCATTACGTATTGCCAACGAAGATTTAAGCGCAATTGATTACGTGTTTAGCTGGCTGGGAAATTCGGATATCCTGCTGGCTATTATCAAGCTGATGGAGGACCGGATGAATGTGGAAGAAGATGTACAGTCGGTAGGAGTGCAGGTTATATTGTTTGTGGAGGATTCGATCAGATGGTATTCGTCCATTGTACCCCATCTCTATAAGTTTGTGTTTAAACAATCGCACTCGTTTATGACCGAAGCGTTGAATGAACATGAACAAATGCTGCGTATGCGGGGACGTCCGAAGATCCTGCTGGCACGCTCCTACGAAGAGGGACTTGCCATTTACGAGAAATATAAACACAACATGCTTGGGGTGATAACGGATGTAAGTTATCTACAAAACGGAGTTAAAAACAAGGTGGCAGGAATCAACCTGTGCCTGGAGATACGTAAGCAGGATAAGTTTATCCCTTTGATAATCGAATCGACGGATGAGGTAAACCATGCGGCGGCGGATCAAGTAAAATCGGCTTTCCTGAATAAAATGTCGAAGACTTTCCTTATGGAACTAAGGGAGAAGATTACCGAGAATTTCGGTTTTGGCGACTTCCTGGTTATTAACCCCATAACCGGGGAGGAGGAAGCGCGCATTCAAAACCTAAGGGGATTGCAGGAAAACCTGTTTAAAATAAGCGACGAATCGTTGTACTACCATGTGTCACGAAACAATATTTCACGCTGGTTATATTCGCGTGCCATGTTTCCACTGGCGGAGTTCCTGAAAAATATCAATGTGGACAACTATGTGTCGAGTGACCTGAACAAAGTACGGCAGATTATCTTCGATGCTATTGTAAATTACCGAAAGGTGAAAAACAGGGGAGTAGTGGCCGTGTTCCAAAAGGATCGGTTTGACCAGTATTCGAACTTTGCCCGGATTGGGGAAGGCTCGCTCGGTGGTAAAGGACGGGGGCTTGCCTTTATTGATGCCATGATCAAGCGGAATGAAAGCCTGGAAAAATTTGAGAACTGCCAGGTAACGATTCCCAGGACCGTGGTATTGTGTACGGAGAATTTCACTGAATTTATGGAGCTGAACCAGCTCTATAGCATTGCACTTTCCGACCTGGATGATGCCGAAATACTGAACCATTTCCTGAAAGCCCGAATTCCACAACGACTTATTGCCGACCTTCATGCTTTTTTGGGGGTTATCAGTTCACCCATTGCCGTGCGTTCGTCAAGTCTGCTGGAAGATTCGCATTACCAGCCATTTGCCGGTATTTACACCACCTACATGGTGCCGTACAATTCAGGGAGCAGGACGCACATGCTGCATATGGTAACCGAAGCGATTAAAGCTGTATATGCTTCTGTTTTCTATCGGGATAGCAAAGCCTATATGACGGCTACCAAGAATGTGATTGATGAGGAAAAAATGGCTGTTGTATTGCAGGAGATATGTGGTAATGCATATGATAACCGCTTTTATCCTTCATTTTCAGGAGTAGCCCGTTCGCTGAATTATTATCCGATTGGGGCAGAGAAACCGGAAGACGGGATAGCCAATATAGCCCTGGGATTGGGAAAATATATTATGGATGGTGGCATGAGCCTTCGGTTTTCGCCAGCTTATCCGAAAAACATCCTGCAAACGAGCAATGTGGAATTTGCATTGCGGGAAACACAAACGTACTTTAATGCACTCGATTTAAGCCAGACACATTTTGTGCCTCAGGTGGATGATGGGTTTAACCTGTTGAAAATAGGAGTGGCGGATGCTGAAAAAGATGGAACATTAAAATATATTGCCTCCACATATAACCTGCAGGACCGGGTGATTCAGGACAGTCTTTATGAGGGGGGACGTAAGCTGATCACTTTTGCTAATATCCTGCAACATGATGTATTTCCGCTTGCGGCAATATTAAAAGAGGTACTGCATATTGCCCAAACAGAAATGGGGCGCCCCATTGAAATTGAATTTGCAGTCAACCTGGATTATTCGCCTGCTAAGCAACATGTGTTTTATTTGCTGCAGATTCGCCCGATAGCTGATAGCAAGGAGATGATTACTGAAGATATCGGTTCCATTCCGGAAGAAAATGCCATTATAACCTGCAACAGTGCCTTGGGTCATGGCATTACAAGTGACCTGTATGATCTGGTGTATGTGAAACCGGAAGCTTTCAATGCTGGCAATAATCAAACAATTATGTACGAAATTGAGAAAGTGAACCGGCAGCTTGTGAGTGAAAACCGTCATTATGTACTGGTAGGACCCGGCCGTTGGGGATCAGCAGATCCATGGTTGGGTATTCCGGTGAAGTGGTCGCAAATCAGCAATGCCCGGTTGATCGTAGAGTCAGGTTTGTCTACTTACAGGGTAGATCCAAGCCAGGGAACACACTTTTTTCAAAACCTGACGTCATTTGGGGCAGCCTATTTTACCATTAATCCTTTTTTGCAGGATGGCAGCTATGATACGGAATACCTGAATGCACAGCCTGCTGCATACGAATCAGAATTTATACGGCATATACGGTTTGAAAAACCGATTATCCTGAAAGTGGACGGAAGGAAGAATAAAGGGGTAGTGATGAAGCCGTAGGAAAGACGACCTCCAACCCCCAGGGGGCATATGCAGGTATCTGTATCTGAAACTGTGTAAAGTTCATAAGCAATGGAAATAATATTAAAAAATAACTAATTAACTTGCTCTTAAAGTCCCCTTTAGGGGGTTAAGGGTTGTTATTTTAAAAAGCCGCAAATCTATGTTTAAAAAACATCCTAAGGGGCTAATTGCCGCCTCATTAGCCAATATGGGAGAACGTTTTGGGTTCTACACCATGATGGCGATTTTGTCACTTTTCCTTATGTCTAAATTCGGCCTGGATGAAACAAAAGCCGGAATCATTTATTCCATTTTTTATTTCTCGATTTATATCCTTGCATTTGTCGGTGGATTGATAGCCGATAAAAAAAGGAATTACAAAGGCACTATCCTGGTTGGTCTGATCCTAATGACTGTGGGCTACTTCCTGATTGCAATTCCAACGCCAACACCGGTACCGGCAGGATCATTTGGATTGTTTCTGGCGATGACCTGCTTTGGGTTGTTTGTCATTGCATTGGGAAACGGACTTTTTAAAGGAAATCTACAGGCACTGATCGGACAAATGTATGATAATCCGGAGTATTCCAGTCAGCGTGATTCAGGTTTTTCGTTGTTCTATATGTTTATCAATGTAGGGGCTATATTCGCTCCGTTTGCTGCTGTCGGGGTACGTAACTGGTGGGTAAGTTCTCATGGTTTTGCCTATAATTCTGATCTCCCTGCTCTTTGCCATGAGCAATTAAATGGAAATATTTCTTCTGTAGCCGCAATGCATATGCACCAATTAGCTACTCAGGTTGGTTATTCCGGCACAGATATGATGGCTTTTTCAAAAGAATATCTGAATTTGTTTACAACAGGCTTTCATTATGCATTTGGTGTTGCAATAATTGCCATGCTGATTTCCCTGGTTGTTTATATAGTTAATAAAGATAAATTTCCTGATCCTAAATCAGCGAGTGATAAAACCTCGTCAACCAATGTTGAGATGGATGTGAAAGAGGTAAAGCAACGTTTATATGCTTTATTTGCAGTTTTTGCAGTCGTTATTTTCTTCTGGTTTTCCTTTCATCAAAACGGTCTGACATTGACTTTCTTTGCTAAGGATTATACCAACTTAAGTGGAATAAAAATTAACTTAGGCTTTACAACTCTTCAGGGAGCCGAAATATTCCAATCGATTAATCCATTCTTTGTAGTATTCTTAACACCGGTGATAATGGGCATTTTTGGGCTTTTACGCTCAAAAGGAAAAGAACCTTCCACCCCAAAGAAAATAGCCATAGGTATGGGAATTGCTGCATCAGCCTATTTAGTTATGTCTATCTGCTCTATAGGACTTCCATCGAAGGCTGATATAACTTTAATGGGGGGATTGCCGGATGCTCAAAGAGTCACTCCTTTGTTGTTAATCGGAACCTATTTAATTCTGACAGTTGCAGAATTATTTATTAGTCCGTTGGGCATTTCATTTGTGTCGAAAGTAGCACCACCAAAATATCAGGGAATCATGCAAGGCTGCTGGCTGGGCGCTACGGCTGTTGGTAATCAGTTATTGTTTATCGGTGCCATCTTCTATAAGAATATTCCTGTGTATTTGACCTGGACTGTCTTTGTCGTAGCTTGTTTGACCTCCATGTTTACGATGATAGCTTTGTTGAAATGGCTGGAAAGAATTACGAAATAATAAGCAGTTTAATAGAAGTTTTGAGGGATTAATGCGGGTACGTTGACCATTTTTAGCTTCTTTATCATGATAGGAAAACATGATTGCAGATATCTCCATTTTTTCAATTTTTAGGTATAAAAAAACTCCTGCCATCATATTATATGATAACAGAAGTGTTTCTTGACTTAGCAACTTGACTTTAGTTTTTTGGAGTTGCCTGTTTAAAAACCATGGCACGACCATCAAATTCAGCTCCGTTTAACTCAGCGATAGCTTTTTCTGCAGCAACATCATCAGACATTTCAACAAAAGCAAATCCTTTAGATTTACCAGTTTCACGATCCTTAATAATTTTGCAAGAGTCAACCTGACCATACTCTTCAATAACCCCTTGAAGGTCATTTTCCCGGACTTTGTAACTTAAGTTACCTACGTAAATGTTCATAAATAAATAAAAATAAATAAATTAATAAATTTGGTTAAAGATAGGCATAATTAAAGTATGTATAACAATGTATTTTTAGAAATGTTTAAAATAGAGTAATAAATTTTTTCATTTTTGCACAAATTTTATTCTTGTTTATATCCTATATCTCTGTTATTCAACTGAATTATTAACTTGTAAATTTAGGGATAAGTCCATGAAAAAAAACCGGTTTCTGATCTCACATTGACTTTTATCGGATGTTTTCCTCTGTTACAAGACATTTTACAGACTATTTTTTTTGCTTTTTACTTTATTGTTGAGATGTAAAAAGAATATAATGCCTTATTTTTTTGCTTTTGAAATGATATGTTATTCTGTCACTCATACTTAAATTTCACCCAATCAGACTATTTTCAGTTTTAACCCTTGAAATTGTACTATTTTTTTAAATAAATCGTTATTGATTTTATGGTAGCTAAAGTTTGATGCTAATTGGCACATTCATTTGTGTTGGACCTAAAATTTTAGTATATTTGCAAGTTAAAATAAAAAAAATAAAATAAACAAAAATAATTGAATGATCGACTATCTGAAAGGTGAAATAACCGAGCTGACGCCTGCTTACGTAGTGCTTGAAACAAATGGAATCGGATATTTTGTAAATATTACGCTACCAACTTTTTCTTTTTTGGGTGACCAAACAACAGCAAAGTTATTCGTATACGAATCAATTCGCGAAGATGCCCATGTACTTTATGGTTTCAGGTATCAGAGCGAACGTCAATTATTCTTATTATTAATCTCAGTTTCGGGTATTGGAGCTAACACAGCCCGAATGATTATGTCGTCGTATTCAGCGCAGGAGATCCAGGAAATGATAGCATCAGGGAATGTTTCAGCTTTAAATTCCATCAAAGGAATAGGGACAAAAACTGCCCAACGGATTATCGTGGATTTGAAAGACAAAATTGTGAAAGGCAGTGGTGGAAGCGACCTTCCAAATCTTGCCGCGAATAAAAATACTGAGCAAAAAGAAGAGGCTATTTCTGCATTAATTATGCTTGGATTTGCTTCTGCAGCCTCTCAGAAAACTGTTGAACGTATTCTGCTTGAACAACCAACTCTCAAAGTTGAACAATTGATTAAGCTGGCATTGAAAATGATGTAACCTTTTTAGGAAGTAGTAGGTAGAAAGCTCGCATAAAAAAAGCTTCGCATTATCATAATTCCTTAGGATAAAATATCAGATCAATAAATACGTTTTTATCTATACTAAAACTGAATGATGACTTATTTAATCATCCGGAATTCATACTTCAGAAGCAGCAAATTTTATTTTACAGCAGCAAAGATTATTTATGATTTTTACAAATAAAACATTCGCTAAAATACTTTTCTGTGGCATTGTAGTTAGTACGGCTTATGCTTTTGTAGCTGCAAGCAACCATTATGCTGTAGGAAATAAACCCTCCGAATCAACTGTTGAACCAACAGATACTACCGAACCGAATGCTCCTAAATTTCCAATCAAAAAGTATAAACAAGATACGTATGAAGACCTGACTAAAAAGTATCCAATGGATGCTCCAAAGCCTGACAATGTGAAGTCGGTTGTGGAGTATGATGCGCAATCAGGGAACTATGTGTTGCGGACTCTCGTGGGAAATACAGAAGTAGCTACTCCTTTTTTAATGACCGAACAAGAATATCGAAACTTTTCGGCAAAAAAGGATATGCAAAGCTACTGGAAAGAAAAGAATTCAAAAGCAGGTATAAACAACGAAGATAAGTTCTCGATTTCAGATATGAAATTCAATCTTGGACCTGCGGATAAAGTCTTCGGGCCTGGTGGCGTTCAGATCAAAACACAAGGATCGGCTGAGTTGGTTTTTGGATTCAAAAGCAACACGGTTAATAATCCGGCATTAACAGAACGGATGCGAACTTCAAATATCTTTGATTTCAATGAAAAAATACAACTGAATGTAACCGGTAATGTAGGTGACAAGGTTAATTTTGGATTAAACTATAACACCGAGTCGAGTTTTGATTTTGACCAGAAAATGGTAAAACTGGCCTATAAAGGGAAAGAAGACGATATTATAAAAAGTATCGAAGCCGGAAATGTCAGCATGCCGCTTAATAGTTCACTGATTACAGGAAGCACGGCTCTTTTTGGAATAAAGACCGAATTGCAATTTGGAAAGCTTAATGTGGTAGCTTTGGCATCTCAACAGAATTCACAGACTCAAACTGTGAGTTCTAAGGGGGGCGTACAAACTACAAAATTTGATATCAGCATTGATAATTATGACGAAAACCGGCATTTCTTTTTATCTCATTATTTCCGGGATACATACGAAAATTCGTTGAGTAAACTCCCTTATATTTCGTCAGGAATCATCATTAATAATCTGGAAGTATGGGTTACCAATAAACGTGGAACCTACGATCAATCCAGAAACATCATCGCTTTTATGGATTTGGCGGAAGCTGATATAATTGGAAATCCATACTGGAATTCTTTTTCAACTATTAAACAGCCTGTCAATAAAGCCAATAAACTCTATACTGAGATAACCAACATCTCCGGTATTCGCGATATTCAAAAAACAAATTCACTTTTATCATCAGCAGTATTTGGCAGAACTTTAAATGGTGGTGAAGATTATGAAAAACTTGAAAGTGCCCGAAAACTGGATCCATCGGAATATACCATTAACAAGCAATTAGGAATAATATCGTTGCATACGGCGTTAAATTCGGATGAAGTGCTGGGAGTTGCCTATGATTATTCGTATCAAGGACAAACCTATCAGGTAGGTGAATTCTCAACAGACCCAATAACGGCTCCTCAGGCATTGGTTGTGAAATTACTGAAAGGAACATCCCAATCCCCAAAATTAAAATCCTGGGATTTAATGATGAAAAATGTGTATAGTTTAGGTGCACTTCAGGTACAACCTGATAAATTTTTATTGAATATCGTTTATCGGAATGATTCTGTAGGTACGGATTTACGCTATCTAACCGAAGGAAAAAGGAAGAACGAGATCTTGTTACACGTTATGAATCTGGATAACCTTGATTCAAAGAATGCAGCTAATCCGGATGGCAAATTTGATTATATTGAAGGAACTACTGTACAATCCTCTACCGGACGAATTATTTTCCCAGTACTTGAACCTTTTGGAAAATATTTACGAACAGAGATTGGAAATGATAATATAGCCGATAAATATGTTTATCAGCAATTGTATGATTCGACTCTGGTCGCAGCAAGGCAATATAGTGAAAAGAACAAGTTCCATCTGGTAGGTGAATATAAAGCATCGTCAGGATCGGAAATTCGTCTGAATGCAATGAATGTACCCCGTGGTTCGGTCA
>Ga0302170_10001172_pt1 | contig 10289 bp, 7 predicted proteins | sample I_Fen_N2_1_FD_193492 | JGI IMG/M metagenome (GOLD analysis project Ga0302170, IMG submission 193492) | Peat permafrost microbial communities from Stordalen Mire near Abisko, Sweden - I_Fen_N2_1 | ecosystem: Environmental > Terrestrial > Soil > Wetlands > Permafrost | place: Sweden: Abisko...
CAAACGCAAACATTGTCATAAAATAATAATGCGTATCATTCTTGCAAGCGAATCAAAGATTTGCTTTATTCATACTTATAATATCACAAATATATAATATATGTATTCAAATTCAAAATATTTAATCTCTTTTTTTTAAAAATGAACATTTACAACTCCATTACATACCATAATAATAAATATATCCTTGGAGTTACCTTTTATGTTTAAACAATCAAAACGTTACATTGCGATATTTCTAGTAACACTGATGGTTGCCTCAGTATTTTCTGGCTGTGGCAAAAAAGAAAATGGACTCACCCAAATCACTTTAAGTGAAGTAGCTCATTCAATTTTTTATGCACCTCAGTATGTTGCAATTGAAAATGGATATTTCAAAGATGAAGGAATCGACCTTACATTAGTTAATTCTAGCGGTGCCGATAAAGTTATGACTGCGCTCGTTTCTAACGAAGCACAAATTGGATTTATGGGTTCAGAATCCTCTATTTATATTTACAATGAAGGCTCTGAAGACTACGTAGTCAATTTTGCACAGCTTACCCAGCGTGCAGGTAATTTTCTTGTTGGTCGAGACAACTTAACTAATTTTAAATGGACTGATTTGAAGGGCAAAACAATTATTGGAGGCAGAGCCGGAGGCATGCCTGAGATGATTCTAGAATACATTCTTAAAAATAATGGTATCGATGTCAAAAATGATGTGACTATCATTCAAAATATTGCATTTGGAATTACTGCCGAAGCTTTTTCTAGCGGTCAGGGTGACTTTACAGTAGAATTTGAACCTTTTGCTAGTTCACTTGAAAAAGCAAATAAAGGTTATGTTGTTGCCTCACTCGGCACTGATAGTGGTTATGTTCCATATACTGCTTACTCAGCGAAGACTAGTTATATCAAAAAAAATCCTGCAATAATCCAATCATTTACGAATGCAATTCAAAAAGGTCTGGATTATGTAAATTCAAACTCATCTGAAGATATTGCAAAAATAATTGCTCCACAGTTTCCTGATACCGATGTAGCAAGCATCGCCACGATTGTAGAACGATATAAAGCACAAGATACTTGGAAATCCAATACTGTTTTTGAACAATCTAGTTTTGATTTACTCCAAGATATTCTCGATCAAGCAGGCGTTTTAACCAAGAAAGCTCCCTATGCTGATCTTGTAAATAATAAATTTGCAAATGAAGCTGTAAAATAACGTAACTATTCAGGTACTGAACAGTTACAAAATAACATAACAAAATAACCAACCGTTTAATACCATAAAATAAAATACCAGTGGTCCTTCTTGCATGAAGTACCGCCTGGTATTTTATTTTTTTGATGCTTTATACACTATTTTGCTAAATACTTGTAAAATTGTTTCTCTGAATATTTTACAGTTGTAAAATTGTCAAATTTCCCACTTCGATTGAATGTTTTTATATCATCACACACCAAATCTATTTTATTATAATATATAACATAATGAATTCCTCTTGCAAACTCTATAATAGGAGTCACACTTCCAATTAGATAAATACTCAGCAATAAGATATATGCATATTTCCTACATTTTTTAGTAGCCTTTAAGTCATTAAAATTATTAACCAGATAGTCTATAACCATAACGCCTAAAACAGTGATTGCAGGTATGGAAACTCTCATAGCAAAATCTGCCGAATTACACATCCTAAATAAAGGAATAATCATCAAAGAAATAATCGTTATGTAAAATAAAATGTTATTTTTATTTTTTTTATAAATAATCACTGCATACACTGCTACTTCAAGAATTATAAACATAACATATCGGAACAATTCATCTGTAAAATTGCAGTTTATTTGATTCCAATAAAAACCAAAGCCCCCATTTGAATCATTGCCACTCATTGCCGCATTACTTTTGTAATATAACAAATAGATGGGAACTATCACTAAACAGGCGGATATATTTTGTATCGTAAATATATCTTTTATAAATTCTTTTGTAACTTTTTGTTGAATTGCTCGAATTCCATACTTCGTTGCAATACATATACAGTAAACGAAAATGCCTAAAAAAGGAAACGGTCCGGATGGGAGTGCCATAACACCTATGTATGCAAAATTCTTAATACTTTTTTCATTTATCAGACATAAAATGATGATCCATGAAATTACAGTCTGGTTAAACACCCAAAATAGGCAGGTTGTTATAGAACTAAATTGATAAATGCTTGCCCACCACTCAATATGCCACGCTAATCCATTCTTAAACAGGAGATAGCCTAACGCGTCGCATCCACTAAAAAATATAAACAGGAAGGATGTTGCCAGCATCTTTTTTCTTGTATTTGCTTTTACTGTAGTTATAAGAAGCAAAAACACTAATAAAACTCCGCAAGTACTCCAAATCAGTAACGCAAAATTTCCAACTGCCCATGCCACAGACGCTGAGCCACTCACCAAGAAAGCGATTTTTCCAACAAATGCAGCTGGCATCCAATATCCAATATAATAGACGAGCGCGGTATCATTATATTTATAAATTACAGGCCATTTAAAATTAATCAAATCTCTAAATATCGCATTTCGGCAGCCATAATCATCGCTTTGATAATAGTATCCGCCTTGACCTGCAAAGAGGCACCACACGAGCGCTATCAAGCATAAAACAGCAAGCATTTTAAACGATAACGTTACACTTTTTTCTGGATTTTTCTTCTGTTTGATAATTATATACGTAGAAAATAAAAGTAGCATTGTTGCTATAATTGAAAATTGAGGTTTAATCCATCCTAGGAGGAAAATAATCACCGGCAAAGTGATATAAATCAAACAATATTTTCTTATTTTTTCATAATTTAAATCAATCATTTTTATTTTCCTATTCCACTTTTTTTCTAGTTATCTTCCTATATTTCTCCTGAAATGTATATTATGTTTTGCTACAAAATCAGTACCCCTATCTACAATATAACTGATCAAAAACAGTAATGGTATCAATACAGCTACATATATTATAAGGAATATAAACTGATTTGTCGACAGCCTATATAGTGCAAATAATCCATTTAAAAATACAATGCTTAATGCGATTCCTATAAACATTGCAGCGCAAATACCTGCACGAAGCAAATCAAATGGTCTACATACTCTAATTAATGTAACCATTCCTACCGCTAGTAAAATAACAATTGCAATAGTCGAAAGTTGTTTTTCCGGTATTTGTAAATAAGTCCCCCCCATTGAAAGTGCGGCAACTGCGATAAAATCTGTAAGTCCTGCTGGCAATGCTTTTAATAATACATTTGTAAGGAAATGGCCCTTAATTATGCTCTTATTAGGCTGTAACGCCAGGAAAAAGGCAGGTATACCAATTGTAAATAAGCCAAGCATTGATATCTGCGATGGTACCAATGGATATTTCAATCGAAATATCAACGAAAAAATTGCAAGTGACATTGAGAAGATATTTTTTACGAGAAACAGTGATGCAGAACTTTGTATATTATTAACAACTCTACGTCCTTCAAATACAACCGATGGCATACACGCAAAGTTTGAATCTAAAAGAACTATCTGTGCCGCATTCGCTGCAGCTTCACTTCCAGAAGCCATCGCAATACTGCAATCAGCATCTTTAAGTGCTAATACATCATTAACACCATCACCAGTCATTGCAACAATTTTCCCATTTGCCTTCAAAGCACGAACAAACTGTCTTTTTTGCTTAGGAGTAACTCGTCCAAATACAGTATATTTTTCAATCGCCAGTCTTATGTCTTCTTCTGTTTCAAGTATAGATGCATCCACATATTTATCTGCATTTGTAATACCTACTTTACCTGCAACATTCGATACTGTAATCGGATTGTCTCCAGATATCACTTTAATCGCAACACCTTGTGATTGGAAATATTCAAATGTCGATTTTGCTTCTACCCTGATTGGATTGGAAATAAGTATCAACGCCAGTGGAATCACTGGTGATGTAAGTAACTTTCCGTCAATTTCACCTTCATAGGATGCGTAAACAAGAACTCTGTATCCTGTCATTGAATAATTTTCAACTAAATCCTTATATATATCATATTGGTCTCTCAAAATAAATTCTGGAGCTCCAAGTACATACACGCCATCATCGAAAGTCGCACTACTGTACTTCGTAGCAGATGAAAACGATGTGGTACTATTCGCTTTTCGTATTTGCTCTACGTTAAAGTATTTTTTCAATGCCTCCATTGTCGCATTGTCATTTGTCATGCTTTGTACAAATTCCCCAAGCATCTGGTGCAGTGATGTGTAATCTGACTTTTCATAGTTTTCTAATGGTATAATTTCATCGACTTCCATCGAATTTCCAGTAATGGTTCCGGTTTTATCTACACACAAAACATTTACACGGGCAAGTGTTTCTATACAAGCCATCTCATGTATAACGACTTTCTTTCTTGCCAAACTCATAACACTTACAACCAATGCGACACTTGCTAGTAGATAGAGACCTTCTGGAATCATTCCAACCAAGGCTGCTATGCTTGATACAGTACTGTCCTTAATTGACAAACCAAGCATCCAATACTGCTCTGCAAACAATGTAATCCCTATTGGAATAAGCAAAATCCCTATTATTTGAACTAATTTATTAAGAGAATACATCATCTCTGATTGATGTTTATGCTTTGTTTTTTTCGCTTCTATCGTCAATTTAGCCACATACGAATCGTGACCCACCTTTTCAAGAACAGCCTTACATGCTCCTGATACAATAAAGCTTCCAGATAAGAGCTTTTCTCCAACATGCTTCGTAATTTCATCTGACTCCCCTGTAATTAAGGATTCATTCACTTGGACTTCGCCTTCAGCAATAACCGCATCCGCGCAAATCTGATTTCCCGCTGTAAAGACAGTAAGGTCTCCTAGTACAAGTGAAATCACTTCCACTGTAATTTCTTTTCCATCTCTAATAACCGTAGCCTTTGGAGCATTCAAAACTGTAAGCTTATCCAATACACGTTTTGATCTGATTTCCTGAATAATACCGATTAATGTATTCGCAATAATAACTGGCATAAATGATAAATCTCGATATGATTTCACTAGAATAAGCAATACTGAAAAGACTACAAATATTAAGTTAAAATAAGTAAATGTATTACTTGCAATTATCTGTTTTACTGTTTTTGACTGATTTTCTACCGGTTTATTATAAAATCCGTTTGCAGTTAAATCTGCTACTTGTTCTGATGTTAACCCCCTATTCATCATTTTCCTCCGTTAATGCGGCCTGATTGTCACTATTTTCTTCGCTATTATATTTTTTTCTATCATCGTCTTCATTATTATCTTCATTTTCTTCATCTTCGTTATCTTCATTATCTTCGTTATCTTCGTTATCTTCGTTATCATTAACATTAATTACTTCTTCTAAATCTTCTCTTATATAATAAGTATCTATCTCTTTCACGATAACACTTACCTGCTGTGTATGGCTTAACTTGTCATATATGGATTGTAAACGATGAAGTATCGCACAAATGAACACATTTATGATTACACACACAAATATAATAACTAAAGTTGACATAACGAATCCAGACACTACTTTCAGCCATATAAATTTAGTTTCATTGAATAATCCAAGTAACATTACAAGATATAAAGGAGTTGGTACCACTAGCAAATATATGATTGCGTATCTTAATATGTATTGATACAGTTTTGCTTTCTTACCATGTTCGCCTTTCACTTGAACGCTCACAAAATATTTTCCTATTGTTCTACCAGACATAATCCACGACGACATTACAAAATATAAAAGAATCGTAGCGATTATTATAAAAAGTGTTCTGGGGTTATAAAAAGCCAAGAATTCATTTAATTGAGTTGTATTCCAAATATATTTTTTTAAAAATAATAATAAAATAGCAATAATTGACCAATCTATTATATTTGCCAGACCTCTTCTTATAAAGGAGATTCTTTCCCCTTTGTGATATGACATCTCATCTAATCGGTCTCTACTTGGAAGGAAAAAGCTGCATAGTGGGGTGATAAGGAATCCAATCATCCCTCCTAATGTATTACAAATCAAATCATCAACTTCAAACCATCTATATGAATGTGGATATATACCATATAAACCACTTAACTGTGTCAATTCAAAAAACAAACTATATGCAAACGACATAAGAAGAACCTGATACCATTTTCTTTCAAAATAATATCTTAAATATACACCAAGCGGTAATAATAGTAAAACATTAAATGCCATTTGTAAAAAATTGTAATTCATAAAAGTAGGTAAATATGTGGAAGAGTCATCGAATTTAAATCCACAATTATTCCACCAGAGCATGAAAGCATTAAATGGTACTAATAGCATATGAGTTCCACCCTCTTGTACCGAATCAATTGGTGGAAGTGGTAATATTGTCATAAAATAAGATGTCATCAAATAAAATATAAATGAATATACCAAAATAATACGTAACACTAATAGTGCTCCGTATTTATGATATTGATTAATAACATATGGTAATGTAAATATTACTGAAAGCAGTGGAAATATAGCCACTGCAGTAGCAATTGGGTATATATATACGTTCATTAACTTTTTTCCTCGCCTGCAAATAATAATTATAAATTACATAATCTTTAATGTGTGTAGTACTTCTTCAAAGCATACACCATCTGTCTCCGGAATCTGTCTTTCCAACGATACTTTTATACATTTTTGTACAAATGCTGCTGCTTTTTTAACCGATCGTTGAAATTCCACCCCATTTATCGCATCCGCACTTATGATAGCAGAGAATATATCGCCAGTTCCACATCTAGCAGACCCAATTATTTTTGACTTCAGAAGTATTGGTTCCATTCCTTTTTGATATATAAAATTCCCTATATAGGAATTCATATTAATTCCGGTTATCACAATCTTTTCTGGTCCCATTTCCGCAAGCTTTTCAGCCATGTCTTTCAATTCCAGTTTCGTCCATTTTGATGACTTATAATCTGTGTTTGTGAGAATACAGCATTCCGTTATATTAGGAGTAATGATATCAGCCATTGAAACTAACTGTTCCATATCCTTACACATATCTAAAGTATACGTTGTATATTTCTCGCCATTATCACCCATAACTGGGTCGACAATCACAATTGTTCTATCCGTCTTAAAATCATTTACAAATTTCTTAACAATCTCTATTTGTTTTAACGAGCCCAAAAACCCAGTATATATACCTTCAAATTCCAAATCTAATTTTTTCCACTGAGCGATATATGCTTCCATCTTATCCGTGTAATCATCAAAAAAATATTCTTCATAACCTGTATGATTTGAAAATATGGAAGTTAATATCGGGCAATACTGAATCTTCATATACGAAATAATAGGCATGGACACTGTTGTTGAACAGCGACCAAAGCCAGAAATATCATTTATTCCTGCAATTTTTTTTTGATTATTATGTGGCATTTTTCACCTCATGTATTTTATGAAAATTATGTAACTGTTCAGTACTGAACAATTATAATTATTTGTTACTCAGTTTACCAAACTTTGGCATTCCTGTTGAAATCTTTATATCTTTTTTGCCTGTGTAACGTATTATTCCGCCAATATGATCTATATCCACTCTATAGATAACAAAAACAGCGACTATAAAAAGAACAACCTTAATTATAAATGGTATAATTACTCCCATTGTAGATGAAACATCATACAATTTGAAAGGTAGAATCACAAAGAAATTAATTGCTGCAGAAACCGCATACCACCATGTTGGAATTTTTTTACTAACCACTCCAAAAGTCAGAATTGCTAATCCACAATTAAGTAATATATCCATTATTGAGCTAATACATAAGAGTATCCACAAAATAGAAGGTGCTGTGAATAATAATGAAATGGAATTGTACGAACTAACGATATCTTCTTGCGTGAAATCTTTGAACAATTCTGTCATTCCAGAAGCATTAATTCCTGATGCCCAAACGACTAATGTTATCGAGGACAAAACATAAAGTAAAGCCTCACACATACTAATTCCCAAGCCAAAAATCAGCACATCACCAGGTCTTTCATAATTAGGATACATTATCTTCATACATATAATTCTTGCTGCTGTAAACATTGCAACAAAAACGACCAAAAACATACCTGCAAAAACTACCGTGTTATTATTATAAGCAACTTCGAATCCTGGGATTTTAAAAATAAGTGATATAATAACATTGTATCCAACAAACCCAAAAATCAAATATGCTAGTATTCCCATAAGTAATGGCATAATTCTCGCTTTATAACGTTTAAACATTATGAACATCAATATAAAAATTGATGAAACAATAAACATTCCAACTACACCTAAATAATTTACCGTATCTGTCGGAACGGTTTGTGTCAAATCGATATTTTCCATTTTCTCTCCTATCTAAATTATAAATTTAAAATAATATCTATATCTTTACATAATACGCTGCTTTTGTAAAGAATAAGAGCAGTCGACATGCGACTGCTCCTCCATAATCTTGTTGTGTAACAATATATCTTTTCTTCATAAAATTTTGATTTATATCGGAAAAAGGCACACTGTAAAACTTCTCTGATTATAATTTTGTTACGTTAGTAGCTTGTGGGCCCTTAGCTCCATTAACTACTTCAAACTCAACTCCAGCGCCTTCTTCTAAAGACTTAAATCCATCCATATTAAGACCTGAGTAATGAACAAAAACATCGTTTCCTTCTTCGTCTGAAATAAAGCCGTAACCTTTTTGGTTGTTGAACCATTTTACTGTACCTTTCATATCAAGTACCTCCAAAAAATAAATTATCGGTGCTATATACACCAACAAAATCATATCATATCTGGTAAATAGTGTCAACAAATTTGCCACTATTTTTGAATTTTATTTACCCTAAAATACAATCATTATTTACTTTATTTTCATATATTGTAACTGTTCAGTACCTGAACAATTACACGCTTCGCGATGCACACAAATTGCCATAAAGATGCAATTTTGTGCTGTAAAACTCGGGTTTTTGCTAAAACAAGCAAAAACACCTCGTGGAATACTGCCTTCTGAATAGTTACTATATACTTTATATGAATTTCATCAGCTTTTCATGGCTCTCATAGAATTAATGATTGCTATAAACGAAACACCTACATCTGCAAAAACTGCAAGCCACATAGAGGCCATTCCTAATGCACCAAGAACTAACACAATCAACTTGACTCCAAGTGCAAAAACAATATTTTGCTTTGCGATTTTCAATGTCTTTTTAGAAATCTTAATCACTGTCGCAATCTTAGATGGTTCATCTGTCATAATTACAATGTCAGCTGCTTCAATTGCTGCATCCGAGCCCATACCTCCCATTGCGATTCCAACATCTGCTCTTGCTAGCACCGGCGCATCATTAACCCCGTCTCCAACAAATGCTGTTCCACTTTGCGATTCGCTCATAATTTCTTCTAATTTCATGACCTTATCTTGAGGTAAAAGTTCTGAATATACTTTTGTAATTCCAATTTCATTTGCTATCTTTTCTGCAATTTCCTTATTGTCTCCCGTAAGCATAACAACATTCTTAATGCCTGCTTTCTTCAGCGCTGCAATTGCATGAACTGCGTCTTGTTTCACCTCATCCGCAATTACAATATAACCAGAATGCTTTCCATCAATTGCAAGATATACTACAGTTCCGACTTGATCTGTTTCTATAAATTCTATTTGATATTTTTTCATAAGTTTAGCATTTCCTGCTAAAACCTGTTTACCTTCTATATTGGCTAAAATACCGTGACCTTGTATTTCTTCGACACCAGAAATCTGGCTATCCACAATCACTTTTCCATATGCTTTTCTTAAAGATATCGCAATTGGATGATTTGAATAGAATTCTGCACAAGCTGCATACTTTAATAAGTCTTCTTCATAAAGATCTGGAAAGTCTTTTGCAACGCTTATTTTTGTAACGTTAAATGTTCCTTTTGTCAAAGTACCCGTTTTATCAAATACAACTGTATCTATCTTAGAAACCACTTCTAAGTAATTACTCCCCTTTACAAGCACACCTTGCTTGGAAGAAGCTCCTAGGCCCCCAAAGAAACTAAGTGGTACCGATATTACAAGTGCACAAGGACATGATACAACAAGAAAAATCATGGCTCTATATATCCAAGTCGAAAAATGATCAAATCCTAATATAAATGATGGCACAAGTGCTAATGCAACTGCACATATCACTACTATTGGTGTATAATATCTTGCAAATTTTGTAATAAAGTTTTCCGTCTTGG
>Ga0302170_10001182_pt1 | contig 10248 bp, 6 predicted proteins | sample I_Fen_N2_1_FD_193492 | JGI IMG/M metagenome (GOLD analysis project Ga0302170, IMG submission 193492) | Peat permafrost microbial communities from Stordalen Mire near Abisko, Sweden - I_Fen_N2_1 | ecosystem: Environmental > Terrestrial > Soil > Wetlands > Permafrost | place: Sweden: Abisko...
CATTAGCAATGACTGCCCGACACAAAAGGTCGAGGGGAGCCAGGTTAAGGGCACGAAATTGATCAGAAGACTTACGATAAACAGGATAGTTCGCGATATGGTGGTTTTGAAAAGCGGCATCACAAGGAAGATGTTCCATAAGGCCCAGATGAACCAGAGGAAATAGCCGGCTTCGGGCGAATAAAAGAGTTTTAGATAGGAAAGTGGAGTGACGGGGTGTTCTACTTCCATTCCGTTTTGTGTAAGCAGTTTCAGGGTAACTATAAGGATTGAGACTGTGAAATAGGGTATCATCAGTCGTTTTATCTTTTTGTAGATAAACGTTCCATAGCTTTCTTCACTGCGCTTGGTGGCAATGTATACGTAGCCGCTTGCGAACATGAACAGTGGCATGTGAAAGGAGTAAATGAGTGAATTGATAAACTCGTACCATCTAGGTCCGTTATCGGGATGGTAGTGTCCGATTACTACTAGTATGATGCCTATTGCTTTAGCGATATCAATTGCGGTAAGTCGCTTCATCGTATTCTTATTTATAGAGGTTCTTTTTGTTGAGGTTAGATCATTGTTGAGGTCAGATTGGTTTTCTTGTTGAGGTTTCCAATAAATCCGAGGCAAAGTTACACAAAAGTTTTAAAACATTCTTGTTTTTTATTTTTTTTGGTTCGCTGATCGAGTGATAATTTGTATCTTTGCAGGAATATATTGCACGTTTTATGCAGAAACGTGCTCCTCTTAATTCCTTATTTGCTTGACTGTGATGTTACATCCTTTTACTGAACCGATTGAGGGGATTGCTCTTCCCTCACTTTTTACATTTCCTTTTCACTATACGCCGCATCCGCTTTGTGTAAAGGCGGCTGAGGAGGTACAGGATTATCTTGCTGGGCAGCAACAATGGGCTGCTGAACTTGCTGAGGGGAAGATGTTTGGGGTGTTGGTGGTGCAGACTCCTGAGGGTGAGGTTGGCTTTTTGGCGGCTTTCTCGGGGAACTTGGCGCACGGCAATCGGTATCCGTATTTTGTGCCTCCGGTGTTCGACTTGCTTCAACCTGATGGCTTTTTCTGCATTGAGGAGCAACAGATTTCGACTTTGAACGCTCGAATCGACGAACTGGAAGGGGAATTGAGGTATCGCGAATGCAAGGAACAGTTGACTGATTTGAAGGTGACGGCTGAACGAGAGTCGAAAGAGGGAAAGTTGGCGTTGAAGGCTTCGAAAGAGGCGCGTGATGTACGACGTGAGGCTGTTGCCAATGATGAGATTGCACTGGCTGAATTGATTCGAGAGAGTCAGCACGAGAAGGCGGAGCTAAATCGATTGAAGCGGATGCGAAAGGAGGAGATTGCTTCGCTGGCGACTGAAATTGAGGTTTTTGAAGAGAAACTTAATCGACTGAAGGAGGAACGACGGGTGCGTTCGGCGGCTTTGCAAAGGCGACTTTTCGATCATTTTGTGATGCGGAACGGACGAGGTGAAACGAAGGGTTTGTGCGATATTTTTCAGGAGGCTATTCAGAAGTTACCTCCGGCGGGGGCAGGAGAGTGTGCAGCTCCTAAGTTGCTGCAATATGCCTATTTACAGAGGATGAAGCCTTTGGCTATGGCGGAGTTTTGGTGGGGAGCTTCGCCAAAGACGGAGCTTCGCCGTCACGGTCATTATTATCCGGCTTGTAAGGGGAAGTGTGAGCCGATATTGAAGTTTATGTTGCAGGGTTTGGAGGTGGAACCTAACCCGTTGCTAAAGGATGTGCATCGCGACACGCTGTTGGAGGTGGTGTATGAGGACGACTGGCTGTTGGTGGTGAACAAGCCGGCAGGGATGTTGTCGGTACCCGGAAAGGGAGATGTGGATTCGGTGTACAGTCGCATGCGGAGGAATTATCCGGAGGCTACCGGTCCGCTGGTGGTACATCGACTGGATATGGCGACTTCGGGTTTGTTGTTGATTGCCAAGACGAAGGAGGTGCACAAGGAGTTGCAGGCGCAGTTTAAGGATCGCGCGATAAAGAAGCGTTATACGGCTTTGCTGGATGGCGAGGTGATGGAGGATGAGGGGACTGTCGACTTGCCGCTTTGCCTAGATCCGCAGGATCGTCCACGTCAGGTGGTTAGTGAGGAGTTCGGGAAATCGGCCGTCACAGCATATAAGGTGGTTTCGCGGACGGGAGCAACGAGAGTCGCTTTTTATCCGGCAACGGGGCGTACGCATCAACTTCGGGTGCATGCGGCACATTCGAGTGGCTTGAATGCTCCGATAAGGGGAGATGAACTTTATGGTAACAAGGCGGAACGGCTTTACTTGCATGCGGAGGCTTTGGAGTTTACCCATCCTATTACGGGCGAGAGAATCCAGCTTGAGAGGTTGGCTGATTTCTGAAGTGAATTTTATTGAAACAAAAATAGTTAAATTCGCATAAATTTAAATATTCTTCTAATTTAGTTTGTACTTTTGTCCGAAATGAACTTTAAATCAATTTCGCTAACGAGTAATATTCTATTATGAAGAATTCGATTCTATTCTTTTTCTGTTTCTTATTTTTAGTTTCCATCCGGACTTCTGCTCAAAATAAGAATCTTGAATTCTTTATTCAAGAGGCTAAGAAAAATAGCCCATTACTTTATGAGTTGGAAAATAAAAGGAGAATTACTGAACTGGATAGCTTAAAAGCGAGGGCAACATACGGGTCTATTGTATCAGCGGTGTCGAATGCTATATTTTCTCCTACCTATAAAGGAGTTGGCTATGATGCGGCCATATCGAATGGGCAATCGGTAGAGGCTTTCTTAATGGTGAGCAAGCAATTAATTAGCAGTCAGAACCTTAAAACGAGATTGAATGCTTATACTCTAGATAAAAAGAGTCTGGAGAATCAGTCACAGCTTTCGGGCAAGATGTTGGAGAAGGCAATTACGGAACAATATATTGTTACTTTTTTAAATCAGGAGTTGCTTCATCTCTCTGATGAGCTTATAAAATTCCTTCAAAAGGAAGATCAAGTTCTTTTGAAGTTGACGAAGAATGCTAACTTTAAACAGACGGACTATCTGAATTTTAAGGTGACACTTGAACAAAACCTTTTCAATAATGAGCAGCAACGTTCACTTTGGATGAATAATTTGGGTGCATTGAATTATCTTAGTGCCATCGATGCAAGTGAAGCTGAACCCATTGTTTCGCCATTTCTTCCGATCCCTGTACCGGATTCTTTCGAAGAGAGCTTTTATGGCAAAAATAATGCAATCGACAGTCTGAAAAGCAAAAATAGCGAGGCTCTTATCCAACTGAACTATAAACCCAAAGTGTCTGTGTTTGCCAGTAGCGGTTATTCTTCTTCTTTTATGACGAGCCCTTATAAAAACTTTGGAGTAAGTATGGGGGTCAACATTAATCTTCCTTTATATGATGGCAAACAAAAGAAGCTGTCGCTTATTCAGAATGAGCTAAATGAGGAAAATCGCAAACGATATAAGGAGACTGATAGGCAGCATTATGCCCAGCAGATACGAGAACTCCGGCGACAAATAGAGCGCTCTGATACACTCCTTTCAAAGACTCCGCAACTGATGAAGTATACGAAAACTTTGGTGGATGCGAATGCTCTGTTACTAGGCACGGGGGAAGTGGGTATGGTGGATTTCTTATCGTCTATCACGAATTATATGAATATACGGACAGCCGATATTCAGAACCGAGCAAATAGACAGCTATTAATCAATCAATTGAATTATTTAATCTTACCATAATATGAAAATAGAGCTAATTTCAGCATTGACAATGATCTCTTTATTAGCTTCCGGTTGTAGAGACAAAGAAGCGAAAACGTCTTCTGAAGAGAAGGTGCCAACCACGCCTGTAACCGTTACTACGCCGGAAACTACATCTATGGAAGATGAAATAGCGCTCAATGTGACTTCTACTTATTTGCTGAAAACGGATGTGAAAGCTGCTCTTAATGGATATATCTATAAAACGAACATTCAGTTTGGAGATAAGGTGAGGAAAGGAGAAATCTTGTTTCGACTACAAACCAAGGAGGCGAAAAGTTTGGGCAACACGATCACAAAGCTCGATCCTGATTTTCATTTTACAGGTTTAAATCAGATTGTTTGTCCTACCAGCGGCTATGTGGTTATGTATAATCATCAAAAGGGTGATTATGTGCAGGAAGGGGAGACGTTGGCCACTATAAGTGATCGAAATAGTTTTGGCTTTATATTGAATTTGCCTTACGAACTGAATGGCATTTTGTCTAAAAATAAGGAAATAAAAATCAGTTTGCCTGATGGCAAGGAAGTAATAGGGAGTGTCGGTAAGATATTGCCTTAGCTGGATAGTGCTTCTCAAACACAGCGTATTTTTATAAAAATAAAACAGACGATTAATCTTCCGGAGAACCTTGTAGCAAAAGCGGTTTTGATAAAGAACAAGGTTTTAAAGGCTGTTACTGTACCTAAGCAAGCTATTTTGTCGGATGAGAATCAGGCTACTTTTTGGGTGATGAAGATGATAAATAATACTACGGCAGTACGAGTAAATATAAAGAAGGGTATTGAGAAGGGAGATCGTGTTCAGATTATAGAGCCACAGTTGACAGAAAGTGATCGAATACTACTTACTGGCAACTATGGCTTGGCTGATACGGCTAAAGTTTCTATCCAAAAAGCAAGCACTCTACAATGAAAAAAGATTTCTTTAGCACTTATAAAGCCCCTTTGTTGGTTATCGTGGCGCTTATTCTGTTGGCTGGAGTGTTCTCCCTGACTCAGATAAAGACTTCGCTATTTCCACAAGTGACTTTCCCTAAGATAAAGGTCATTGCGGATGCAGGACAGCAGCCTATCGATTTGATGGTGGTAAATGTAACTCGTCCATTGGAAAATGCGATTAAACAAGTGCCTGATTTAAAATCAATACGTAGCATTACCAGTAGAGGGAGCTGTGAAATATCGGCTTCTATCGACTGGAAATCGGATGTGAACCTCGCACAGCAGCAGGTAGAATCTAAAATTAATGAATTACGGAATCAGCTGCCGCCGAATACGAATATTACGGTCGAGAAGATGAATCCTTCTATCTTGCCTATTATAGGATATTCCTTAAACAGCAATAAAAGAAGTGACATTGAGCTGAAGCAGCTGGCTCTATATACGATTAAGCCTTTTCTTTCGCAGGTGAATGGAGTAAGTGATATTCGTATTATCGGAGGCCAAACGAAGGAATATTGGGTTGTTCTTGATAGAGAGAAGATGTCACAACTGGGGCTAACTCCTGCTGTGGTTAATGAATCTATGAGCAAATCCAATTTCTTATTGGCAAATGGCTATGTATCTGATTATAGACTGATGTATCTATCTGTAACGGATACTCGTGTTACCAATTTAGAGCAACTTGGAGCTATTGTTGTAAAAAATGATGGGAAACGTATTACCCGCTTGAGCGATGTTGCTAAAGTGGAAATACACGAGGCTAAGGAGTATATTAAGGTCAATGCAAACGGCAAAGAAAGTGTGCTGATTGCTGTGATTCAGCAGCCGAATGCTAATGTGTCGGAGGTTTCTGTCAATATGAAGAAACAGTTGGAGAGCCTAAAAAGTATACTTCCATCGGATGTGCAGATTAAACCTTATTATGTGCAGGCCGATTTTGTGAACGACTCGATTAGAAGTGTAACCGATTGTCTCTGGATAGGGCTTGTGCTTGCCATTGTGGTGGTGATTTGTTTCTTAAAATCGTTTAGAGCTAGTTTGACGGTTTTAATAACAATTCCTATTACGTTGGCGTTGACCTTATTGGTGCTGTATGCAACCGGACAGACGTTTAATATAATGACTTTAGGAGCTATTGCTGCGGCAATAGGATTGATTATAGACGATGCCATTGTGGTGGTGGAACAAATTCATCGAACGCACGAAGAGAATCCGGAGGAATCGGATAAACGTGTAGTTCATAAAGCGATAAGGTATCTGATAAAGGCGATGATAGGTTCTTCGTTAAGTACGATTGTGATCTTTTTCCCTTTTATGTGGATGACTGGTGTTGCCGGTGCTTATTTTAAGGTGATGACTGATACGATGATTATTACTTTAGTTTGTTCTTTCTTGGCAACGTGGATTCTGCTTCCTGTAGTTTATTCGTTTCTTGGCGGAAAAGGCGGAAAGCGTACGATAAAAACGCACGAGGTAAAAGAGAGAAAATGGGTCGGATTCTTTATAGCAAGGCCCTATTATAGCATTGCCTTTATCGTTGTGATTGTAGCGATGGCTGCTTTTGCTTTACCTAATTTGAGTACCGGCTTTCTACCGGATATGGATGAAGGGAGTATTGTATTAGATTATGCTTCGCCACCTGGAACTACCTTGGACGAGACGGATAAGATGTTGGGAAAGGTGGAACAAATTCTGGTAAAGATATCCGAAGTAGAAACTTATAGTCGCCGTACCGGCACGCAAATGGGATTTTTTATCACGGAACCGAATACCGGAGATTATTTGATTCAGTTGAAAAAGGATCGAGGCCGTACTACGGATGAAGTAATTGATGACATTCGTTCTAAAATAGAAGCGACTCAACCTGCATTGCGAGTTGATTTCGGTCAGGTAATAGGGGATATGCTAGGAGATTTAATGAGCTCTGTTCAACCGGTTGAGGTGAAGATTTTTGGCCCTGATCAGGACGTTATTCAGCATTATGCGAAACAGGTATCTGCTGTAGTGGAGCAGATACCGGGAACAGCGGATGTATTTGATGGAATAGTCATTGCAGGTCCTTCTATTTCTATTGTTCCCGATTTACAGAAACTGGCTCAATATAACATTTCTCCTTCCGACTTTCAGTCGCAATTGCAGTTATTAATGGAAGGGAATGAAGCCGGAGCGGTATTCGACAAGCAACAACTTACTCCTATTCGTTTGATTTATAATTCTCAGAAAACGGTTTCGGTACAAGAGATCAGAAATAGTCAGATTTTTCTTCCAAGCGGGCAGCAAAAGCCATTAAAGGAATTTGCAGATGTGCAGGTGAAGTTAGGTTCGAGTGAGGTGCAACGTGAAAATCTACAGACTATAGGGGTCGTTACTGCTCGTTTGGATAATGGCGATTTAGGGGGAACGATGAACAAAATACAGCATGCCATACAGAGTCGTGTTTCACTGCCTAAGGGATATACGATAACTTATGGAGGTGCTTATGCTGATCAACAGCAGTCGTTTAAGGAGCTACTCCTGATTTTGGTGATGTCGTGTTTGCTAGTCTTTACGGTGATTCTATTCCTATTTAGAGATATAAAGGTAGCTCTTACGATTTTATTAGTTTCTGTACTAGGAGTATGTGGTAGTTATATCTTACTTTATATTACGGGAACGGCTCTTAATGTAGGTAGCTATACGGGCATTATTATGATGGTCGGAATTATTGGCGAGAATGCGATCTTCACCTATTTGCAATACCATGAAAGCTTATTGCTTATGAGCAGAAGACATGCCATGATATATGCCATTAGTACGCGATTACGTCCCAAACTGATGACTGCTATTGGAGCTATTATTGCACTTATGCCTTTAGGCTTGGGCATTGGTACGGGAGCGCAACTGCATCAACCACTTGCTATTGCTGTTATTGGAGGCTTTATTGTGGCTCTGCCTTTGTTGCTTGTGGTATTACCGACCTTCCTTTATCGGATAAAGCCTGGTAAAGGGAATGACTCTGAGCTAGATTAAGGACACATAAACATCGCAAAAAGAGTTTTTTTTTAGGAAAAGACTCTTTTTTTTGCTTTTTATTTTGCCAATTCGTTTTTTTTTCGGAATATTGCAGTCTGATTTATGAATATAAACAATACAAATTACACTATAAATTATTGAAACCAAACGAATTCTATTATGAAAGATAAAATGCGTTCTAAAGGTACAAGAGAAAATGAGATTCATGAGGATATGTTGCATTCTCAGAAAGTAAAAAAGGCAAAAAAATGGAAAGGTTTTGATTCGCACGATTTCGAACCGGATGATGAACCTTCTTTTTTAAGCCGACCGGTAAAGAAATCGTCACCCTCAAAGCGAGTCGATTTAAAGTCGCTCGAGGACGATGAGCTTGACGAGATTTGAATTTTAATAAAATTAGAATGAACTATTATAAAAAATTGTGGCCTATAGATTTAAATAGACTTTTTATTTTCATTTTTTTGCTCCTCCCTATGGCCTTAATGGCTAGAGGAGGCGTAATACGTGGTGTGGCTTATCTTTATAACGGAAGGAATGCAAAGACGCTACTCGATTCGGTGCGTATTAAGGTTTCTTGTGCGGATGAGGCTATGAGTGACTCAAATGGTGGCTTTGAACTGAAATTTACGAATTTAGAGAAGGGACAGAAAATTTCGGTAGTGGATATTGATAGGCCTGGCTTTGTGTTGTTTAACCAGGATGAGGTGAATCATTGGTCGACCGATGATGCGAATCTTGTACTGGTAATGTGCAAGAAGATAGAGCTCGATTCGCTAAAAAAGAAGGTGACCGATTTGGCTACTAAAAACTATAATGAACAGTATAAAAAAGAACAGGCAATAGCAGATACGTTGTTTGCTGAAAAGTGGGTTACTGAGCAAGAGTTTCATCGACGATTAATGGAGTCGGCAAATTTCAAAGAACATTCGTTGAATGATTTGGCTGAGCAGGCATTGAGTTTTGCTCGTACAGATGAAACAAAATTGTATCAATGGGAGCTTAAAGCGTTAGATTCCTTTTACAGCGGTGATGTCGCTGGAGCTGTTGCGCTAATGGAATCGCAGGTTTTTGAACAAACGTCAAGAATGGTGACGGAAAAGAATATGCGCTCTTTTGTTTCTCCGGAGAATGAAAGTATGAAGAAGGATTCATTGATAAAGGAACTGAATCTATTGGTTTCGTTGTATCGGATGCAGGGAGGTACTATTGCAATGTATAAGGCATGGGATTCGCTGAAGATGATAGCTTCTTCTATTAGTCCGACTATGGACTCTTATGAAAGATGTGCTATGTTTGCTTCTAGCCAGAATTGGCATAGTGATGAAATGTCTTATTATGATCGGGCTTATAGAGAAGCAAAAACGGATTATGATCGGGCTTTATTTACAGACTTATCTGCGAATATGCTTTTATATTATAATGCTCTATTTCAGGCCGAACGCAGGTTTTTGAAAGCGCAGAAGTTATGGACTAGGTTATCAAAAAAAACTCAGAATAGCGAGTATGAAGAGAAAGTAGCTATTACGCATATCAATTTGGGGGCTGTTTACCATGAGGGAGGACATAATTCACTTGCACTAAATGAATGCGAAGAAGCAGTTAAACAAATGCGAGTTTTGGTGAATAAAGACCCAAAGAAATATACGAAGAATTTGACAATAACGTTGAAGAATTTGGCGAGTTTGTATCTTACTTTAAATTTACCTCAAAAAGCAGATGAGTTTAATCTAGAGTGCCTTGATTTGTCGCGAAAGGCTCTAGAAGAAGGCACTGTTGATAAGAATCTATTTGTTTGCTTTTTACTTTCTGGGGCTTGCTCCAAATCACGTTTAGGCGATTTTGCAAGCTGCCAAAAGTTTGCGGAGGAGGCTTTAAAAATGGATTCTACTCAGAAACAAGGAACGATATATCTAGCGGCTTCTTTCTTATTTCAAAGCCGATTTGAGGATTCTAAGAAGTTATATCTTGAGCTGAAGCGAATTTTTGATATGCAGAGTGCCTTTTCTTCGGATTGGAATTTGCTGGAAGATCTGACTTCGTATGAGCAATTAGGTTTGGTACAGCAAGCTTATAAGGAGGATGTGAAACGAATGAAGCTTATTCTAAAGTAAAATTAATAAACTATTTTTAGTATATTTTGTACCTATAATTGAGATTTATTCGATTATCTGTATTTTTTTTACTATTTTTGTAGCGTGTTTTTAGTGAACGATGATTTGCAAAACCTATTTTATGAAAAAGTTAAAACGAACCATGTGTGCACTGTTTATGTGCATATTGTGTGCAGGGCTTAGCTCCTGCCAAAGTGATGAGGAACAATATTATGCAATGCAGGGAGTCTGGTTTTGTACTACGTGGCATGCGTATTATGAATTCGATCAAAATGGCTATTATACGATGGATGATGGAACTAACGTTCAACATGGTATGTATTCGGTGCATAACAATATGGTGACGCTCACCTATAATGTTGGTAACGAAAGATATGACGAAAACTATGTGGTGGTTGGCATGTGGGATCACACA
>Ga0302170_10001191_pt1 | contig 10214 bp, 9 predicted proteins | sample I_Fen_N2_1_FD_193492 | JGI IMG/M metagenome (GOLD analysis project Ga0302170, IMG submission 193492) | Peat permafrost microbial communities from Stordalen Mire near Abisko, Sweden - I_Fen_N2_1 | ecosystem: Environmental > Terrestrial > Soil > Wetlands > Permafrost | place: Sweden: Abisko...
CTTATTCAATATCCGTTAATTGTAAAAGCATTCAACCCTTATTATGCCATCAAAGTAATTACACAGACTCCGGATGCTTTTCTTATATTGGGAGCCGTTTTCCTTTGTACTACAGGAGCAGAAGCACTTTACTCCGACTTGGGCCACTGCGGATTACACAACATTCGGGTTTCATGGGTATATGTAAAAACCACTCTAATTATAAACTATCTAGGACAAGGTGCTTGGATCATTACACATCCTGCTGAAGTAGCTGTAGGCGTCAACCCGTTCTTTAGCATCATGCCAAGTTGGTTTTCGTATTTCGGCGTTATGATGGCTACATTAGCAGCCATTATTGCCAGTCAGGCATTAATCAGTGGATCGTTTACCATCATCAGCGAAGCAATTTCCTTGAATTTGTGGCCAAACATCAAAATCAAATATCCTACTGAGATAAAAGGACAAATGTTCATCCCTCAAGTGAATTATGCATTAATGATTTTGTGCAGCATCATTGTAATCGCATTCGGCTCATCATCGAACATGGAAGCCGCTTACGGACTCTCCATTACCATTACGATGCTAATGACCACCCTACTGCTATTCATGTACTTTCAATATAAAAAGAGACCGCTATGGTTCAGCATCCCGTTAACGATGTTCTTTATAACAGTTGAAGGAAGTTTCTTTATAGCCAACATGTTTAAGTTTTCACATGGCGGTTGGGCTACCATCTTCATAGCAGGTTGCATTTTTCTTATCATGTATGTTTGGTACAATGGACGACGCATCAAAAATCATTGCGCTACTTACGAGCCCATTGCTCCGGTTATTGAGTGCCTTGAGAAAATTAGTGTCGATGATACAATCCCTAAATTTGCTACTAATTTAGTATACGTAACTCGTGCCAAATATCAAGATGATATGGAAAGTAAGGTTTCTTATTCACTTATCAACAAACAACCCAAACGAGCTGACACCTATTGGTTTGTATACCTACATCGTAGTGACGAACCTTATCAGTTTAAGTACAATGTGAAAACCTACGTTCCACAGAAGATGTTCCGTTTAGATATCTATTCAGGCTTCAAACAAGGAATACACGTCGACACATTCGTGCACCTCATTTGCAAAGAGCTTGAAGATGCCGGACAAGTCGACTTGATGAGTAGATATCCTTCACTGCGAGAAAGAAAGATAGAAGGTGACTTCCGCTTTGTGGTAGTAGAAAGAATTGCGCGTAACTTAGATTTATCGCCAATAAAAAAAACCATCCTATTATTATACTACATCATTAAAAGAGGCTCCACGTCGGATACTCAAATACTTGACTTAGATCCTTCTGTAGTAACGTTAGAATATGTACCTTTGAAATACCAAGGAGCCAAAATAAGAAAATAATAAAATTTATTTCGGCTAAAGCTTGTTTTCGTCTCAGAAATAGTTTATATTTGCATTCCAGTAAAAAGGGAATAAGTTCTATTTTAAAATAACTTCTAAATTTCAGATTATGAAAATTAACAAAAAAGTAGAAGACGTTCTGAACAAGCAAGTAAATACTGAGTTTTGGTCCGCCTATTTGTATTTATCAATGTCATCTTGGTGCGAGAGCCAAGGATTAAAAGGTTTTGCCAATTGGATGCGTGTACAATATCAGGAAGAGATGGCTCATGCACTGAAAATATTCAATTTTATATTGACACGTTCCGGCCAAGCCACTCTAACCCCCATTGCAGCAGTCAACACCTCTTGGGACAGTGTTTTGCAGCTGTTCGAAGAAACCTACAGACACGAGTGCGTAGTAACCGACCTCATCGGCAACTGCTATGAAGTAGCCGTCGCTGAAAGAGATCATGCCACAGCCAGTATGTTACAATGGTTTATTGACGAGCAAACAGAAGAAGAAAACAATGCCATTGAAATTATCGACCAGATCAAACTTCTGGGTAAAGAAGGTCAAGGCATCTACCATCTCGATAAAGAGTTAGCTACCCGTATATTCGTAGACCCAACTATCACGCCGGCTCCATAAGTTGACTGTATTAAAGCAAATGAGTACTATTATTATTAGAATCTTCTAAATATCAGAATTATGGAAAAAGAAACAGTAACAATCAAAGTATTGAAAGCAGGTCCTTATGTAGTAAAAGGCCCTATCAAATTGATTTCTCCGGATGGAACAGATGAGCTTCGTGAAGCAGCTTCACTCTGCCGTTGCGGTGCAAGTGCCAACAAGCCTTTCTGCGATGGTGGCCATGCTAAAATTGAATTCGACAAATAAAGATTTACTCGATAAATATTTCCCTGTAAATCGAAATTAAAATCTATAAAGAGAGTGTGTCAATCGTAAGATATTTGACACACTCTCTTTTCTTGAGGGAGGAAGTAAAAGTGGCATATACAAAATCATCTTCCTCAAAAGAGTTACTGCCAGCTGTTGAATTCATTTTTACCAACTGCTGAAAATGAATTCAACAGCTGGCAAAAATGAATTCGCCAATTGGCAATCGCCTTTTTATTGCGTAGAAAGTCCAAAAAAGAGAAATGACTTTACCTTCAGCACAAGTCCTTTTCTTTAAGAATCACTTTCTACTTGACCGATGACAAGCGTTTTTCCACCACAATATTTTTGAATAAGAGTGGTCAGTTCCAATACGGCATCTTCAATATAGGGAAATGGAGTTTCCAAATTTCCTTGCACAATTACAAAAACGTTTTTTGTGTCAAGCGTTACCTTCGTCTTATCAATTTGCCGTACATCGAGATAACAAATAATCTCATTGCTATCATCAATATACGAATACTCACCCGCACGAATAGGCTTCGGTTCAGTATCTCCAAGAGGAATAAATTTCTCAGAACCCGTAGTAAATCGAAGGTTCACATTCCCATCCACCTTATCCCAATCGTGAGCACCAAGTGCCAACTTGTATTTCACTGAGATCAGATTGTAAATATCGACCAACAAATTAATCCGCGGGATATCTCTACTCTTGCCTAGCAACTTATATAAGTTTTCAGGAGCTGAAAGATTCTTGCGATTAGGAGCTCCCACTGCTTCATGCAATTGTCGAAAACCTTGAATGATAGAATCATTTTTGATATCCTCAAGTCCCTTGGCATAAGAATAAGCCTGCCTTACCACTTCCTCGCGAATTCGATCGAATTCAGGATCGCGTTCCTTATTCTGAAGGCCTTCTATCGTTAAATAGATACCTCTTAAACCAATCTTTTTTATCTCCGGATCGATAAAAAGTTTTTTCTGTATTGCCATCTCGGTCCTCCTTTTTAGTCCTTTAATGCTTGTTCTAAATCCGTAATCAAATCTTCCACATCTTCTATTCCCACCGAAACTCTGACAAGCGTATCAGTGATTCCAATCAGATCTCGCACCTCTTTGGGCACCGAAGCATGGGTCATAACTGATGGGAGCTCGATAAGGGATTCCACCCCACCCAAACTTTCTGCTAGAGCAAAAACTTCCAACTTCTCGAGAAACTTTTCAGCGTCCTTAATCGTTCCTTTCAGTTCAAAAGAAAGCACCCCACCAAAACCACTCGCCTGCTTTTTCGCCAGATTATGCTGTGGGTGACTTTCTAAACCCGGATAGATTACCCGCTTTACTTTAGGATGTTTCTCCAAATAATGAGCTATTTCCAATGCATTCTTTTGGTGTTTATCTAGGCGCAGAGCCAATGTTTTCAAACCTCGGAGCGTAAGATAGGAATCAAAAGGAGACAAAACCGCACCAACCGAATTCTGATGATATTGAATGCGCTCATAATACTTCGGATTATTCACCAGCACAGCACCTCCCAGCACATCGCTATGACCACCAATATACTTGGTCGAACTATGAACCACTATATCCGCTCCTAAATCCAACGGCTTCTGAAAATAAGGGGAAAGGAACGTATTGTCTACTACCAAAACGATTCCACGTTTACGAGTAATTTTAGCAATTGCTTTGATGTCCGACAACTTAAGCAACGGATTCGAAGGCGACTCGATCCAGACTAATTTCGTAGTCGGCAGTATTGCCTTCTCCACCAACGAAGTATCCGTGGCATCTACATACGACAATTCAAATCCGAAATTCGAGAACACCCGATCGAAAAGTCGTTTCGTACCACCGTATAAATCATCGAAAGCCACAATATGATCACCCGAATTAAGTAACGACAACAACACAGTTGAAGCAGCTGCCAATCCGGAACTAAACACTAATCCGTACTCGGCATTCTCAAGCGAAGCCAACTTCGACTCCAACGCCTTTCGAGTGGGATTTAACGAGCGTGTATATTCATATCCTCCTGTAGGCTCAGAAACTTTTCTCCGAGCAAAAGTTGTAGATAAATGAATTGGAACAACCACATCGCCTGTGGCACCATCTCTAAAATCGGGTTGTTCACCTACATGAACGGCTTTGGTTGAAAAACCATATTTTTTATTTGCACTCATTGTATTTTGTTTTTAGTTTATTTTCATTCGACTTATCTTAAAGCCATTGTAAATGGCCGGGAAAATAGAAAGCAAGGCTGAAGCTTTCCACCTTCTCCTATGTTTCGATAGATAGCGATAACTCTTCAACGTCACAAATCCATCTCCCCATTTTTCAATTTCTTTTAAAGCACTATTTCCCCATTGCAAAGGAGCCCGTTTTATATTAATACTTTTGTGTTTCTGCAGTTTCACATACGATTTCGGAATGGTATCAAACACAATCTGGCTACGCTTAAAGTTCAATCCAAGATGCTTAAATATAGACCTGACTTGCACCTCGGTTAAATACATCAAAACCCCTTCAATGATAATCAACACATCCTCTTTCTCTTCAATTTCCTTAATCCATGAAAAGTCAAGAATACTCTTAATAATCGTGATAGCCTCCGTACCAAAAAAAGTCGTTCGAAGGCTCATCGGCTTTTCCAAATCAAGCTGATACCATTTTACATTTTGAAAGCGCAAATGCCTCGTGTCCAAACCGGCGCCCAAATTAATAATCACCGGATTCTTCGTCGAAGCAACATACTCCTCTACAATTTCATCGAGAATTTGAGTCCGTACCACAATAAGTATCTGCGTTTTCCAATCCGTTGCCATCTTCCTGAAATCATATTGAATCTGATTTACGATATCAACCGCAGCATGATCCTGAATAAGTCCATTCTCGACCGTCTCCTTCGCACGAAAGAACAAAGGAATAAGAAGTGTTTCAGATACATCTCTTAATTCTGTGACGTGTAATTTATTACCTTCTTTCATAAATTCTGATGTAAATGAGTGATAAAATCAATTCTAGTTATTAAACCTTGGAAAGCACCTTGCTCGTCTTCCACAATAGCCACCAATCCTTGATTCAGAATCTCAACCAGCTTATCTTTGCTTTCAGAATAAAGAATAGTAGTTAATTCCGTCGTCATGAACTTTTTCACAGGAGTTCCCATAGTGTATCCTTTGGCGTATAGAGCTAGCAACAAATCGGATTCATCGATAATGCCGACTACTTTATTTTCTTTCAAAACAGGTAATTGCGAGATATCATACAGTTTCATTTTCCCATAAACCGCTTGTAAGGTATCAGTAGGTGCAGCAGAAACAATAGCATTAGCCTCAAAGCGACGTAATATAAAATCGCGTAAATCGCCATACACTTTCCGTTCCGTAAAGCCTTTATCAAGCAACCAATAGTCATTATACATCTTCGACAAATACTTATTACCGCTATCACAGACCAATGTAACTACCCGTTTTGGAGTAGTCTGTTCACGACAATATTTGAGTGCCGCACTCAATAAGGTTCCGGTAGAAGAGCCGGCCAGAATCCCTTCTTTCTGAAGTAATTCGCGTACCGCCTCAAAGCTCTCCCGATCACTTACCGTATATGCCTTTTTCGTCAACGAGAAATCGGCAATCGAAGGCACAAAATCCTCTCCAATGCCTTCCACCAACCAAGAGCCGGCATCCGTGCGCAGCTTCCCTGTATTGATATAATCAGCCAAGATAGAGCCCTTTGGATCTGCAAGTACAAATTCAGGAGGAGAAGGCACCCGCTGAAAGAAATGAGTTAATCCGGTCAATGTGCCCGATGAACCTACACCTACCACTACTGCATCCACCTTATGCTCCAGTTGTTCCCAAATCTCCGGGCCGGTAGTTCGTTCATGTGCCAACGGATTAGCCGGATTCTCGAACTGATTAATATAAAATCCCCCTCTTTCTTTCGCAATACGTTGAGCGTAATCTTGATAATATTCAGGATGTCCCTTCCCTACATCAGAGCGCGTGAGCAGAATCTCAACCCCTAAAGCCCGTAAGTGGTTGATCTTTTCCTGACTCATCTTATCCGGAATCACCAACACCAGTTTATAGCCTTTTAGTTGAGCCACCAAGGCCAATCCAAGTCCGGTATTTCCCGCAGTTGCTTCAACCAGCGTATCTCCCGGTTTAATATTTCCCTGCTTCTCAGCTTCCGTAATCATTGAGAAGCCCACCCTATCTTTAATAGAGCCACCCGGATTCTGATTCTCTAGTTTTATGAACAAGCGGCATAAGCCCGTATCGAATTTAGTAAGTTCAATGATAGGTGTATGCCCTATCATATCTAATATATTAGTTACACTCATTTTAGTTTTTATTTGGTTTTTGTTTGGTTTTTAAATGATCTTTACTAATCCATCTTTCTGATTTTTGATAAGTTTCTCAAAAATATAATTTAGTGAATAATTCACCTGAAAGCTTTTAAGTCCCAACTGATAAAGGTACCGGGAAGCTTTCATCCCTATTTTTAATACAAAGACGGCACTACAATCGTAAAGCTCATCCGCTACGCGTTTCAGTCCGGCCTCCGAATGTTCTGTTCCTTCTGAAGCAGGTATTATCTCCCGATCTTCAATGAAGGCAGCTCCTTCAGCACTAATTTCATAAATAAGGAAATTCTCGGTTTGCCCAAAATGCTGATTAACCGATTCCCCATTGTTACTTGCTATTGCGATTCTGTATCCCATCTTAGTATTCTGCTTTTTGAAGACACCCAGCGCCTATTCCGTTGCAATTACTGCCAGACCCACAACTTCCCTTTATCTTTAAAGCCGATTGAGGTAAAGTTTTCCTTGCGAACAAGGCCTCCACAGCTTCCTGAATATTCATCGTTAATGATTCTACAAGAATCCCTTTCCTGTTTAATAATTCGAGTGGAGTTCGCCCGATGCCACTCACCAACAACACCTCACAATCAGAAATTAGATCCGCCACTTCATTCCATCGTTGGGAGCCATTTTGAGGGATAGATCGTTTCTCTATCAATTCCACGTGCCCATTCTTTCGTCCATAAATCCACAACTTAGAAGCCTCTCCTAAATGTTGATTGATCTCAAGTCCATCTACACTTGCCACCGCAATATAAGGTTTTACAGTAAAGGTAGGAAGCAGCTTGGCTTGCGTCAAAAGACGATCCGTTTCCGCACTGTTCTTCTCACCTAATAATCCCACGGCATCAGCACGGCAACGAGCACAATGCGACATTTGCTTGATATATACTGAAGTCTTAGCACGGACTGCCCGCATATCAGCTGGACTCGGTTCGTACAACTCTCCAAAAGGAGTACTCTCCACCGGAATCAATGGAATACAATTCTGTACATCCGCTCCCAAAGCAGCCACGTATTTAGCAATCGCATCCACATGATATTCGTTTACACGAGGAATCACCACCGTGTTAATCTTTACAATAATGTCGTGCTGCTTGAGTAGCTTAATCGCCTCCGTTTGTCGATTCAATAGAATTTGAGCCCCTTCCACACCAAAATACGTTTTCTTATTAAAATGAATCCATTCATAAATTTGAGCTCCAATTTTAGGATCCACCGCATTTACAGTAATTGTAACATGCGAAACATTGAGTTCAACTAAACGCGGAATATATTCAGAAATATACAACCCATTCGAAGAAAGACACAACAGCTGTTCAGGATGACGAGCATGAATAAGTTCAAGCGTCTCAAGCGTTTCGTCCACATTAGCAAACGGATCACCGGGACCGGCAATACCTACCACGGATATGTTGGGTACCTTTTCAAATACCTCATCAAAATATTCAACCGCTTGCAAAGGCTTCAGCACTGCGGTAGATACTCCCGGGCGACTCTCATTGGTACAGTCGTACTTCCGATTACAAAAGTTACACTGCACATTACATTTTGCAGCTACCGGTAAATGTATTCGTCCCGTTTTATGTCGAGCGTCCGCATTAAAGCAGGGATGATTATTGATATCCATGATCTTTCTATTTTAAATTCGTCGTTTTAATAAATTCAATTTCAGCTTTGTTGGAAGCATGCTTTACGCACTGCCTCCAATTGCCGTAGTATAAATCTTTTCCAATAAAGACAACGCTCCACGATAGCCGATATTCGAACGATTTACCACCACCTCGTACGAAGCAGGGAATCCAATTTCAAGTATACCACCTTTTAATTGTTTGGCTATATCACGATCCCATGTAGTAGCAAAAAGGAGTGGAGGTTTATGGCCAAAGTCTGTCTTCAACAGCTCTTGCCCAATGGTATATCCATCCTCAATAAAGTCGACCGTAGTAGAAACATCTTCTGCAATATGGGCATACTGTTCACGGATAAAATCCTTATATTCATCTGGAGTATTCTCCGTTATAATTTGTCGTCCCGGAATCAGTCCAAGCTGATTCACCAAGAATTTCGTCAAAGCAAGATTGTATGCACTATTACTAACCACACCAAATTTAGCAGGTAAACCCCACCAATACTCCGAATAGAAATCAGCAAAATTCTCCAAATAGTAGTAGTAATAATCTTCTTCTTTCTTTATAAAATCCTCTACCTTTTTAAAGCTGACTTTTGCAAATTTACCCACTTGGCGTAAGAAAGCAGAAGTCTCCTCTGCACCAATCGGGATCAATGGAATGTGCAAGAACGGTTGTTTGTATTTCTTTTCCAAATGTTTAGCCGTATCCAAGCCAATCCATGGAGAAAGCACCAAGTTGAATTCCGCTTTAGGAATATTCTTCCACTCTTCCACCCCTTTGGACTCGTGCCCAAACAAGATATTTACTTTTAAACCGATACCTTCTAATACACGCTTTATTTCTTCCAAATCGCCTCGCCAGAAAGTATCTACAAAAGGTACTAGCGACCATACGTTTACCAACTTCTTTTCTTTCGGCCCATCATAATCACCTACATATTGGTCGATAATTGCTTTCGTTACCAATTCATGCCCTGTGTAGTTATTTCCTTTGAATCCCCCTGTTTCTGCATAGACAATAGGCACTCCTTTTTCTTGGAATTCAGATACTACAGCCGGCACATCATCGCCCACCAAGTCGGCAATACATCCGGTGAGCACTACAAACAAATCTGCATCAATAATTTTGATGGAAGCACTGATTAATTCGTGCAAGCGTTCGCCACCACCGAATACCACTTCTTTTTCGCTAGCATTTACACTAGGCGAAATAGCGCCACCTCCATAGCCACTACCTTGAAACCCGTTATAGAATGCCGTAGCCGTAAATTGTTTGTCGCCGCAACCGGGGCCGCAATGCGTAATAGGTACCACTCTCGGAATAGCAACCGCTGTATATAAAGATCCCAGTGAACAGCCATATCGAGGCTGATTAATGGAGTTCGTTTTTTCTATTGTTTCTTCATTTACTGACATAACTCAATTTTACTTTAAAAATTTGTATTGTTTCATCGTACTGTAAGTCTTCATTCCTCATAAATTAATTCCGGCTTCTTTGTCAGAATATAAGGATCATCTTGATCGAGCCACCATTGTGTATAAGGTAACTTCACATGAGCAGCCAGATTCTTATGGAATTTTGTATGAGCAAGCACATCCAAAATGATTTCGCCTAAATTGATCATTCCGTCATAGCCTACTGCAATATGTTCATCACCCAAAGGTGCAGCAGGAATTCCCACACGCGAAGCCAAAGGAGCCAATCCATTGTGACGGATCAAAATGAAGTGAGGTTTGAACTTCTTCAACAAGCCATAAAATTGATATTGTTGACGGTTACTCACATTAAAGGAATTTACTTCCCCATAATGATCGACTAAATGCGACAAGGAATCTTGTCGGGGGTCACCACTATCGTATATCGGATCATGGTGGAATACTAACGATCCGTTTACCTCAATCCCCAGCTCACGCATTACAGAGATCAAACCATGCGAATAGGCAGAACCGGT
>Ga0302170_10001192_pt1 | contig 10210 bp, 8 predicted proteins | sample I_Fen_N2_1_FD_193492 | JGI IMG/M metagenome (GOLD analysis project Ga0302170, IMG submission 193492) | Peat permafrost microbial communities from Stordalen Mire near Abisko, Sweden - I_Fen_N2_1 | ecosystem: Environmental > Terrestrial > Soil > Wetlands > Permafrost | place: Sweden: Abisko...
AATCAGTTGGCATTTGTTTATTATACTTATTATTTGCGCAACTAATAAGTGTCAATACTGAAACAAAAATAGTCAATGTCTTTCTCATATTTTATTGCTGTTAATTTTTATCTAAGTGTTCTCAGTTCGGCGTTGTCTCCAGTTATCACTGTGCTAAAATAAATTCTCCTGTAAAACCGGATATACTAATGGATTGTAAATCCAAAGAACACAAGTGTTAGGTGTTTTTATTGTTTTTTCATATCATCTAATTTACTCAATATCGAGTCAATTTTAGAAGACAATTTATCCAAATTTACACTTCCATATTCATCAAAAGCCCAAAGTTTTCTTTCTATTTTGTCAATTTTTTGCGAATCACTGTCACTATAATAATCACTATAACCTCTATCAAAGTAGCTTAGTTTCTCGACAATTTTCTCAGCTAAATCACTATCACTTTGAAGAATCTTTGTCGAAAGAGCCATTGATATTGGTGAGTCTGAAATATGTCCTTTTTTAAATTCAAGAATATGATTCTCAATCTCTATTTTCGCTTTTTCGACACTCTCTAAGTCATGTATGTCAATTTCAATAGTACGAATCCCGCTTAGATCAAATGGAATTTTCTGTCCTTTTGTAATAACCTGAATATAAGGCTTATTAATTGCATGTCGAATAGCTAATTCGTAGAAAACATTCGGATTTGAGTCTGTAAGGTCTGCAACAACTAAATCACAATCAACTAATAAATTGATAATTTGAGACGTAATAAAACCTGATTTAGGTATTTGGTCAGCTCTGATTGCTTTGAATTTATTTTTGTCCAAAACAGGTTTAAAAACGTATTTTAAAAGTTTATCAGACTTACTTCTAGTTTCAGAATTTTCATCACCGAGTGGACATATTATAAAACAATCTTCCATTTTTGGTCTTTGTTGTTAGTCGTTTTTTTACTTTCGATATGTAAATATTTCAATTCTAGTCAAATCACGGTTTTCTATTTTTTACGCTTACACATAACACCAATATATATAACTAGGTTGCACATATATTCCCATATAGCTAGCTATGTGCAATAGCGTTGCACTTTATATACATTAAGGCACTATTGATTTTAATTAAAACCCCATGCCAAAGATAAATACTTTATTTCACATTAACTAGCATTTATTCTATCAAATTGAATACACTCAATTTTTGAGCTAAAATGGAATATCAATGAATTATTCATTATGGCACAGTGCATTAAACAGAACCATATTCAATAAATGTGTGTATATTACTTACAAGGAACGAAGTATTACTTACATGCATGTTGGTAAATGTTCGGGAAACGCCTGATTTTAATTATTATCCACTATCTTTGCCCTGCAGATTGTTGTGTATCATTCATCTGGTATATGAATAATGGTGGCAGTCGGTAAAAAACGTTCACTATACATCTGCCCTTAAATGTATACAACCCTTAGAAACAGCTCCATGATAATCATGTCCAGCAATGTCTTAAAATCAGTCTTCACTTTACTGTTATTATCGTTGGTGTGTACGATACATGCTCAAACTACGTATGGCGATACTATATTTTATGATAGTTTCGGACAACATACTATCCGTTTTACCACACCCTATATGCCTGCCGGCAGTTACGCCTTTGCCGACGCTAATGGTACTTCGGCGGCAAAAGAAATTCAGGATAATTTTTACGCTGTGATTGACCCCCGACATATTGCTGATGCAGGTCAGTCGTCATACTTCTGGACCTCTACCAGCCCAAGTTCTTTTATTCCCAGCGGGTCAAGACCTTATTACACTACAGACCATACAGGAAATACCAATGGAGCCGTGATGGTGGTAAATGCAGGCACCACCATAAACTATTTATACAAACGTGATATAGCTCTTAAGACCGGATTTCGTTATCGTTTTTCGTTTTGGATTTACGTAGTAGCCAGAAGCTCGCAGTTTTCTATGGAAGTTGTTAACTCTACCAACAATACCAATAAAACCTTTGCCGGTCCGGTACTCAATACCGAAGGTGTATGGACTCAGTACACGCTAGACTTTCCGGTACCACTCTCAGCAACCAACCTTACCAACAATGTTTCTACCGGCTTACAGAATAAATACTCGCTTGTGGTAGGAAATGACTATTATATCGATGACATTTTATTGAGTACACTTCATACCGATCCGTTAACTGTAAGCGCATCGAACAACGGGTCAGTATGCGAAGGCGCTACAATAAATCTCTACGCAACAGCGGGCGGAGGTGCATCGCCTTTTACCTATTCGTGGAGTGGGCCGGATGGTTATACATCATCAGATCAGCTTCCGACGATACCAAATAGCAATCAGAAAATGGATGGAGTATATACCGTTACAGTGACTGATGCTATAGGACAAATAGCCAGTTCATCGGTGACTACCGTAGTGAATGAAACTCCTAAAAGTGACTTTTCGCTTTCTACCCATGATATAAACAACCGATTTAATGAAGTGACTATGAAGATGCAAACTGAAAGCGGGGCAACTTATATATGGGATTTTGGAGACGGATCAACAGATAACCAGCCAACGACAACGCATGCTTATCTGATAAACGGCTCAACAGGAGAGTTTACCGTTAAACTAACTGTAACAAGCGCTACAGGCTGTACAGGTTCCAGTACAAAAACAATAGAGGTGATTCCATTTATACCCAATGTATTTTCGCCCAATGGAGATGGCATCAATGATTTGTTTATGTCGGGATTTGAAATTCATATTTTTGACAGATTCGGGATATTGTTATACAGTGGTTCATCAGGCTGGGACGGGACATATAATGGAAAAAAAATGGACAATGATACCTATTTTTATGAAGTTCAATACATTGATAACAATATGAAATCACAGACCAAAAAAGGCTATATTACACTAAAAAGATAGATGCTGCTATGGCGAAGCAAGTTATACATCGTGTTATTATCAACATCGTCTCTTTTATTTAAAATCGTGATGAAGCAATTAAATATCTTTAAATACAGTATCTATCGTCTCGTTTTATGTCTTGCTAAAAAGAAATTAAACATATTTTTACCCGAACATAAATTTGTTGCGATTATATGAAAAAACGAATCACACTCCTTTTTTGCTTGCTGACAGCAATGGTTATACCTTCATATATTTACGCAACAGATCCTTATTCAAAAAATCTTGGTTTCGAAACCGGCACATTTTCAGGATGGATAGGATATAATTGGTTACACAGTACTGATGCACCTTCAATAAATACCAGCCCTTCGTTAATATCCCTTCCCACCAGCCGACGACAGGTTATCATGACAGATACTACGGCATACGATGCTAACACCGGAAATGCACTGAAAATTGTGCCTAAAGGATATAAGTACTCTGCCAGACTGGGCGATGTAATTAAAACCGGCGACCCCAATCCACGTTGTTGGGAGCAAAGTCTGCGATATTCGCTCAAAGTTGATTCTACCAATGCGCTTTTGCTAATGAAGTTTGCCTGTGTATTGCAATATGCCAGTGACCATACTGCATTGATGGAGCCTCGCTTTAAGCTGACACTTTATGATCAAAGCGGAAGTTCTATCAATACTTGTACAAATTACGATGTTTATTCGACAAGTACTACTACCAAAGGATTTCAGTCATACACACCTCCCGGAACAACAACTCCCGTTAAATGGAGAGACTGGACGTCAGTAGGTGCTAATTTATTGAGTTATGTTGGTCAAACAGTTACTATTGAATTTATGGCGGCCGATTGTACCGGACGATATCATTACGGTTATGCATATTTTGTGGCGGAGTCTCATCCAATGTATATTACCGTAAAATACTGCTCCGGTGATGTCAATGCCACACTGGCAGCTCCCGAAGGTTTTGAGACCTATAGTTGGGTAGATAGCAACGGCGTGATAATAGGAACCGATAGATCGCTGATTATAAAAACACCCGTAGAAGGAGCGGTATATACCTGTAACCTGATTTCTGCTACCGGCTGTCCGGTATCGCTCAATGCCACTATCGCTAAATATGAACCCAATGCCGACTTCAAATATGAACTGGTAGATTGTAATAATCTTACCAATACAATGAAATTTACCAATACATATCCTGCTACACATGGCACACTGGGTTACAAATGGGATTTCGGCGATGAAACAAGCTCAACGGATCAGAGTCCCACCCATATTTATAAAACTTCGGGGATGCATCCGGTCAGTCTGCAAGTAACCAATCCACCTTCGTTGTGTACCGATTCACTCAGTAAAATGGTAGAAACATTTTATCCGCCATTAATAGGGATAAGTGGTGATTCAACCTATTGTCCGGGATCTACCACTACGTTGAAAGCCCATGGTGCCTATCGGTATTTATGGAGCGATGGATCAACCGGCGATTCTATCCGTGTAGGGAAAAACACTACAGTTTGGATGATCGGATATTCAAGTGTGGGATGCTACACGGACACCATACGGTTTAAGGTAAAGGAAGAACCTGACTGGACATTCACCACCGATGGAAGGGAGTTGTTTTGTCAGGGCGACGGCACTGTACTTTCGGCCGCTGGAGCCGTAAAATACAACTGGAGTAATGGAGCTTCAACAAGTTCAATATCTGTAAAAACACCAGGCATATATAGTGTTACCGGAAAAAATGCCCGTGGCTGCGAGAAATCGGCAACTTTCAATGTAGTTGAGGATCCACTTCCGCAGGTAAATTTCACTCTTTCTACTAATACAATAAATACAAGAGATAATAAACTGACCTGCAATATACCCGATGAAAACGGCGTAAAGTACAGTTGGAATATGGGCGATGGATTAATCGAAACAGGATCATCAATTCAGCACAACTACAGTATTATCGGGGGGACAAAGGAATATAATATAACGCTCACGGCCATAAATAAAAATGGATGTATTAACACTGCCTCTAAAAGCATTGAAGTGATTCCTTTCGTTCCCAATATTTTCTCTCCGAACGGCGATGGAGTAAATGATTTTTTTATGAAGGGATACGATATTCAAATCTACGACAGAAATGGTACAGTGCTTTACAAAGGCACATTCGGCTGGAACGGTACCTATGAAAATAAGAAGTTGGATAATGACACCTATTTTTATCTACTCCGGTATACTGATAGAAATAAACAGGCTAAAACCGTTAAAGGATATATTACATTGAAAAGATAATTATATAATTTCCAATGTAAAACTATTTTCTGTGTAAAAAAAAGTATTTTTGTTGCAACTTAGGTCAATATATCTTGATGAAAAAAAATATCATCATATTTTCCATCGCGCTGATTGCATTTCTTGCAACCACCACTGCTCATGCAGGTGATCTATATACAAAAAATATTGGTTTCGAAACAGGTAGTTTTACTGATAATTGGTCTAGCTATATTTCTTGCGTAAGTTCAAACAATCTGGCTTTTAATTTCAAAAATCAACTATGGGCACTCCCAAACAGTCGGATAACGATTATGACTGATAAGAATGAGTATGACGCGAATACAGGGAATAAACTGAAAACAATTCCCGAAGGGTACAATTACTCTGTTCGGTTGGGAAATAATGATTATTCTTTCGGTTGGAGCCAAAATTTAAAGTATAAAATGAAGGTTGATTCAACAAATAATCTTTTGATAGTTAAATTTGCAGGTGTTTTCAATGATCCAAATTATTCATTTATTCCTAATACAAATAATTTTTCTTTTGGTACACCCAGTGATTGCGGACTTGTATTAAATATATTTTATCAAGTGAGTAAAAATCAAACTCCCTGGCACAAATATAACTATACAAAATGGTGTGATTGGACTACGGTAGGATTTCTTTTAAATGATTTTGTAGGTGATTCCATCTCAATAGATTTCAATACTTCTCAGGCATTAAGTAGGTCAGGAGAAACTCCGAAGTTTAGTTTTATTTACTTTGTTGCAGAAACTCACCCGGCAATGATAACAGTAAAATATTGTCCAAATGATACCATTGCCACACTAACTGCTCCTGAAGGTTTTTATCAGTACAAATGGTATATTGGCAACACCGTGTTGGATTCGAGCCAGGTCTTAGTTGTCAAAAAGCCGGTAGTAGGTGACAACTATATTTGTATGGCAAGGTCATATGAAACAGAGCTATCTAAATGTGAAGAATATTTTACGGTTAAGATACCAAAAGTAGAACCTCTAAGTGCTGAATTCACAACCAACCCTATTGATTGCAACCATCTGACTGACACAGTCCATTTCACCAGTTTGCAACCGGTAAAAAACCGCAAACTTATTTACAAATGGGATTTTGGTGATGGAACAACTTCCTCGGAACAAAACCCCAAACATGTATATAATTCATCGGGATTACACAAAGTTCATATGACAATTATTGCTCCTCCCACACTATGCAGTGAAACTTCCAGCAAAATGGTGGAAACATTTTCGCCACATATGGTTGGGATTTCGGGTGACACAACTTACTGTGAGGGCTACACCAACATTCTTAAAGGATACGGTGCACACAGATATAAATGGAGCAATGGTTCAACGGCAGATTCTATCGAGGTTGGGAAAGATACAACGATTTGGATGATAGGATATTCAAGCAATGGATGTAGTAGTGATACTATAAGATTTAAGATTAAAAAGGAGCCTGATTGGGTTTTCACAACGGATGGTAAAGAAGCTTATTGTCAGGGTGAATATACTGTTTTATGGGGTAATGGAGCTGTCTACTACAAATGGAGTAACGGGGCAACCATCAGTTCTATTACTGTAAAAAAGCCCGGGGTGTACACAGTTGTAGCGTCAAATCTGAGAGGTTGCGAAAAATCAAAAACATTTAATGTAATAGAATATCCCAAACCGGATGTCAACTTTTCTATGTCCACCAATACTATCAGTTCACGCCATAATGAAATGGTTTGCTCGGTTCCGTTCGAAAGCAGCGTACAGTATAACTGGGATATGGGAGATGGTACAACTGAATACGGATCATCTATTCAACACATATTCAATAACACTGCCGATATACTTGGGTTTAATAATATTATACTCAAAGCAGTTAATTCTCAGGGTTGTATTGACACGATTTCAAAGAGATTTGAAATTACGCCATTTATTCCCTCCGTTTTCTCGCCCAATGGTGATGGTATAAACGATTTATTCATGGAAGGATATGATTTGAGTATTTTCGATAGAAGTGGAATAGTGGTATATAAAGGTAAAGCGGGATGGAACGGAACTTATATGGGAAAGAAACTTGGGAACGATACCTATTTTTACACATTAAACTATAAAGATAAAGATCATCAGATTGTAACCGTTAAAGGATATATTACATTGAAAAGATAATTGCAAATGAAAAGATTGATTCTTTACTCTTTCATCGCTTTTTGCTTCTTTACAAGCACAAAAGTAATAGCTCAGGCAGATATAAGCATGGCTACTCACTGGTATAACCGAGCTAATTACAATCCGGCCTCTATAGCCAGAACAGAATATATTTATCTTTTCAGCAATGTACGCAAACAATGGGTTGGCGTAACGGGATCACCTACCGTTTTTAATGTTCAGGCATCAGAGTACATTCACAATCTGCATTCTGCTTTTGGCATTTCTCTGGTTAGCGACAAGATCGGTGCTACGCAAGCTATCAACCCTATGCTCTCTTATGCATATCGTATTTCTAATGAGAAAAATTGGTCTTTATCCATGGGGTTGTCTGCCGGAGTATTTACGAGACAAATTGATGGCTCGGTGTTGGAAGCCGATAATGTGAGCGATCCGTCGATATACTCATCCATGGAAAGAATTATCAAGCCGGATGCCAATGTGGGGATAGAACTTCAGACATCACATTTTATTTTCGGTATTTCATCGACCCATTTATTTTCTATAGCCAAAGACAGTAGTTCTTTTCTGAATGCAAACCACCGCTACGGCTATGCTATTTACAAGAATACCGATTCCGAGTTGTTTAATTTCAATGTCGGATTACAAGTGGTTAACCGCTCTAGTCTGATGGTTTACGAAGGTAATGCATCCATACGGTTTAAGCATGCCACCGGGCTTAATACAGGCCCACGGGAGATATTTGACTTAGGAATAACCTACCGTTCTTCCCATCAATCTACCTTCCTGTTCGGACTGAACATCACCCAGAATCTTCGTGTAGGCTATGCGTATGATCAAAGCTATTTGACCGGCTACAACAAGAATTCCAGTCACGAAGTAATGCTTGAGTACCGCATACCTTCTAAAGCTGCATCCACCTGTATTCAGTGCCGCAACAATGATTACTGGTACTACTAGTCCGGATTTATTTGAAATTAATCTTCTTCACTTTAAATCCCATTTCGAGTAAGATATCTGCAATCTTTACCCGGAAATCGCCCTGCACCAGGATTTCACCGTCGCGCGAAGAACCACCTGCACCACATTTTACTTTCAGTAGTTTTGCCAGTTCCTTCAGTTCACTGTCTTTGCCCTGAAACTCTGTAACGAGTGTGGCGGGTTTACCGTTGCGTTTGTCCAGTTCCACGCGTAAAGGCTCAGATTGCCTTTTCTTCTCAGGTTTTTCAGCCGCTTTTTGAACAGGGCTTTCTTCTACCTGTGGCACTATTTTTTTTACTTCGTTTAGTTTATCTCTCCAATCCATAATATCCTCCAAATCTCCATTTAAAGGAGAAGTTATATAATGTTTATGTGTCTAATTGATATTCCCCTTTAGGGGTTATTTTCTTAAAGAATTCCCAGATAATAATTCCACCGGTAACACTGACGTTTAGCGAATGCTTGGTACCAAACTGAGGAATTTCAATACAACCGTCACATGCATCCACTACGCTCTGTTGCACTCCTTTTACTTCATTACCCAGAACAACTGCATATTTCTTCGCCGGATTGAGTATCAGCTCCGGCAACAGCGTGCTCCCAGCGGCCTGCTCTATCGCAAACACGGTATAATTCTGTTTCCTAAGCTCTTCTAAAGCCTGGTGCGTATCTTCAAAGTATTTCCACGTAACCGTATTTTCCGCACCAAGTGCCGTTTTATGAATTTCGGCCTGAGGAGGCGTGCTGGTAATACCACATAGATAAACGGCTTCCACCAAAAAAGCATCGGCAGTTCTGAAAACCGACCCCACATTGTGTAAGCTCCTTACATTGTCAAGCACTACAATCAGTGGAGTTTTTGCCTTTTCTTTGAATTCATCCACCGTCAGGCGGTTCATTTCTGTTATCTTAAGTTTCTTCATAAATTTAATGTAATGATATGGTGATGAGATAATAAGGTAATGAAAGAATCTTCACATTATCATATCACCACATCATTTAATTAATGATATTGCTTTTTCAATGATTGTATCTATTCCTTTTTCCTGATCAAGGATACTTAAATTGACTGTATAATCGGGTTCAATACCAAATTCGGTGTTTTGCATGTCGGAATTGAACATGGGACTAGCCGAAAACCGAACCATCCAACCGTTAGGCAGTTCGCTTGAAAAAGGTAAGCCTCCTCCACCACCTGTTTTGTCGCCTACGATAATGGCGTTGGGAGCTCTTTTCATGCGGTTTACAAAGTCATTGGTGGCACTGTAGGACAACCGGTTGGTGAGAATAATCACCGGGAGTTGCCACTGTATGGTTTTATGGGTAGGAGTAATAATTTCTACCGCCGCCGAAAAATCCGAATGACCATTACCCGTTTTATGACGGATATATCCTGTAACTACATCGTTGGTAAAAAAATAAGAAGCCAGTTGTTTCGACAAATCCAGCGAACCACCACCGTTATTCCTGACATCGATAATCAGTCCACGGCAGTTTGCAAAAGATTTCATGGCATACGCCATATTATTGTCCGAAAAAGAATCGGAAAAACTGCCGTAATAAATATAACCTATCTGATTATTGTTGATCTTTGTATATTTAAGGCCTCCCGCTATTCTGTAATTTTTACCCAGGTATCTGTCTTTTTCAATAAGATCAGTGCTGAAATTGTCGGGATAATCTTCGAACCACTTCCAGTACCTACTTCGATCGAAGCTCGAATACAGATTTACATGACCATCTTTCAGCTCGGCCAGCATGTTTCCCAACAAATCGAAGAAAGCAACTTCGTCCTTTATAGCCGGCAGCTTATGATGATATACCGTATAAATAGAATCCCAATTGATTTTTTTATAATCAATATAACAATATCTGGTGTCA
>Ga0302170_10001194_pt1 | contig 10204 bp, 8 predicted proteins | sample I_Fen_N2_1_FD_193492 | JGI IMG/M metagenome (GOLD analysis project Ga0302170, IMG submission 193492) | Peat permafrost microbial communities from Stordalen Mire near Abisko, Sweden - I_Fen_N2_1 | ecosystem: Environmental > Terrestrial > Soil > Wetlands > Permafrost | place: Sweden: Abisko...
TGAATGTACCGGGCGTACGTATCAATTTACCTTCACTTACTGAAAAAGACCGCAAAAATATTTTGTTGGCTATCGAATTAGACCTTGATTTTATTGCGCACTCATTTGTTCGCAACAAACAAGATTTAATTGAAATCCAAACAATCCTCGATAAACATAATAGCCCGATTAAAATAATTTCTAAGATTGAAAATCAGGAAGGTGTTGATAATATCGATGAAATTTTAGAATACACTTATGGTGTAATGATTGCTCGTGGTGACTTGGGTATCGAAGTTGCTCAGGAAAAAATTCCGGGTATTCAACGTCGCCTCATCCGCAAATGTGTTGTAGCTCGCAAACCGGTAATTGTAGCCACTCAAATGCTACACACTATGATTAAAAATCCACGCCCTACACGTGCCGAAATTACAGATATTGCCAACGCAATTTATTATCGCACAGATGCAGTAATGCTCAGTGGCGAAACTGCTTACGGAAAATATCCTGTAGAGGCTGTAAGAACAATGGCCAGCGTGGCAAAAGAAGCCGAAAAAACAAAATTAACGGAAAATGACATTCCTGTTAATATCGGTACCAATGATATTACTTCGTTCCTGGCAAACGCTGCTAACGAAGCAAGTATCAAACTTGGCACAAAAGCTATCATAACAGACACATATACCGGAAAAACAGCTCTTAATCTGTCTGCATATCGTAGCACAAATCCTATTCTGGCACTTTGCTACCATGAGCGTTCAACACGTCAGCTTGCTTTATCTTATGGTGTTTTCCCTGTATTTCAGGAAGAAAAAGGAAATACTCAGAAGTATTTCATTGCCGGACTACAAGGATTCATCAAACAAGGCATGCTAGAGCCCGAAGACTTTGTAAGTTATCTGAGCGGAAGCTTTGGTTCGGGATTCGGAACTTCATTTCTCGAGATTAATCAGGTAAGTAAAATTTTCGAATCAAGAGAAAAATATATACTTCCAAACTTCTAAAAAATCAGAAACAAAAAAAGACGTTTTTACAACGTCTTTTTTTGTTTTATAATCTATATAAACATCACTAACTAAATCTACAAATTGAACTTGCACATTAAGTGGTTTCTTAAGATCTTCTTCTGAATTCGGCACAAACCAACGCTGTAGCAACACCTACGTTCAGCGACTCGGAAGTAGCCTCACCTATCAGGAAATTAGGGAGAAGCAATCGCTCGGTCACGAGCTTTTCAATTTCGGCCGAAATTCCGTTTCCTTCATTTCCCATCACAATAATTCCATGCTTATTCAATGTCTTACCGTAGATATTATCGCCGTCCATAAATGTTCCATAAACTGGGGTTTCCTGCGACATGGTTTGAAGAAAATCAACCAGACTGACAGTATGCACTTTCACACGAGCGAGAGCGCCCATGGTTGCTTGCACGGTTTTTGTATTATATGCATCGGCTGAATGCGTAGAACAAAAAATATCAGTAATTCCAAACCAATCGGCAATTCGAATAATTGTTCCGAGGTTACCTGGGTCCTGTACATCGTCCAGCGCCAGACTTAGTTTTTCTTTCAGCGCATCTTTGTCCCAACTGTGATTTGGTTTCGTAAAAACGGCCAAAACGCCCTGAGGACTTTTTTGATTGGAAATCTTACTTAGCTCGTTTTCATCAATTTCGATAATCTCGTCAGCTTCGAACCGGGAGTGTTCATCAAGCCATGCAGAAGTTGCAGCCAATATTGAGCAATGAAAAGTATGAGCAAGGTCGAGTACCAGTTTTGTACCTTCGGCCACAAAAAGACCTATTTCGTCCCGAAATTTCTTCTGAGACAGACTATTGATTAGTTTTATTTTATTTTTAGAGATCACAGCTTTTTTCTTTATTTCATTTTCAAAACCCTCAAATTCATTTTTTAACGTCTGATATATTGAGGGTTTTAGACAATATAATCAGAAATTTAATGTTACAAAGCTAACAAAGAAAACTTTAAAAAGCTATATTTGCAAAATATTTTTAATTCTTTTTTTCCTGATTATGAAGATACGGTTTTTCGGTCTCCTTATTTTAATTACATTGCTGCTTTGGTCGTGCAATACGACCAAGTACGTGCCTGCCGGAGAATATTTGCTGAATAAGGTCTCTATAAAATCAGACAATAAAGAAATAAAAAATGATGGTTTAAAGGAATATATCCGCCAAACGCCTAATGCAGCAGTTTTCGGTGCTTTTCGTATGCAATTGGGGGTGTACAACCTGGCAGGAAAAGACACTACCAAATGGATAAACAGAACGCTCAAACGAATAGGTGACCCGCCGGTGATTTACAATGCTACATCAACTTCGCTTTCGGTACAGCAACTACAAAAAGTACTTGAGAACAAAGGATACATCAATGCTAAAATTCAGACAGATGTACGCTTAAAAGGCAAAAAAGCGTACGTGAAGTACATTATTCACAGTAATACGCCATACAAACTAAATGAGTATAAAATAGATCTGAAAAACGAACTTTTGGCCAATATCGCATCCGACACGGCTAAGTCGCTTATAAAACCCAATATGTTGTTTGATGTTGATGTTTTTAATTCAGAACGCCAACGAATTACAAGCTCGATAAGGGAGCAGGGATATTTTAACTTCAACAAGGAATTTCTGAGCTATTATGCTGATAGCATACTAAATGCTCACAAGGTAAATATGACTCTGGATATGCAGGAAAACCTGAAACATTCGTCAGACTCGGTGAATAATGTAATTTTCAAAAAGTTCAATATCCGGAAAGTAATTTTTTACACGAATACCGATGCGAATGTTACTACCGATTTAGAAAACAAGGTAGAAATGGACACAGTCACGTTTCGCGATTTTATACTCATATCTCCCAAAAAACGCATATTAAAGCTGGATGCATTGGTACAGAACACCTACATAAATCCGAAAGCCCTGTACTCCGATGAAGCTGTAGAAAAAACCTACTCTTCGTTGAACACGCTGGGACCAATCAAATATGTCAATATTAGCTTCAAAGAAGTCGACAAAAACCAGCTGGATTGCTACATTGTCATTATTCCATCCAAAACCGTTACGCTCTCCACAGAGCTCGAAGCAACATATTCGGCCGGATATTGGGGTGTGGGAGGCAACGTAAACACCGTCAACAGAAATGTATTTAAAGGTGCTGAATCATTATCCTTTCTGGTAAGAGGTGCTTTCGAAAAACAAGAAGTCATCTGGGCAAAAGAATATGGAGTTCAGGTTGGATTGAAATTTCCACGGGCTATACTTCCATTCGGAAGTTATGATTTTAAGCGGAATACTCATGCCAACACTGAATTTACAAGCGCTTTCAGTTATCAAAGTCGCCCGGGTGAATTCACCACAACCAATGCAAGTGGAGGAATAACTTACTCATGGAACAGGAAACAATACCGTCACAGCTTTCAGCTGTTCAATTTAAGCTATGTACAAATTAACACCGAGCAAGCATTCCGTGACTTGTATCTGAATCCGACAAAACCACTATTCAACCCGTATAACTACAACGACCATTTTATCATGAGCATGGGTTACGGAGGTGCCTTCACTACGTTTAACGCCAACAGACCAATGCAAAATTACAGCACAGCGCGTTACACTATAGAAACAGCGGGCAATTTTCTGTACGCGCTGAGTAATATACTGGGTAATGAGAAAGTAGATGGATCGTATAAATTTTCAAACGTGCGTTACTCACAATATGTGAAAACGGAATTTAATCTGACCCATCATCAAATTTTCGACAAAAACAACCGCCTTGTTTATCATTTCGATGTCGGTGTTGGAATTCCCTATGGAAATGCCAATGTGATTCCGTATGAAAAAAGATTCTTCAGTGGTGGTGCCAACAGCGTAAGAGGTTGGGGCGAAAGCATGCTTGGCCCGGGTATTTACAACAGGATAACCGGTTCATCCAGAGATTTCAACCAGGTGGGTGATATAAAGTTGGACATGAATATGGAATATCGCGCTAAAATCTTTAAAATGGTGGAAGGTGCGCTGTTTTTAGACGGAGGAAACGTGTGGACCATAAAAGACTATGCCACTCAACAAGGAGGAACATTCAAATTTGACACGTTTGCGTCTCAAATAGCTCTTGCCTATGGAGTGGGTATCAGATTCGATTTTTCATTCTTCATACTACGCTTTGATTTAGGAACTAAATTATACAATCCTGTTCTCAGCAGACGCGAGCAATGGCGAGTTAATCCGGGTTGGGACGACTTGGCATTTCACTTCGGAATTGGTTATCCATTCTGATTTTCGACTGCTTTCAGCGCTTTTATCCGCTTCTTTTCTAAAAGTAAAGCTTGTTTCTCCGCTTTTCTGTCGCCTAGTAAGTCGTATGATAAGCGGTGATAGGGAGTTGTGCCGAACTTCCGTATAGCATTCCGGTGCTTGACGGTTGGATAAGCCTTATTTTTATCCCAGTCATAATGAGGAAATTCGGCATGCAGCTGTTGCATCATTTCATCCCGATGTGTTTTGGCAAGAACCGATGCGGCCGCAATGGATAAATACTTACTGTCTCCTTTTACAATGGTTTGATAAGGAATATCTGCATACGATTTAAATTTATTGCCATCTACTATTATGAATTCCGGTCGGATATTGAGTTTATCCATGGCTCGATGCATAGCCAGAATGGATGCATTCAATATATTTATCTCGTCTATCTCGCCGTTATCAACCAACGCCACTCCCCACGCCAAAGCCTGTTTTTCTATGATAGGTCGTAAAGTATCGCGTTCCTGCTCAGAAAGCTGCTTGGAGTCATTTAGCAAAGGACAATCAAAGTCTGCAGGCAGGATAACGGCAGCCGCCACTACAGGTCCGGCCAGACAGCCCCGACCAGCCTCGTCGCAACCACATTCGTATGTTTTCGAAGAATAATTTCCTATCAGACTCATATTATTTTCCAGAAAGCATTAAGGCATACACTATTTTTTTTCATCAGACACCCTGTGATGACCCGAACCAAAAGCATCCGTCGATTTTGATTCCTCCCAAAGTTTAGGAGCCAAATTCATTAATGGCTTATAGCACACGGATTCAGCTTTAGTTTTTGATTTTATCAGTGTGAACCGGGCATCCAACGCATTAAAAACATTGAGTAGGACGCTTACAATCAATGCATATTTTAATCCACCAAACAGTCCACCGAAAATTTTATTTAATCCGCCTAATGCCAATGAATCGAAAATTTTATCAAGCATTTTTGCTGTCCAAAGAAGTGCGATAGCAATAAGGATAAACAAAATAAGATACGCAAGAGGAAGTCCTGTTTTTGGCAAAAAATGGAGATGATGAATCAGAAAGTCAGAGACAAAAGGTGCAAATAACCTGGCACCGTAAATACCTAACACAATGGCAGCCAACGAGGCCAGCTCTTTCACCAACCCTTTGAACAAGCCAAAAATAAAACCTAAAGCAACGGGAACAAAGAGAATAAAGTCTAAGGTATTCATGTTTAAAAATTATATAGCACAAAGATAAACAAAAAAAGAAATAAATATAATTTTCGAAAAAGCCGACAGGAAAGCATGACGCAAAATCATTGAACTCAAGGCATTAAAATCAGCATCTTGTGCAATAAGAGTTTTATATTTTTATATAACTGTATATGTGAAATTTACGCTGAATATGGAGGCCTTTATAAGTATAATTCAGATTAACTTCAGACGGAGGAAATATTTCTGGCACAGAAATTGGATATGACTCAACAACAGAAAAAGACATTAATGATTTATTTTCGGGAAAAGAATAATCACCTATAAAATTTAAGATTATGAAAGCAAAAGTAGCAAGCCTGTTGGTAGTTTTGGTATTAACCACTACCCAATCTATGGCACAGAAAAGAATTACTGTCCAAGCTCAAAACGATGATATAAGTAACAACCTTGATTTAAAGGCAGTATCAACAGTGTTTGGAGAGTCCAGAAATTTAGAAGAATTTGAACAAAAATTGAATGACTACGACAGTGGTATTTCAAATCTTGATTTAAACAACGACGGACAGGTTGATTATTTACGTGTAATCGAAAATAACGAAAAAAATGTGCACGTTGTAGTTATACAAGCTGTATTGGACAAAGATATTTATCAGGATGTAGCATCAATTGTGGTAGAAAAAGACCGCGACAATGTAACTACAGTACAGGTTATCGGCGATCCTTACATTTATGGCGACAATTACATTATTGAACCTGCATATGTTTATACCCCCTCAATTTTTTCTTTCTTCTGGGGATCTTCATACTTTAGCTGGCGTTCACCATATTACTGGGGATATTATCCAAACTATTACCACTATCGTCGTCCATTCGAACTAAACGTATATTTATCAAACGTATATTTACACATCAACCACAACCAACGGTATTATTATACTTCGTACAGAAGAAACAATCGTTATGATGATATTTACAGATCTATCAGACGTAACGACTACGCTGTCAGGTATCCGGATCGTACGTTCAGCAGCCGAAATGTAAATGTTCGAAACAAAAGAGAATTTGAATTCAACAGAAACGGAGTGGCTAGAAACGATTATCGCGGAATTTCAAACGGATCGAGAAACGTAAGATCTAACGACAATAATTCAAACTGGAATAGCCAACGTAGTGCAGGTCAAAGAAGTTACAATCCTTCGGATAACAATAGCAGAAGTAACACTTACCAATCACGCAGCAACAATAATAACTGGCAAAATTCAGGATCCAGTCGTAATCAATACAATTCGGGCACATCAACCTACTCTGCTCCACGAAACGATAACAACACCAACGTGAATACTCAACGGAATAGCAGCAATCAGCAACGAGTAAACTCCGACAATAATAGTAGCAGAAGCAATAATAACGTAGTTCGTGAAAGCAGCAGAAGCAACAGTACCCCGCAGGTAGTATCGCAGCCACGGTCGGCAGCTCCTCAAAAACAAGCTGAGAGTAGCTCACGCAGCAGCGAATCTAGATCATCAGGAAGCTCGTCAGGAGGTCGTTCTGCCAGCGAAGGTTCAAGAAGATAAATACAAAGTATGATTTATAGATGTTTGTTTAGTTAACATAAAAAAATCGCAGAAATAACTCTGCGATTTTTTTATTTTTATCTGCTGCAAATCAATATTTTGTTTTAAATTTGTGCAATCATGATTAATCATTAATAAATTGTTCACCATGCCAATACCAACCACCCGAGACAAAAATCCTGCAAGTATTTTAATCGATGCAGACAGATGTTCTGGCTGTGGACTTTGCGTAAGTGTATGCAAAGACTTTGGTTTAGAGATTGTCAATAAAAAAGTACAATTATCAGACAAGCCTGTATTTGGTTGTATAGCTTGCGGGCATTGTATGATGGTTTGTCCCACTGATGTGATTGCTATAGAGGGACGTACCTTGTCGCCCGTTCAGATGTTTGAATTACCGGATAAGAACCAGGCTACCGGCTATGAAAACCTGCTGGCTATGTTTCAGCGTCGGCGCAGCATTCGAGAATTTAAAGACAAGGATGTAGAAAAAGAGAAAATCGACAAAATTCTGGAAGCAGCTCAAACTGCTCCAATGGGTATTCCTCCTTCGGATGTGCACTTATTGGTTCTGGAAAATAAAAAACAGGTTCGGTTATTTGCTGAAGATTTTTCGACCCATTTGAAAGAACTTCGCTGGATGTCATCACACTGGTTTCTGACTATAATCCGCCCTTTCCTGAAAAAAGAAAGCAACGAAATGATGCATGATTTCGTTAAACCTTTGTTCGATATTTATGTGGATGATATGGAAAAAGGCAATAACTGGATAAATTATGATGCTCCGTTGGCAATGTATTTCTATGGTTCACCTTATGCAGATCCGGCCGATCCTATTATTGCAGCTACTTATGCCATGCTTGCAGGTGAGTCACTCGGACTTGGCACCTGCATGCTTGGAGCAGTGCATCCTTTTATTCAAAATGGTAAAAAAGCTTCTATTTTCCGCGAAAGATGGGGAATCAAATATCCTTCACGCGAAGGATTGGTGGTTATATTTGGCTACTCTGCTGTACATTACCAAAAAGGTGTAAAACGAACTTTTGCCGATATACACCGCGTTAGTTGAAAATTGATAGTTAACAGCTAATTAAAATATCAGCAAACTTTCACTGTTCGCTGATACCTGTTCACTGAATAAAGGTATTCCTGTTCAGTCTGTCCGGGAGTTGGTACCAGTTCGGCTTTATGCAGGCATTTCAGAGCGCTTAAATCCATAATGCTTGAATAACCCGACCGACAAATAATCTTTTTTGCACCCAGTAATACTGCTGCCATTTCAGCATCCGAAAGATGAGCCACCAGGGTTATATTTCCAACCTTTCGTTCATTCTTTACGGTCTGCGGTTGACCGCAAACAATGAGCATCTTTTCCGCACTGTTTTTATATTTTAGAATCAAAGCTTCTTCAAAGATTGTTCGTTGTGGTTCCACGCCAGAGATAACTGTCACAACGTCAAATTCACAGTTCGGTTGTATGTTCTCCTGACTCTGAAAACGGGATAGTACCCCGATAAACTTTGCATTGGCAGGTAAGGGATATTGATGAGCTAGATCTCCGGATAAACCACCATTCTGTTCCCTATCGGGAATCCAGCATTCGTCGTACCGATTGATAAATGCCTTGTGTATACGATGAACCAGTGGTTCCAGAATTTTCAGACCTTGCGGCATCTTTACCATCAACTGATGGGTTATGTAGATGGAATGAACACGTTTATTCCACATCCCAAAGCGATTATCGGAGATAACCTGATCGAAATGTTCGGACTTCAGTAAATCTCTTAACCAAAAATGCTCCCGAATTATCCCCGTGATAATGTTAGGAAAATTAAATACCATGGCTCCGACCTGCGATTTGCCGGTTGCATAATAAACAGCATAGGAAGGAAATTCAATAAAGCGAAGCGAAGGAAACTCTTGTTGCAGGAATACGAGCGGGAAACCATCTGCCACCACAACCGGCTCATGACCATCGGACATAAATTTTCGGATTATCGGTACACAGCGCGTGGCATGACCTAATCCCCAGTTTAGCGGGCAGATTAATACTTTCATGATTCGATGATATGTTGATTAAAATATGCCGTAGAAACTAATCATTCCATTTATTATCACATTACCACATCAACACACTAGCACATTGTATTATCCCGCTACCGAAACATCAAATCCTCTTGCTCTCACTTTTTCGGCAATGATGTTTAGTTCGTCGACGTTTACTTTTTGCAGATTTTGCGTAGGAGCTTCGCGGTCGAGACTGTACATCATTACCTGTTGCGGACGGATCTGTTCCAGTGCATGAATCCATGCCTCCACTTCTTCGTCGGTGGTGTTATCAAGCTTTTCGCCCTGTACTTCTCCACGCAGAAACATGGTTTGGATAATCAGTCGTCCTTCAAATTTCTTCAGATGTTCGATAAACCAGGCAACGTTGATGTGTTTCCCTACGGGCTGATCCATGAGCTTCATGGTGCGGTCAATAGCCGAGTCGAACTTCAGGATGTTATTGTCCACTTTGTTCAGGGCAGCGAAGATATGCGGTTTGTGTATACGGGTGGAGTTGGACAGTACGCTAACTTTGGCTGTGGGGCAATATTTATTTCGCAAAGCGATGGTGTCATCTATAATTCCTTCAAATTCGGCATGCAGCGTAGGTTCGCCATTTCCTGCAAAGGTGATTACATCCGGGATTTGGCCTTCGGCTACCATTTCCTGCAACTTGGCTTCGAGTGTTTCGCGAACCTGATCGCGGCTTGGAATGGGAGAATCGTGCATAGTGGTATTGAAACCACATTCGCAGTAAATACAATTGAACGAACAGATTTTAGCATCAATCGGTAGCAGGTTTACACCCAGCGAAAGTCCCAGCCGACGGCTGTGGATAGGTCCGAAAATTATTTGGTCGAAAAGAATCATTATGTTAGTCTATGGTCTATAGTCAGAAGTCTACAGACATGGTTTTACAATTAATATCACGAAGTAAATATCAGCGAAGCTAATAACGCGAACGCAGTGAACTAATATCTATAATTTAATAATTATCCTCTCCCCCAACGTTTTTGAGAGTTGCTTTTTTGCATTCTCCAGTTGATCCCAATCCTGCATGATTTTATCGTACAATTCAGTATCCTTGGAATCATTTGCAGCTTTTAGTTCAATAA
>Ga0302170_10001198_pt1 | contig 10191 bp, 8 predicted proteins | sample I_Fen_N2_1_FD_193492 | JGI IMG/M metagenome (GOLD analysis project Ga0302170, IMG submission 193492) | Peat permafrost microbial communities from Stordalen Mire near Abisko, Sweden - I_Fen_N2_1 | ecosystem: Environmental > Terrestrial > Soil > Wetlands > Permafrost | place: Sweden: Abisko...
CATCACACTCCAAGCTCATATGATTTACGTATCTATTTATCTTTGATTATGGTTAATAACCATATATGTATCTAGTGTAACATAAATCTACTACACAAAGCATCGAAATACCTCATTTTGTAATAAAAAACAATGATATAACATAAATTCTATTATGCTATATCATTGCAAATTCCAAATGAGATGATTTTCCACACCAATTTCAAGGGGTTAAAAAAAATTTATTAAGTTCCACAATAGGTTCGATAGGGATGCGTTGATTGCCCTGGAAGTGTATAGTAATCATTATTATCTGGAAAATATGCGTAAGGATCTGAAATAGCATCAAGAAGCTGCTTCATCACACTATAATCGTCTTTATTTTCCGCAGATTCCAGTGCTTCTTCTACTCGATGGTTACGAGGAATCACCGAAGGATTACAACTTCGCATCAATTCCCTAGAAGATTCTATTGTTTCTTGTTGCTTACCTAGTCTCTTCTGCCACTGTTTATACCACTGCTTAAACTCTGTTGTTCCAAACAGATCCATATCTTCCAACTTATCAAGTGTTAATGCCCGAAAGGTATTGGTATAATCTGCGTGATACTTTTGCATCGTACTTAATAGATTCTCGATAAGGGATTCATCCCTTTCATCTTCGTTAAATATCCCTAATTTTGCTCTCATCCCCACGATCCAATTACTATGATATAACTCAGCGAAATCTGTAATTGCACTTTGAGCAATTTCGATAGCTTTATCTCGATTTACATCCAGTATTGGTACTAGTGTTTCAGCAAATCTTGCTAGATTCCACCCGGCAATTTGTGGCTGATTTCCATAGGAATACCGTCCCTGTGTATCAATTGAACTAAATACTGTTGCCGGATCATAGACATCCATAAAGGCACAAGGACCATAATCAATGGTTTCTCCACTAATAGCCATGTTGTCAGTGTTCATCACTCCGTGAATAAATCCAACCAATTGCCATTTTGCAATCAGTATGGCCTGACGCTTGATAACCTCTTGAAGTAAGTAAAGATAGCGGTTTCCCACAGGCTCAACTACATCGAAATGTCTTTGCAATGTGTAGTCTGCCAACGTTTTCAAATCATCAATAGTGCCCCATTTTGAAATATATTCAAAGGTTCCAACACGCAGATGACTTTTTGCCACTCGAGTCAAAATTGCACCAGGTTGCTTTTGTTCGCGAATAATGGATTCTCCCGTTGTCACGACTGCTAAGCTACGTGTGGTTTGGATTCCCAATGCATGCATTGCCTCACTGATGATATATTCACGAAGCATAGGCCCAATTGCCGCTCTTCCATCGCCTCCGCGTGAGTAGGGTGTTCTACCTGAACCTTTGAGTTGAATATCAAAACGCTCACCAAATGGCGTTATTTGTTCTCCAAGAAGTAATGCACGACCGTCACCTAGCATAGTAAAATGCCCAAATTGATGTCCAGCATAAGCTTGCGCAAGTGGCAAAGCGCCTTCGGGACTCTGATTTCCAGCAAAAGCTGCTACTCCATCATTACTTTGCAGCGCCTGTACATTCAACCCAAGTGATGTTGCTAATTGATGATTGAGGATTATCAGCTTCGGAGAGCATACAGGAGTCGGGGATTGACTAGTGAAAAATATCTCTGACAAATGAGCATAACTGTTATCAAAATTCCATCCTGTTTCTATGATTGCTTTTTTCTCTATCATCGGATCTCCTTTTCGCCATCTTTTCTTCTATCTTTCCTTACATTTTTTATTACCTTGTTCTAACATCGTTTCTTTTTTAGTATCCGTTAAGGTTATTTTAGTATTTGCCTCTGCTAATTTATTATACCAAAGTACTTGTTGTATGAATAGATATTAAATAAGTCGGCATATCACATTACCTTTATGATTTCCGACTTATAATTTATTATTTTATAACTGCTCAGTACTTGAATAATTACACGCCTCACAAAATACTGCCTTCTAAATCGTTACACTATTTTTCACATTATCAATACTTAGCAATTTACATAACAAAATAATATGAATCCAAGAGATATTTTTCTTCATATTTCACAGTCATTTTCCACAAAATATTTTTGATAGAATTTGTAGAAATTTCCCTTTTTTTTAGTAACTCAATACTTTTCAAGCATACTTTCTTTTCTGATTCTGTAGCTATGTTTTTAAAATATCCCCAAACATGCTGTGCTGCATTCACTGAATTTTCAGTGTTTATCTCTTTTAGCAATGCATCTTCAATAATATTATAAAATTCAATTGCTGGATAATCATCTTTTTTTATTAATAGTCTTCGCACCATTAAATAATTTTCTTGTGAACATTCAAGTATTTTATATTTGTACTTGCTCCATTCTTTCTCCAAAACTTTGATTTTCTTTACAGTAGTTGTACAATTGATGCATTTGACAGCTGAAAGGTTTTTATCTTTCACTTCCAACATAATATCAATATTATCATGATCAATTTGATTGTAAAATTCGAGAAATTCATTGATTTTTATTGTTGCTGAATGTGAACCAACTCTCTTATTTAGATCTTGCTGTGAATAGTGAATTTTCTGGATGCCATCATTCTTCTTCCAAGTTTTTTTACACTCATTTATCCAATAAACCTCACTATGAACATTATCATATGGATTCACTGCATTATGAAGGTTGTCAAAAACAACTGGAATCATCATGTTTTTCCCTATCTCTAAGACATCAAAAACATTATAACTTTTGTCATCATTTTCGATCACAAGTCTCTGCTTCACTGATTCATCTAAACATTTATAATTCTCGCAAAATCTTTGAACTGCCTCTATTTTATTTTGATAGATGCCCCCTATATGCAAGATAATCTTATTTTTGGCACTTAATTCTAGACTATCAAGCACACGAGCACTATAGTCTAAATCTAATATTGCTCTACTCACCACATCTTCGTGTGGAGAATTTAGAACCGTATATTGCCCAGGATGCATTGATACTCTCATACCTGCATTTTTTATTTTACTTCCAATTCTTTGAAAGGTGCTTTCAAATTTCTCCCACCATTTGATATTATTCACCGCACTTGAGCCAAATGGTATGATATCAGAGCTAATTCTAAATAACTTGATATTATTTTGAATATTATAATCAATCATAACCTCAAGTGCATTTAAATTATGTTCAATCAGCTCATACAGTTTCTCTTCACTCGCATTTTTAGTTATGCAGCTTTTTTGATTTGATCCTATTAGTCCAACAGCAATACAAGCATATCCTATACTCATTATTTTCTCCTTATCTAAATTTTTTATCGATTTTTTTTATTTATTTGAATCAAATTATTTATAGCCTCACCATTTACGCTAATTATTTATAATCTTGAAAATATTGGATTTATCAAAATATTGTATACTTCTTCTCTTCATTCTAGTCCAAATTGGCTTACATTTCAATGGAGTATCTAATATTGAGATTGACCAATATAATAACCCTTGTTATAATTTACAATATACGTAGAAACTAATACTGCATAAATAACGATTATATATAGAGAAAGGACGGAAATAAAAATGTCAAATGTAATTATTATCGGAAATGGTCCAGCTGGAATCTCCACTGCTTTATATACAACTAGAGCCGGAATTGACACTACAATCATAGGGAAAGATTCTGGTTCTTTAGGAAAAGCTTCAGAAATAGAAAACTACTACGGGTTCGAACAACCGATTTCTGGCAAAGATCTAATTCAAAATGGGATTGTGCAAGCCAAAAGACTTGGTGCAAAAATGCTAACAGAAGAAGTTGTTGGTATCTCTTATACCGACAAGCTAGTTGTACTAACAAAAGAGAATGAATATCTTGCTGATAGTATCGTAATTGCTACTGGTTCTTCACGAACTACTCCATCAATAAAAGGACTCAAAGAATTCGAGGGTCATGGAGTTAGTTACTGTGCCGTATGTGATGCTTTCTTTTATAGAGGAAAAGATGTAGCCGTTTTAGGCAATGGAGAATATGCGATTCACGAAGCACTTGAATTATTACAAACATCAAATTCTGTTACCATTGTTACAAATGGTAAGCAACCAACTGCTATAATTCCAGACAAATTTAAATTAAACACAAATAAAATCGAATCGCTTACAGGAGATGAAGTACTTGAAAAGATCAACTTTATTGACGGAAGTTCCCTAAGTGTTTCTGGCTTATTTATTGCTATAGGAGTGGCTGGAAGTGTTGATCTTGCTAAGAAACTAGGAGCGAAAACCGAAAATAATAAGATCGTAACAGATGAATTTATGGCGACCAACATTCCTGGGCTATATGCCGCTGGTGACTGTACTGGTGGATTGTTGCAAGTATCGAAGGCCGTATATGAAGGTGCACTAGCCGGTACTGAGGTCATTAAATTTCTTAGGAACTAAAACATTCACTTAGATAGACAAAGAGGCATACCCAATATGGATTTGCCTCTTTGTCTACTTTATTTTTGTCTATTTTTCTTTGTTCCTACATAGGAACCCATTCCACCCGAAACATTTATCACATTAAATCCCTGTTTCAAAAGTGCTTTACAAGTTCTTCCACTTCTTCCACCTGATTGACACATAATATAATATGCTTTTTCTTTATTCAAATATTTGCTAGGTTCACTCAACAAATTACCCATTGGGATATTCTTCGCACTCTTTAGACTTCCACCTTTAAATTCATAAGGCTCTCTAATATCAACCAATTCTACTTTTCCTATCAAATTATCCATATCATTTACATTTATAACTTTTTCACTATCACTTTTTAAAAATCCAAACATCTTAATGTTCCTCCTAAAATCTTAAGTAACTTATTTTTTATAGATAGAAATTAAATTCTATAGAAAAACTTGTCTTTTATTGTTTCTAGTTTCCATTATAACAACATAGGTATTATTATCTGTGACTTTATCACCTATGCAAACAAAACTCACACATATTCCCTCTTACATATTATTAGATACTGTCTAAAAACAATATAACTTTAGATTTGATGGATTACTTCCAATATCCTAGTTGGACACCTTTTGCATATATAGCATTACCCTTTGAATAATATCCATATGAATTCAAATGAGACCAATCTGATTTTAATGAATCTGGCACTTCCTGCAATGCAACCATTTCTAGATCTGATTGTGTACCTTTTATTCCACAGTCCGACAATCCATTATTCACCAAGTAAGTTCTCATATTTATATAATGCTCACCAAAAGCATCTTGCAATGCCTGATCCCAATCTCCACGTTCAATTTGACTTCCATCGGTATCGCCAATAATGATAAAATATTTACAATTACTATATTTGATCATCGCCTCATACTGTTTAATCAATACTCCATAATCAGCATCCCATCCATTATTATTACCCATTTCAATAATCAGGATATCATCTTTTCTAGCAAGTGATGTTGGTGTTATTATTGCTGTGTTAGCAGCAATCACCATTTCTGTTCCATCTACTGCTCTTTTAAACGTATATAAGTCATTATCAAACGTTAGCTTTCCAGTTATACCACCAATGGTACAAGCATCGAAAGCTTCTGTTAGTGCAGTAGATGTGCCTCTGCATGCATCTATTACATTACCATCCTCACACGTTATTTGGCTAAATGATACACTTCCACTAGCAGGAATCGTAATATTATTTACATACATTGATAAGCCACCTTGCCTGCATGCAATCGTCCTGCTATCTTCTCCACCAACGCCCATATTATAAACAATTCTTTTTGTTGTTAAATTGAGATTAATCAAATTTGAAAGAGCTGTTGTCTCTGTTGTACCGTTTATATCTTTACTTACTCCATTGACTATTATATTGTCCAAATGTGGATAGCTTGACCCTGATCCTTGACCTGATGTTAAGCTGTCACCCCAACATGTTATATTACGCAGATAATTACCATCATATGGTATCACTTCTTTATATTGACTTAAATAGGTTTTTACAAGAACTGGAACCGTCTCAACTAATAAAACAGGTTTCTCAATTACTTGCAAATTAAAATCGACGCTAGCAACATTCCCACTTTTATCTTGCGCAGTAATTGTTAATGTCTGAGTCCCTACAGAATCAATATCATAATCAGAACAGACTAATGTATCGCTTACATCTGCATCCGCATTATCCATTGCAACTACCCCTCCAAGGGCATTGAACTTGTGGCCTTCCGTAATTCTACAGTCTGTAACTCCACTTATTACAGGAGCCTGCGTATCTTTGACAGTTATTGTTATTTCTGCTGTCTTCTTATTATTATAATCGTCTTTAATCACTACCTGCTCTATTTTCTCTCCAACGCTGTCATATTGTTTTGAGGTAGAACCATCTGCAAATTGTACTGTAGTAACGCTCTCTGCAATAATAGCAACATCTACTGTTGCTATATCAAATGTATCATTATATTCTATTTCATAAGATGCCAGATTCAATGCTACTGTTAATATATGTGTTTCTTTTGCTGCTTCAGTTTCTGCTACCTTAGTAGAATTTTCCGTGGCGGTTATCGTTAATGGTGATTTTTTGTATATCCAGAATGCTCCAATTGCAATCAATAATATGCCTGCAACAATACCTATTTTTTTAAATTTATTCATATAGTTTCCCTCTCGAAATATTAGTTGATATTAATAAGTTGATATTATAACTTATCTAGCAATATATTTCTACACTTTTTAAATTAATATTTGAATCACGTACAATACAAAATTTTTCTTACTCTAATTATACAACAAAACGATATGCTTTGAAAGTTAATATAATTGTATAATTATGACTATTTTTTCATCTAGTTATACAATAACGTAAATGCGTTGCCATTCATGATCTATGATTTTACTAATCTTTATAAAATTGAATAAAATAAAATATGACTATTATACTAATAAAGGATTTTCTACATGTATTGTTACTATCAGTTTTACTTACACTAACAGTAAATCCCTAGGAGGTTAAAATATTGAATGAAATAGCATCTGCAGCTTTCAAATCTATAATTTCAGTTGTATCTTTATTTATACTAGCTCGCTTAATGGGTAAGAAGCAAATTTCCCAACTATCCTTTTTTGATTATCTTGTTGGAATGTCAATTGGTTCTATTGCAGCCACTTTTGCTATTGATTCGTCTATAAGTTATTATCGAGGAATTACAAGTTTGATTGTCTATGCAGTATTCCCTATTTTAATGTCTTATATCAGTCTTAAAAGTTACAACGGTCGAAAATTTCTAGATGGAGTGCCCACAATTCTAATACAAAATGGCCAAATAGTAGAACGTAATCTCATTCGCACAAGAATCAATATGAATGATTTATTAGCAGAATGTCGTTTAAGGAATGCTTTTGATATTTCTGAAGTGCAATTTGCAATTTTAGAAACCAGTGGCAAAGTTAGCTTACAGATGAAATCCTCTAATCAGCCGCTTACTCCCAACGACATAGATTTATCTGCCTCTTATAAAGGTCTATGCACAAATTTAATAATCGATGGCAATGTACTTTACAAACATCTACGAGCCCTGGGAAAAGACAATGCATGGTTAATAAATGGATTGAGGGATCAAGATATTGACAATCCTGCAAATGTTCTACTTGCATATCTAGACTCAAATAATACTTTAAGATGCCACCTAAAACATAATGATCCGCGAACACACTCTATTTTATGACTTTCAATCTATTCAAAATTGGTGCTATTTGTTAAATCAAAGATTAATCTGCTTAATTCTTCCTCCTTTAATATATAACGATTCTCGCAGTCAAAATGTTGCATTATAGTTGCGAAATCGCAAATAAATATCCCCTCAAATCAAAGGGGATATTTATTATTTTATGTGTGATTTTATCTTTCTATAATCTCATAAACTTTTTAATTATAAATTTTATTGGTTTATAGTAGAACTTTTCCATCGTTTTTGAAACTTTGGATAATTCATCTCTAATTGCAATGTTTTGTGGGCAATGTTTTTCACATTTTCCACATTTTGTACAACGTGAAGCATTATGAGTTTTGCTGTTTATACTAGTCTGCATAATATATTTACCAAAAGCAGACATCTTGCCTTCAATTTCCCTGTCATTATAACAAGAAAAACACGTTGGAATATCTACACCACTTGGGCACGGCATACAATAATTACAACCGGTACATGGAATTTTAATTTTTTCATCTAATATAGCGCGAACTTCACTAAATAATTCAAAATCTTCCTTTGTAAAAGTATTTGCTTCAGATTGTGATGCCACTCTGATATTTTCTTCTACCATCTCCTGAGAATTCATTCCTGATAATACAACCGTAACTTCAGGGTGATTCCATATCCAACGAAATGACCATTCAGCAGGTGAACGTTTTATATATGCATTCTCCCATACCTTATAGACTTCTTTCGGAAGATTCGTAACTAGCTTACCACCTCTTAACGGCTCCATTATCATGACAGGCAGCCCTTTTGATGATGCATACTGTAATCCACTTTTTCCTGCTTGTTTGTTTTCATCTAGATAATTATACTGAATTAAGCAAAATTCCCAATCAAAAATATCTACAATTTTGATAAATTCATCTTTTCCACCATGATATGAAAAGCCAATATTGATGATTTGTCCCTTATCTTTCTTTTCTTTAATCCAATCTAAGACGCCTAACTCAACAAGTCTCTTCCAAATATTAACATCTGTAATCATATGTATTAAATAATAATCAATATATGTCGTCTGTAAACGTCCTAATTCTGCATTGAAAATTTTATCGAAATCCTCATATTTTTTTATTAAATATGGTGGCATCTTAGTGGCTATTTTAACGCGATCACGATATCCTTTTGCAAGGACTCTTCCTAATGCAACTTCGCTATTAGGATAAATATATGCAGTATCAAAATAATTAACACCATTCTCTATCGCATAAATTATCTGTTTTTCTAGTTCCTTTTCATCTTTTGTAAACCGCATACATCCAAAGCCAAGTATTGATAATTTATCATTATTTTTCGGATTCACTCTATAATTCATATTCATCTTTTCCTTTCATATTCTATATCAATTTCTGGTTCTTAATTAATAAATATTACTTCTAATATAGATGTCTGTCAATGTGTTCTATTCTCTAATGACTTTAAATTACTTCAAAAACCTTTTGAATGATTTTCTTGTTTTCACTGAGCTAACCTAATGTGCATCGATTTCTTCCATCTTCTTTGCTTTGATACATTAAACCATCTGCTCTCTTTACTACAGATTCCACAGTGTCATCTGGCGTAACCATCGTTGCGCCTACTGAAATCGTTACTTTTATCTCGAAATTATTTACTTTTAAAATTGAATTTTCGACTAACATCCTGATTTTATTTACCAACTGGTCTAATACATCTTCCTGACAATTTGTAAATACCGCTAAGAATTCCTCCCCGCCCCAACGTCCGATTAAATCGTTACCTCTCGTTGAGTTAACATAGGTTCTAGCAAGCATTTTAAGGATTTCATCACCAGCATCATGACCATACGTATCATTTACTATTTTAAAATGATCAACATCTATAAACGCGATTCCAAACGGTAGATTAAATGTTCTATATTCCTTCATCTTTAATTCAAGGTAAGTTTCTGTATATCGTCTGTTTGGGAGTCCCGTTAAATGATCTTTCATAGCGAGGCTTTTATATTTTTCAGCCTCATCTGAATCAATTATCACTGGTGTCCTTACCATAAATTCAACAGCTCCTATTATATTTTCATTTTCATAAAGAGGAATTGTCTTTATTGAAACAGGAACACGGTGACCAGACTTATGATGTAGAAATATATCTGCTTCTCTAATAATTTCATCTTCCATCGTTTGATTCAGTGGACAACCAACATTACATAATTGTCTACCACATTGATCTACATGTTCTAAAATATTATCGTAGCAATGTCTACCCAACACTTCATTGGCCAAAAATCCTGTGATTTCCTCTGCACTTTTATTCCAAGAAGTGATTTTCAAATTTAAATCCACACAATAAACTCCTTCAAACATCTCATCAAATAACCGCTTGTAGCCGTAATCATCTTGCATAATGACCATCCTTTTTTGAATTATTAATATATGTATTTTAAGGATTTATAAATAATTATAAATTTTAAGCAACTTACAGAAATTTTCTATTTCTTAATATTATCATCTAGTTTCTGAATCTG
>Ga0302170_10001203_pt1 | contig 10177 bp, 9 predicted proteins | sample I_Fen_N2_1_FD_193492 | JGI IMG/M metagenome (GOLD analysis project Ga0302170, IMG submission 193492) | Peat permafrost microbial communities from Stordalen Mire near Abisko, Sweden - I_Fen_N2_1 | ecosystem: Environmental > Terrestrial > Soil > Wetlands > Permafrost | place: Sweden: Abisko...
TTTCCGTTTCATTGGCATACATGTAGCAAAACTTATAAATCAAAGCTTTGTTCTGCTCTATCAGCTTTACAAATTGTTTCTTTTGTTCTTCCATGAAATTCTAATTATTGGAGTATTTACAGGTTTTAGGTACAGGATCCTTTCAATTTTACCGAAAAACATTCTGCAAATTACTCTTGTTTTCAACCTTAGTCGCAGAAATGTTGAAAAAATTACACACAAGGTGTTTTTTTTATAAAGAAATAGAAAATCTTCGACCGACACAAGTCTACGACTGTATCATTTTCACGATATCATTTTTAATTTTTAGTGTGGCTTGTAGTGGATAGTGAGGGAGCAAGAAAGGGGATATTCCCGAAGTTCGAAATTTTGTAACTATTCAATCAGAGTCCAAGCCTAAAATACTACATATCATTTTATTAAAATGAGTTGATTTACGGGTCCGGATGATCTTCCCTTTTTAAGGGAAGTACCCGCCATTGGCGGGGGAAGGGTTTATAAAAAAGAAAGTGGTAGCACGATTTCAAATCGAACTACCACTTTTGTCTCCTACAACTAATTTCAAGTCCGTTCGGGTGAGCCACCCCAAACCTCCTCCAGTAGTCGGACAGGCTCTGAAGGGGCTTGAAGTTAGTACCGTCTGCAACAAGCTGATTCTATAAATGAGTAGCGACTATTATAATCTTACCGTTATCAATATGTCTCATTAAGTGTAAATCTTCTCGAATACCACTCTTAAGTCCCCTTTAGGGGATTAGGGGTGGATATAGGAAGTGATTGTAACTTCTAGCCCTTTAGAGTTTGTTCGGATATTGGTGGTTCTGGGGTTGATTACCTCGGTATAAACGCCATTGGTTCACTCGGTGCACCCCAACCGTGCGTGTTTCCACCCGATACGCGGATATATATTTTCTGAGCTGCCACAAGACCTCTAATCTCAAGTTTCTTTAACCCACCGAAATCTATTTGTGTTTCCCAACTCTCAGCATTATCCGGCGTAGTGGTAGTCTCCACTTTGTAGCGGTCGGCATGAGGTAATGCATCCATGTAAATTTTGGCGCTACAAGCCACACTTCCATCTTCCAGGCGTTTAATCACAGCTTTAGCCGGAATATCATGTAGTGTAGACTCATTGTTGCAATCGAAACCCGATAGCAAAATAATGGCAGTATCGCCTGCGGCTATTCTGTTTACAGAAACAAGTAATGATTTAAGCATCCCGTGAACTACCCCGGTTTGATCGATGACGGCCTGAGCCTTTATTTTACTCCCATCCTTGGCTTTGATGGCCGCATCCAGTTTTGTTACTTCCGTACCGAATGCCTCTATCGTTGGATCGGTAGTTTGAAAAATTGATTGGTTGGCAAACATACTGGTGTATACTCTACCGGCCAGATTGTAGACTTTCTGAGGGTCTCTACTCTTTAAATGCAAAACAGCTGTGTTCGTTTTCATATTCGTTTCTTTTGGGGTTTAATACCGCCAAAATTAGGAGACTAGCTGTTTCCGAACAAATTTTTTCGTGTCAAAAGAGTTCACTATCGTAATCCTGAACTCTTTTGGCAAATAGCTTACTTTTGTTGCCGGAATTTAACGGTTTGGATGACAACAAAATCTATTTGTACGGGTATAAAAAGTTTTTGTATGGCAACACTTTTCGTTTGGATGGCAACTAACATTTTTTGGATGGCAACAAAATTTGTTTGTACGGGTATAAAAAGTTTTTATACGGCAACACTTTTCGTTTGTATGGCAACAAATAATTTTTGGAGGGCAACAAAATTTGTTTACACGGGTATAAAAAGTTTTTGGATGGCAACAAAAATCAGTATGACGCTTCCAAAACATTTTTGTACGGCAACACTTTTTGTTTACACGGGTACAAAATAGGGCAGGAGGGGTGTTTTTCTCGATTGCATGCAACAACCGGTGGTAGAATTAGTTGTCACTAACTTTGCCAGCTACGGAAAGATTTTATTTTAATCCACTTGCCATTTATTTTTCTAAAAATTACAATTGTCCCGTGCCCATAACCTACACGCTTAGAATCATATTCTACAATTGCAAAGTCTTTGTTTTTATTAAATACAGGGACCAAAAATGTATAGAGTCTTGATTCATTATTTTTCAAGGCTGAAACATCTTTGAATTTAATATTTTTAGGCAATATCTTTAATTCCAGGGTCACATCCTTGTTGCTATTAATCTGTCTAGCCACAAATGTAGAATCTTTATTATCAAACCCTAAAGGAATCCTATTCATTGATTTGTAAAGTGCAAATACAAAAGGTTCACCTTGTTTGTTTCTTGGTGGAGGAGGAACATAACCAAACTCTTTATTATATTGCAGTTGACAATTATAACGATTTACTAAGTTTAAGCAAACAGGTGTATTGGTGTCAAGTGAATTTTGTCTTATTGTCTCTACTATTATCTCAGTAATTTCCACTTTGCTCGGCATTTCAGGACTAGACATACAAGAGCAAATCATTGTCATTACTAGTAATGCGATAAATACTGTGCTTAATTTCATGTTCTGATTTTTTTATTATTATGCCAGCTAGCACCTTTTTTTTATCCCAGTTTATTAATTTCTATCCACGCAGCGTAAACTTATACGAAGAAGAGTTTACTTATTCTAATATTCCACCTATCTTTTGTATGTAATCAAGAATCAAATGTACAATTGTTTTTACGTAATGATCAGGCATTAGAATTCTATGCTTTTTAAACTCGAATAAGACTTCATCTTCAATTTCATTCCAATAAAAACTACCACCTAATCCAATCCTGGAATTCCATATTTCAGAGAATATATTATCAATACACATCCATGTTTCTCTTGTCAAATTAAACTCAATATGTGAGTCGATATAATCATAGACTTCAATAGAGTTGATTTCTTTCTCATAAGGGTTTTTACCTTCTGGGATTTCTTTGTTTCTGAAAAGATCTATTTTCATGTTATTCTGTTCTAGGATATACAATTCAGAAGATACCTTTAAATGCCAACTCTTGAAAATATTTCTTAAGTTTAGCTGTTCCGAAAAGTACACAGTATTGTCTTTGTTATCTTTTATCCCATTAATATCGGATTGATTGAAAATCTATAGGAAAACATATCCGCACCATTTTCTTTCGCATTTTTGCCTAATCCAATGCGTTTAGATTCGATTATTGGATTTTCAACGAATTTATGTTCAATAATCTTAGTTTGAATTAAATCACCAAAAGCATTTGTCCCACTAAATAGTCTCATCATGCAAACTTGAGGCCCTTTGAAAATCCTATTTATATTTACATCAAGTATACTTCTAATCAAGATTCCACCATAACCACCAGTTTCTACATTTCTCAATGCTATATCAACTCCAGAATAATGAAAAAACCAGTCTCCATTCTTAGGATCAACATATTTACGATGATAGGTACTATTATCAATATGGTTTGTCGAATTCCAGTAAAATTCGATTTCAACCATTCGAAATAAAGAATCATTTGTCTTTATAGCATACTCAGTAAATATCTTTTCTGCTATTTTTTTAAATTCATCTTGATTTTCTTCAACGATGTTTAGAAAGTTCATAATTCGTATTTTTAGATAGTCAAACATTGTGTACGCAAAAATAGAGAGATTTAACTGTAAATAAATATCAAAGAAAATGAAAGAATCCCAAAAAGTTATTTATTGTTATTATATATTTCTAGAAATTATAACTAAAGAATTGAAATCAGTTATTAGTTCAAATCTCCGCTACGTTAAGACTTGAAGTATCCATGAGTGCAAACTAGGTCAAAGAAGTGATATCATTTTTTCAGCTTCCTGACATATAAAAGCAGAAATAAACTACTCACTAAAGTGATAAGTCCAAAAACAATTGTGAGGGATAGATCTGTTTCCAATCCTTTTGCTTTCATCACAAAAACCATAACTGCAATGGCAATGGCCATGAATATACAAAAAATCATCAGGGTAGGTGCTAGCAAAAGACCTATGTTTTTCTTTTTGATCAATGCTATTCCGGTAATGATTAAGGCGGGCAGACAAATGGCAATATCTAATACATGTACCGGATTGATGAGCAAACCACTTTCAGTAACGCTCTTTGGAGTTGCATTTAGATGTATGGCCGGAATAATTTCCGAAAGCCAAATGAAATAAAATAAGATAGCAATGACAATTAAAAAGATACCGGTCGATTTCGTTGAAACATTCGTTGAAAACCATTTAGAAACATCTTCTTTCAACGAGGAAATCATAAAATAGAGGATCGAATAGAAGGAGAGCCCTAAAATAGCACAATAAGCAAGGAAGAAATTATTAAAGTGCAGTCCAAAGCTGTAAATGGTGTACGAATAGGCTAAATAGAAAATAGCCCCACTCCACACCAATAAGCCCAACTTATTTTTTCGATAGGCAAAAAATGCTGCAACGAGAAGTATCGGCACTACGACAAATAGGTTTACAAGGTCCTGCCCAATACCTTGTGCAGCATAAAGAATGTTTTCCAGTGCATAGGTACTTTCAATAAAAACACCTGCATAACTAACAATAGCTGTAAGAATAGCTAATGGGAGCGAAAGCATCAAAATCAGTATATCCTTTTTCTTTTCCATTTAAAGTAGTTTAAAGTAATTTGCAAATTTACGATAACTTCGGCTGATACAAGTTTACGACCGCATCTTTTTCAAGATAGTTTTTATTGCTTAGTATAGAGTGGCACGGGGCTACAAAAAGAAAGTGGTAGCAGGACTTAATGCCTTGCTAGCACTCACTTCACTGCATAGTTCAAGTCTGAGCCTAGTGGAGATCCGCCGGTAGTCGGACAAGCTTTGTACTCGCAATTTGGAAATTTTCCAACTTCTGTTATCAGTAGCTCTACTCAGGGGGTGACTCAAAGTCACCCCCTGAGTTTTTAAATGCGCCAGATTAACAACTGAACACTAATTCAAATTCTACTGCACGTGCTCTGTTGATTAATTTTCCGTCTCTGATACCACAATAATCAGGATAGGATGAAAATTCCCATTCTTCAGGTAGTTTTACTAAGTTGGCGTTCACCGGATTTTGATGTATATAATTAAAGCAAACCTGCGGATATTCTTTCTCAGGGATACGAACATTAATACGAGAACCATAAAATGAAGGAGTAATACCATTGGCTTTGGTTAGACATTCGGCTTTGGTTTCTTTCCGGAAAACAGAACCTGTTGAATTTTCCTGTTTGTTTATTGCTCGGGTATAAGAACGGAGTAAAACTCCAATAGATTCATTGAGGGTTTTAGTTTTAGTGAGGGCGTCACTTGGAGTGACACCCTCACTACTACTATTTACTTCAATTTCTAAATCATGCACATAAATCATTAAATGGAAATGATTTGGCATCAGACACCAGGCTAAAATATCGGCATGTGGTAAAATGTGGTTCTTTATTTTATTCAGGAAGAATAGATAATTTTCTCGTGAAAAAAATATCTTCTGCCGATTGTTTCCCTGATTGTAAATATGATATAAATTTCCCGTTTCAAAATTCATACGCTCTCGGTTATTTAGTTTTTTAGTAGGCGTGCGCCTAAAGTTGCAACCTTGCCTCTACTCAGGGGGTGACTTTGAGTCACCCCCTGAGTAATTAAATAGACTGATTTATTTCAAGTCCAAAGCCTGTCCGACTATCGGTGGATTACGCTTCGCTAAACTTGAACTATCCTTGAAGTGCAAACTTGGACGAACTCGTTTTTTTAGTAGGTGTGCTTAAAGTTGCAACCTTAGCTCTACTCAGGGGGTGACTTTGAGTCACCCCCTGAGTTATAAAATAGCCTGATTTATTTCAGTCCAAAGTCTGTCCGACTACCGGTGGATTACGCTTCGCACTACTTTGAACTATCCACGAAGTGCAAGCTTGGAGGAATTAGAAGCGAAACTTCCATAAAACTCATAAAACTTTTATATAATTCTCTCTGATTAATCTCAACATTATACTCTTTCACGAACTGTGGTATATTACCCGGAAAATGATACAAACTAGCAAACATATTTATTGATTGTATTTTACCAATTAATGCATTATGTACTATTAGTGAAGCTTGCTTTTTTACATGCTGTTTACTGTAAGCTTTATATACACCCAAATCAGCAAAAACAGAATAATATCCATTCTTATAACCTGCAATATCTTCTACTTTCAATTCCTTCTCTTTGATCAAATCAATGCTATCAGAATCTAAAATCCCCTGATTATATCTTTCCTCGGATGTTTTGAAGTATTCATTTTCTTTATCAGTAACATTTATTGAAACTGAACATCCTAAGTTTTGTATTTCATTTACGAGTGGGTTGTCAGCAGAAATTCTAATGGAAAACTTAAGAAACTGAAGTGTTTCTATTAATTTCGCCTTTCTGTTTGAATAATATACGTTCTCAATATCTTTAAAATCAATTTCTCTACTATGACTATGCCACCGTAGCAGTTGTGAATTCATTGCGAAATTATAGAGACTATCAGGAAAAAGGTTGATAAACTCTTTTGGTAGGTCGAACCAAGTAATTTCATACCAATCCGGATGATATTTTTTTAATAAAATAGATATGATTTCCGGCGGATGTAATTCAATATAGTTTTTGAGCAGATTTCTTATTCCTTTTTCCGACATCTTCTGAGTATATACAATTATATCAATAGACTCATCTATACGAATCAATCCACTATCTTCAAAAGCTTTTAATGCTTCATCAGTGCTGATTACTGTGATATCTTTTCTATAGTTGTACATTGCAAAGAAATATCCGACATTTGTCAAATCAATCTTTCTTTTTTCATAAAGCGATAGCCGAATATAATTGAGAACTTTAGGCCATACAGCAAAAGAACCTTGGCTACTATTTGTCAAAATAAGTTCTTTAAGGTTTTTTACATGGTACTCATTAGGGAAGAAATTTTTTCCTAATGAAAGAATGATATCTTTGGCTTTGGCTAAGTAAATTTGCGACAAGTTGGCACTAATATTTTCAAAGTTCGCCAAAGCGTCTTTCAATGATATAACTCCTAATCTATCATCAACATCAAGATAAGTCTTGATAGCATCTTGAAGTTCCTTTAGTTCTTTTATTTTCGTTTTATGCAAATACAAATTCGCTAAAATGTGTGGAACATATTCATACGAATCAAAAGATATCTCTTTATTTAGAAATTTTTTCAATTGATTTGATTTTCCAAAAGGTTTTTGATGCTGAACAAAATAATTATTTTCGATCCAAACATCATATTCTAGTTTTTGATCAAAGTGTTCTGTGTCAAAATTTTCGTTTGTTGTAAGATTGTATAGTAATGAATCATCATTTGTTTTGCAATAATAGTACATACAAAACAAATGCTCAGAACTCGTAATATCTTCATCTCCATACCCATTGAACAATATGCTTTTTACATAGGTGTATAAAAATTCATTAATTGTTGAAATGTGGTCACGCTCTAGAATATTTATTATTAATGACAAATCGTAGTAATTGATTATTTCAAGCTCATTGGCTTCCAATTCAACTAAAGATTCTCTGACCTGCCTATAAAAAGCTCTTATTGCCTCAAAATCAATATTATTTATTATGATTTCTTGAAAATATTCTATAGAAACATACTTCTTGATTATTTCTATTTTAATTGTTTTATCTAAGTCGAATGAAGCAAACCTAGACATAAACCTTTTTTCTCCATTCATAAGAGATTTATACACAATCTGCTTTACTTTGGTACTTCTCTTAGAATAATCAATTTCATTGTTTCGTAGGTATGTATTTAAGCTATCATGAAATAACGATATTCGATTTAATCTGATTTCAAATAAATAAGGATGAGACTTTATGAATTGCTTCACAACATCAACAAGTTCATCTTCCAAAAACAGTGAAATTTCAGATTCCATGATATATGAACGAGTTGATAAAAACAGGGTCAAAGCCGTTTTGATACTTATATTAGAGGTGATTTTGTCATAATAATCATCAATCCCTTTTAATTTCAAGGATAAAGGCATTTCATTATAGCACTTGTAATGCTCAGTTACAAAACGTACCAAAATAGGATAACCATCCGTAACTTCGAAAATTTCCTGACATGTTCTATAATCAGATATATGATAAAGCTTATCTAAAACAGTTCTTGTTTCTTCAAAATTCCAGTTTGCAAGCTGCTGTTTTGTCCACTCAATATTCCATTTAAGAGGACGAGATAACACTATAGTCTTACATTTATCACTTAAGTTATTGATGAAATTTATATATGATTTCAGTTCACTCTTTTGATAATTCTCAACATGATCTAGTCCATCGATTATAATTGTCATTTCTTTTATATTGAGATATTCTATTATCTCATTTTCTGTCCTATAACGATAATCTTGAAATAGTTCTTTAGAAATATTAGATAGAAAATTCTGAAAAATTAATCGAGCTTCGTAGTCTTTATCTTGATTAGACACCCAAAATCGATAAACCAGACAATTACCATATTCTTTCTCTAAACAAGTAACTAAATGACTTTTCCCAACACCAGGTTTTCCTTCAATAAATAAGATATCTTGAAACTCTAAAAGCTTTTTGCCGACATCAATAGTTTTCTCTATCAAATGAATATCGTAAATATCAATAGTAGGTAATTCCTCTTGCTTAATGCTTAAGCAACGATCATCTAAGCAAATACTAAAGAACCGATTTATTACTGATTCTCTCCTTTCATTGTACTTATATAGATTGCTAATGATCGTTTGTGTTTTATCTCGTGATAAGGAAATGATATATAGATTTGATGTTTTATATGCTTGAAAACCTAAGACCTCAGAGTTACAAACGATATCTATATCTTTAAAAAATAATAAGTTTAGTCCATTAGATAATTTTTGGCTTTTCCCCTTGATGGTAATTGCGTCTTCCTTTATCTTTAGATCATTATACGATATATTATCAATATCTTTTATTTGACAGTTTACTGTGTTATTGTCTAATCGCAATTCAATATCGTCGAAATTATTATCAACAATTGCTTCTATTTCAATTTCTTTGATTTCTCGCTGAACATCCATTTTGGCAAGTAACAAAAATGTGATACATTTTTGATAAGAATATCCAATAAAAGCATTTCTTGAAGGTCTCATTTCTAAGTGCGTATTGATTTATTATAATTACTACAATTATCTCTTCATTCACCAAAGGTAAATAACATATTTAAAGCCACCAACTATTTGCATAAAAACATTTAAGTTATTCACAACCCCGCAACATATTCTTTTGGAGTTTTACCTTTAAACTTACGGAAGGCAGTGTAGAAGTTGACTTTACTTCCAAAGCCGCTGTCTATCCTTACGGCTTCGAGTTTCGGCCTTTTGTTTTTACTGTTCTGTATTATCCGGCAGGCATGTTCTACACGGTATTTGTTTACAAAGTCGGTAAACGTACCGTCGGTATAGGTATTAATAATGCCGGAGATGCGATGTGCCGCAATGCCTGTATGCTCGGATAGGTATTGCTTAGTACATTTGGGGGATAGATAAAGTTGGCGGGTTTCCATCGCGTCATGGAGCTTTTGCAACACATCGCGGGCTTGCTGTTCGTTTATGTTCAGGGCAGATGCTTTATGTTCTTTTCGTGCCCTGCGCCTCGCGGTGTTGATGGGGTTGAGCCGGTTATCCACAAAATAGCCGAACAATGGGATAGAGATCATGCCCAGGATGCCGTTGTAAAACTGAAGTTCGAAGAACGAGGACAGACTCAGTTCAAAACCCTGAACAGAGAAGTCGGCAAACAGATAGGTACAGCAGGCGGTGGTGGGGATGTAAAACAGGAGCATCTGCAACTCCTTTTTTATCGTCCAGCTGTCGGGTTGATAATAATCGGCACGGAAGTACGAAAGAATCATATACAGCAATCCATACACTCCCCAAAACACAACTATATAACCGGCCAACACGAGTGGCTTATGAAATTCGTGCCAGTTGATAAGTCCAAAGGGCTGAAGGGCGTTGGCCAGCACGATCAGGATAAAGATAAGCCATGCAAAATAAAACCAGCCTTTGCGGCACGACAAAAATAAAGGAAACGAACGGTTGAGTAAACGATAAATCAGGCTTTGCATAGTGGGTTAGCTCTATGTCTCAGGAAACTACAGACGGTTAGTGTTAGGTTAATTCA
>Ga0302170_10001209_pt1 | contig 10154 bp, 9 predicted proteins | sample I_Fen_N2_1_FD_193492 | JGI IMG/M metagenome (GOLD analysis project Ga0302170, IMG submission 193492) | Peat permafrost microbial communities from Stordalen Mire near Abisko, Sweden - I_Fen_N2_1 | ecosystem: Environmental > Terrestrial > Soil > Wetlands > Permafrost | place: Sweden: Abisko...
TGTGGTAGAAAAAATGAATCAAGAGCTTGAACTTGTGGAATCAATGGATAAATTAAGCGAACTAATGCAGAAATTTCAAACAGAGCTTCTCAGTGGTGATTTGAAAGAATACACTCTAAGGCAATTGTATTACATTGAATTAATTGATAAACATGAAGGGATAAGCGTTTCAGAAATATCAAAAGCCCTAGACCTCAAAAAATCGACTATTTCAATTGCAGTTAACCAACTAATAGATCAAGAAATTGTAACTAAAATCCAATCAAATACTGATAAACGGTTTTACTTCCTAAAACTCACTGAAAAGGGTAAAAATATCATGAAAATGCATAAGCAGGTTCATCAAAATACAATTAAGAAGATTATAAATATTTTAAACCCGGAAGAGATTGAAAATTTCATTAAAATTGTAGATAAAATCACAATTCTCAATGGATGATATTTTCATCCTAATATTTACTTCGATGATATTTCTAATAAGGAGGAATTTAAATGGCAATGACCATGGCAGAGAAAATACTGGCAAAAGCTTCAGGTAATAAAGAATTAGAAGCCGGAGAAATAATAATGGCAAATATAGATGTTGCTATGACCCATGATTTAACAGGACCGTTATCAGTTGAATCATTCGAGAAAATCGGGATTAAAAAGGTATGGGATCCAGAAAAAATTGTAATAATCTTTGATCACCAAGTTCCAGCGGATTCTATCGATGCAGCAAACAATCATATGATAATGCGGAAATTTGTAGAAGAACAGGGAATTCAGAATTTCTACGATATGAGAGAGGGTGTATGCCATCAAGTTCTCCCTGAAAAAGGACATGTAGTTCCAGGAGAAGTTGTGGTAGGTACAGATTCTCATACCTGTACTCACGGAGCGTTAGGTGCTTTTGCAACTGGGATAGGATCAACTGATATGGCTATGGTTTTTGCGACTGGAAAACTCTGGTTTAAGGTACCTGAAACCATAAAATTCGATATAACTGGTAAGTTACAGGACAATGTTTTTGCTAAGGATGTGATATTAAATATAATAGGTAAAATAGGAGCCGATGGAGCAACTTATAAGGCATGTGAATTTGGAGGGGAAACAACCAGAAATATGACCATTTCTGATAGAATGGTTCTTTGTAACATGGCAATTGAGATGGGTGGTAAAACAGGTCTAGTAGAACCTGATCAAAAAACAATACATTATTTAAATGGTAGATCAACCAAACCCTACGAAATCATGAAAACTGATAAGAATGCACAATCCCTTGAAACAATTCATATCAACATAAACGAACTTGAACCCCAGATTGCGTGTCCTCACAACGTGGACAATGTTAAACCCGTTTCAGAAGTTGAAGGAACTCATATAGACCAAGTATTTCTTGGATCATGCACTAATGGGCGTTTAAGCGACCTTAGAACTGCGGCAAATATTATAAAGGGGAAGGATATTTCTAAAAATGTTAGAATGTTAGTGATACCTGCTTCAAGGGAAGTTTACAGCAAAGCGATGGATGAAGGTCTTTTAAAGACCTTTGTGGATTCAGGTGCTCTTGTGTGCAATCCTTGCTGTGGGCCGTGTTTAGGGGGGCATATTGGACTTGTTGGTCCCGGAGAAGTGAGCCTTTCAACATCAAACAGGAACTTCAAAGGGAGACAGGGAAGTTCTGATGCAGAAGTTTATCTTAGCTCAGCAGCCGTTGCAGCCTCTTCAGCAGTCAAAGGAAAAATCACAGATCCAAGATCAAATTAAAAATTGGATTATAAGAATAATAAAACACGATTTAAGGAGGGTTACATATGAAAGGAAAAGTCTGGAAATTTGGAGACGATGTTGACACTGATATCATCATACCTGGAAGATATTTGGTACTAAGAGATGAAAAGGAACTTGCAGCTTGTGTTATGGAAGGATGCGATCCCGAGTTTTCAAAAAAAGTTAACAAAGGTGATATAATTGTCGCAGGCAAAAACTTCGGCTGTGGATCATCAAGAGAACATGCACCAATTGCAATCAAAGGTGCAGGAATATCTGCTGTAGTAGCAGAATCCTTTGCAAGAATATTTTACAGGAACTCCATAAATATTGGACTGCCACTTATAGAAGCTAAAAAAATCTCAGGACACATTTTTGAGGGTGATATAGTTGAAATAAATATGGATAAAGGTATTTTAAAGGATTTAGACGCAGCTGAAGAGTTCGAAATCAAACCTTTACCCGATTTCATGCTGAGAATAATGAAAGAAGGTGGTTTGATAAACTACCTTAAAAACCATTTAGCAGAGATAAAAGAAGAATAAACCATTTATATTCATAAAGATTTGAATAAACTCAAAATAATTCATGATTAAAATAATTATTTAAATTTTAAAGATTAAATAAACAGGAAGAATGGTGTTTTAATGTATAAAATAGCTGTTATACCCGGAGATGGAATAGGAAAAGAAGTAATGGAAGCTACAATAAACATATTAGAAGCTTCTAAACTTGAATTTGAATACACCTTTGCTAATGCGGGGGATGAATATGCGGAAAAAACAGGTATACCCCTACCAGAAGAAACAATCAACATTGTGAAACAATCACAGGCATGTTTATTTGGTGCTGCCGGTGAATCGGCTGCAGATGTTATTGTTAAACTAAGGAGAGAACTTGACCTCTACGTGAACCTAAGACCGGTGAAATCGTATCCTGGTACCAAATGTCTATACAATGATATAGACTTTGTTATAGTAAGAGAAAACACTGAAGGGCTATACTCTGGTATTGAGGAGTATACAAAAGATGGGGCTACTGCAGTTCGTGTTATAACCAACAAGGCGTCTGAGAGGATATGCAGATTCGCCTTTGAATATGCAGAAAGAACAGATAGAAAGAAGGTAACAGCAGTTCACAAGGCAAATGTACTCAAGAAAACCGACGGAATTTTCAAGGATAATTTCTACCAAGTTGCAGAAGAATTCAATGGTGTGGAATCGGATGACAAGTACGTTGATGCAACAGCAATGTTTTTTATTACCAAACCAGACATGTTCAACGTAATCGTTACAACAAACCTTTTTGGAGATATACTCTCTGATGAGGGAGCAGGACTTGTAGGTGGACTAGGATTAATACCATCTGCTAATATAGGTGAAAATTATGGTCTTTTTGAACCTGTTCATGGTTCTGCACCAAGGCTTGCAGGTAAAGGAGTTGCAAATCCGTCTGCTATGGTACTTTCAGCTGTTATGATGCTTGACTACCTTAATGAAAGCGAAGAAGCTAGAAAACTTGAAAAAGCTTTAATAAAAGTTCTTAGTGATGGAAAAATCGTGACCAATGACCTGGGTGGAAATGCTTCGACCATGGAAATGGCAGCAGAAATCCGTGCCAAGTTTGCCAAGTAGTGAATCCGTATATATAATATCAGTTAGATAACCTTTTGATCAAATTATAATTTATGATCAGATTTAATAGAAGTATTGTAAATTAGGATCATTATTTAGCATATTAAAAGTAAGAAACTTAGAACATACTAAAAATAAATTTCTGAAGCTAAAATTTTGGAGCATGAACATGGAAAATGATGCCATTATTGATATTAGGGCTGATATTCCTCTACTTGAAGAGGTAATTTATTTAGATGCAGCAAGTACAACCCCTACCCCTAAACCAGTTGTAGAAGCCATGTGTGATTATTTCTACAACTACAATTCAAACACAGGTCGGGGAGCATACAGAATGGCAGTAAAATCTACCAAAGAATTTGAACGTGCAAGATATCGAATTTCAAAGTTTATTAATTGTAAGTCATCTGAGGTAATTTTTACTAAAAACACTACCGAAGCAATAAATCTAGTTGCAAATGGCTTTGATTTTAAAAAGGGCGATTCGATAATAGTGCCAAATATAGAGCATCATTCCAATTTTATTCCATGGTTAAATCTAAAAAAGAAGCAAGGTGTAGAATTAAAAATCATAAAGGCTGATAAATACGGTGTGGTTGATCCTAGGGATATTGAATCAGCTGTAGGTGCGAACACAAAGCTCATAACAACTACTCATGTTTCAAATGCAATAGGATCTGTACAGCCTGTTAATGAAATTGGTAAAATTGCTGATGAAAACAATGTTCTCTATATGGTGGATGCTGCGCAGTCAGCTGGACATATGAAACTGGATGTGAAAGAAACTAAAGCAGATTTTATCACATTTCCGGGTCATAAAGGATTACTTGGTCCTATTGGAACGGGATTTCTTTACTGTGGTGAACAATCAGTAGAAAAACTTGAGCCAATGAACTTGGGAGGTGGAACTGTTCTTGACGTTACGGAGAATGAATTCTCGTTTGAAGATGTTCCTGCTAGATTTGAAGGTGGTACTCAGAATATCGCAGGATTTATTGGTTTAGGGGTTGCTGTAGACTATATTGATAGAATTGGTTTGGAAAGGATCGAAAACCACGGCAAAAAACTCACTGCAATGTTGTTCCAGGAGATCAATGATATAAGCAACACCATAGTATATGGAAGTCCAGAAAATATTTATGGTATAGTTGCCTTCAATATAGATGGTGTAAATGCACATGATGTTGCAAAAATACTGGATGAACTCAAAAATATATGTGTGAGAAGTGGTCATCACTGTGCAATCCCTGCAATAAGGCATATAGGGGCTATTGAACTTGGCGGGACAGTGAGGGCATCTTTACATTACTACAACACCGAAGAAGAAATACAGATATTTGGAGAAACTCTTAGGGAGATTTCTAAGTTTTTTGGAGAATAAAAAAATGGAAAGGGCACAATACATCGCAATATTTATAATTCTTATAATGGTCTTTAGTGCAATTGCAGGAGCAATCGTATTATCATTATAGTAGCATAAACTCATTAAGAGGGTTATAAAATAAATTTTCAGGATAATAACAAAAAAAATCGGATAAACCTATTCTAAAGCAGGAGTGTGCGTATAAATGGTAAAAGTTAGGATTGGGGCAGTAGTTTCAGAATTCAATTATGATATAACTCATATGATGTTAGAACTTGCAAAAGAACATGCTAAATTTCTGGAATCCGAAGTAACAGAAGTTATAGCAGTACCGGGCGTTTTTGATATGCCTCTTGCAATTAAAAAACTCCTTGAAAAGGACGATATAGACGCTGTTATAACTATAGGGGCTGTTATTGAAGGCGCAACTGCCCATGATGAAATTGTTATTCAGCACGCATCACGTAAAATAGCAGATCTTTCATTGGATTTCAATAAACCAGTAGCGCTTGGAATTACCGGTCCAAAAATGACCCGACTCGAGGCTCATCAGCGTGTAGACTATGCTAAACGTGCTGTTGAGGCTGCTGTTAAGATGGTTGAAAGATTACAGTAATATCAATCATTCTATTCTTTTTATTTTCTCCGAATTTTTTATAACTTAACATTTTATCATAAAATAGGAATAGGTTGATAATTAAATTATTAAAAGTATTTAGTAATGAAGAAAATCAATTGACTTTGGTTTAGAAATTATTTTAATAAATATCTTGGAGATTTTTTTATGGAAATATTAACCCCCGATGATTTAAAAACTAAATTTAAAGACCCATGGGTGGCGCCTTACAAAAAGGTCCTAACAATGGTAGATGATGATAGAGTTGAACTAATTGAGTATCATCCTTGTGTTGCAGGTTCTGAATGGATGGTTTACCAATATAAACGGACTAGTGATCTTGTAATTGACTCAAAAAGAGATGGAGATAGGCATATCTATCATCTTAAAGTTGGTAGAACAGACATGAACCTTAAACCGAGCTTTTCTGCTGCAGGAATAGAAGAGGTTACAGTTGAAGGTGACGAGGTAAGGGTTGTACATGCAGGTCTTGCGGGAGCGGGTGTAGGTGCAGCCATGTGCAGAGGAATGGCGCAAGGAGTGAAACGTGTTGAACTATATGACATAGGTGGGGGATCTAAGGTCGGTAGAGCAGCAGTTATAACTCCAAAACTTCAAAAGGTAATTATAGGAATTGATGATACAGACACTAAACAGGAAGGAGCAACATGGACCCTAGCAAATAATGTTGGAAAAGAACTTGCAGGAATGGGATTTGAGTACATAGATCATGTAACATGTCAGCTCTACCCATATAATCCGAATAAAACACAAAATTGTGTTGCCATAGCCCTTGTATTTGCAGTTGAACCAGAAAGAAGGGATGAACTGGTCGAAAAAACGTGTCAACTCCTTAAAAAAGACACTCTTTCAGATAAAACTGCAATAGCAATCCTTGACGGTTTTGAAATACCAAAAAAGCTTCGGGCATATGCTAAAGACACAAAAATGTCAATGATGACCGTGGAAGATGCAGAAAAAACAGCTAAAGAAGTGGGAGTCCAGTTAGTTCAGGTTACTGGAGCACCTGGAGAAATAGGGGCTCTAGCAGCATTAGGACTTTACAACGACTTGAAGGAAGCTGTGAAGGTTTACAACTAAATCGAATAATATATTTTTTTTATTCAGATTCAGTAAATAAAGTTAAGAAACTTGCCGGTAGAAGAATTTGCAAATTCCATATCTGAAATTGTAGTCCCTCCAATTTCTATTTTAAAAATGTTACTTCCAACTTGTACATAATAAGTACTATTTGTACTGCTTTCATTGAAATTGATGGTTTTATATTTATTTCCATTAATATAAACTGTGTAAGTTCCGTTATGTATTATACCCGATGTGCTTGAAACTAGTACATTGTTCAGGAATATGTCAACAGCCCTGCCTGAATCCATATTATTTTTAATTACGACTCCTTCTGTGAGATTCACATCTCTAGTATTTCCAGATAATGGGAGGGCTTTCTCCGAATAGAAATTATTGAATCTGTTCCTGATATCACCGTCAGATATCACATCACCCACATTAAGACCCATTGCATTCCTTGCGTTATAGGGCACTCTCATTATGTTATCTTCACCAGGTAGTGTCTGGTTCAGTACATACTTCTGATTGTTAATGTAAATTGAATCGCCGTAATTAAGCTCCAAAGTAGCAAGAGCTTCTGTTGGCATTCTAATACTTGAATATTCGTTTTCAACTGCACTATCAACTGTATAAGGTCCTCTGACATCGACAGTTTGATTACTGGTTGGGTTATTGAAGATTATTAGGTTTCTCGAATTGGGTTCGATCGATATTTTGCCATCATCAACATGAACCGATCCTACTAGTGTAGTAATCATTGCTAGTAGTATCAATCCTGAAACGATTATGGGTGAGTGCATTTTAAGAAAAGTTTTTAAATTCCTTAAACTACCTTCAGATCTTGAGAAAACATTATATGAGATCCTAATGATCTTCACAATGTAAAATATGGCAATTGCAACACCAATACTTGAAATTACCAAGCCAATTGTTAAAGATACAAACCTAATAAAGAATATGGCAAAGATACCGAGGGAAGCAAGTGAAAGTCCGAGGATCTCCATTCTAATGTACTGTCCAAGGGAGTCTATCATAGTGATCCGTCCATATGCTGTGGCCCTGTCAACTATAGTTCTAACAACTTCGTTTGCTACAATGTTTAGCTCGTTTAAAGATGATAAAACGTGATCAATTTTTCCTATGTCAACTTCTTTAACTTTCATTCCCATTACATCAGCATCTAAAACAATTCCAACATCAACACCGTAGTCGTCTTCCAGTTTAATTTTGTTTAAAAAGGATCTTTTCGCAGCAAACTGTCCGCTAAGCGGTTGATCAAATTTTATCTCGGGGAAGAAAAAATTCAAAAGTGGTTTTGCTGTAAGCTCGGTAACCCTACCAGCTTCCCTTTTAAATTTTGTTTTAGTAATATCAGCTTCTCCACTCATTATGGGTTTAATGATATTGTTAATTTGATTTTTGTTCAAGTTGTGTAAATCTGCATCTATAAATACAACAATTTCACCTTTAGAACTCTTGAAACCAGTTTTTATGGCTGCGCCTTTTCCCCTGTTTTTTATATGGTTTATTACAGTTGCTCCTGCTTCCAAAGCCAATTGTGCAGTCTGATCTGTGGATCCATCATCGACAACAATAACCTCTTCAATGTAATTCAAGGATTTTACTACCTTTACAACATTTGCTACTGTTTTTTCTTCATTATAAGCTGGAATTATCACCGATACAGTCAGATTTTTATTGTTTCCAACCGTTTTAATTGATGATAATAATAGAATGAACATCAAGATAATCCATATCACAAGCTACACCTCAAACTTCCTTTCATATTCTATAAGTGAACATGACTTAAAAATATAGGTTAATATTTTGTTAGTAAATTTCATAAAATTTAAATTTTATTCAATTCATTTCTCTCAGAAACTTTATTAACTCTTTAACATATAATTTTTAGTGAACAAACCAATTCTTTAATTTTTATTCAAAGTTAAAATAATTATTGGGGTATAACATGGAACCAAAGGTCATGATAATACTTGGAAGTGCTTCAGATTTTAAAGTAGCAGAAAAGTCTATAGGCATACTGGAAATCCTGGGCATATCATATGATGTGAGGGTTGCATCCGCACACAGAACACATGAAAAGGTTAAAAAGATTGTTGAAGAATCAACAGCAAACGGCGTGGAAGTTTTCATTGGAATTGCTGGGCTTTCAGCCCATCTTCCGGGAATAATAGCAGCAAATACGCATAAACCAGTTGTGGGAGTTCCTGTATCTGTGAAACTTGGTGGGCTTGATGCACTCTTTGCAACTGTTCAAATGCCTGTAGGTGCACCGGTTGCAACGGTAGGTATAGATCGTGGTGAAAACGGGGCAATACTTGCGGCTCAGATGGTTGGTATACACGATCCTATTGTTAGAACTAAACTTTCCAAAATGAGAAGAGAATTCTTCTTCAAGATAAAGAAGGATGAAGAAAAATTGTCTGAAAAATTAACAGGAGACCATTACTCAAGGCATTCCTTTGAAATAGATGAAGTGGAAGATTCAGATGAAGATAACCTCCAGGATTATGATGATCCGAATTATCCTGATGTTGCAGTAATAGCTGGAAGCTACTCTGATATAAAGGTTGCGAAGAAAACAACATTATTCCTGGAAAAAATGAGAATTAACTATGTTACAACTGTTATGTCTCCTATAAGGCACCCTAAAAAATTTGAAAGCTATATGGAAGAAACAAAAGCTGTTAAAATTTATATAGCCATTTCAGGACTTTCAGCCCATGTAACTGGTGCTGTCGTGGCTTTCACGGAAAAACCTGTAATAGGTGTTCCATGTGCAATAAGACTAGATGGTATGGATGCATTACTTTCAATGGTCAATATGCCTCCGGGGGTGCCTGTAGCAACACTTGGAATTGACTCTGGCGGTAATGCTGCTTTACTTGCTGCTGAAATGCTTGGGATGGGCAATTACAGGATAAAACAGGAACTTCTAATGTTTAAGGATAATATGAATTGTCAGGGTTAATCAAATCAAATATGATAAAATGACGAAGGACAATAAAATTGATGAAAATCATTGTGATGTAGGATGTGGATGCAACGTCAACTATTTGCTCCTGGGCATAGCAGTTATATTCATAGTGATTTATGTTGCTACAACCTAAAATAGCTATAATATATATCTGGTTTTAATGATCCTTATATTTCAAGATTAGTTATACTATATGGAGTTGATAATATGAGAGAATTTTTAAAAGTCCTTGAAAAGGATTTTAAAGTTATTAAAATCGAAGAACAAATATCAACCAAGTATGAAGTTTCAAATATTCTAAAGAAATATTCTAAAGAAATTGTAATTTTCAAAAACATTAAAGAAAGTGATATGGGGATAATATCAGGTATTTGTAACACAAGGGAAAAAATAGCAAGTTCAATATCTGTAAACGTGTCTGAAATCACTTCAAGGATAATTGAAGCAACTGAGAATCCAACTAAAATTGAGAACGTTGAGAAAACTTCGAAAAACTTCCAAACATCAGTGGGTGCTGATCTCACCAAGCTTCCAGTACCAACATACTACAAAAAAGACGGTGGTGCGTACATTACTGCGGGAGTGATAATAGCAAAGGATCCTGAAACAGGAATTAGAAACGCATCAATACATAGGATGCTAGTAAAAGATAAAGATAGGTTGGGAGTGAGGATAGTTCCGAGAAATTTGTATACTTACAAAAAG
>Ga0302170_10001215_pt1 | contig 10130 bp, 9 predicted proteins | sample I_Fen_N2_1_FD_193492 | JGI IMG/M metagenome (GOLD analysis project Ga0302170, IMG submission 193492) | Peat permafrost microbial communities from Stordalen Mire near Abisko, Sweden - I_Fen_N2_1 | ecosystem: Environmental > Terrestrial > Soil > Wetlands > Permafrost | place: Sweden: Abisko...
TTTAATGGAATCAGTTTCTTACCCGAGAGTCTTGCAACGCCATATTTGGAGAATAATACACTACAACGAATCAAACTACTTGATTTTAATTCTCCAAAAATCAATTGTTATAAAATACACAAAAAAAGCTTTCATCTTGAGGATGGTTTATAATGTTCTTTGCATTACTACGATTGTATAGCTTTCTTTTTCTAACTCACTCCCGATCGATATGAATTTATTCTTAGTCCAAAATGTCTCACTTTGTAAATTACCCTTAACATATCCCAAACGCGTATAAATGTAGCCTTCTATTTTTAGGAAATATAAAACTTCTTCTATAATTTTGCTTCCTATTCCAATTCCCTGATAGTTTTTATTCATCATAAATAAACCAATGAATGCTGTATTATTATTCGGATATCCTGCGATCAAATCCATAATTGCAATTAATTGATCTTTTTCATAAAACCCAACAAAAAACTTATCTTCCATCGTTTTACCAGGTGGCAAGACCGTCATATCTTCTTTGACATTTTCAATTGTTGGCTTCGATTTCATATAAGCATAGTAAGTTGAATTCTCTTTACAAACATTGTATATATCTCCAATATCTTCTTCTGAAATTTGTCTCACCTTATAGCAAGAAGATAAATGTTTTACTAGAAGTTTCATTATCGTTCCTCTTTCCTCTAATCAATTGATGATATTTTACTTGCTCTTTTCTCTATGAACTTGCACTATTATAATTCTTAATCCCCCTTTTCCATATTAAACATGTGATTACCGTAAAACCTACTACAACCATAACTCCATATATTGCGCCAGTAAGATTCAGATCTCCCACCAACGATTGAACCGGTATGGTTGCCATAATTCCATATGGCAAAATACAACAAAATATCAATTTATACACTCCATAAAACGCAATTCCTGGAAGTTGCATACATAACTCTAGCCCTGCCTCTTCAATCCTTGTAATACTTGAATTTGAAATTACGAAAAACGAAATAGATCGTATGATAACTTCTAATTCATAAAACAAAATGGACATCACGGTAATCCAAAATACATAAGCTACTATTTTTTCTATAGTAATTTGTATATTCACCAAATCTATTCCATACGCAATAATAAAAGCACTCATAATAATAAGAGGAAACGAACCTGGATTTATTTTTTCAAATGTCAATCGTAACAAAGGGCTGATTGGTTTTGTAAGATATAGATCCATCTCTCCACTTTTGATTTTATCAGGGATTCCAATTACTCCAAAAAAATAAATAAACATATTTATTGCATTGATCATAGAAAAGGTCCCAATGTACAATACCATTTCCCCTCTTCCCCATGTACCAATTCTATCTATTTTAAGATAAATTGTCTGAAATACGATTAATTGAATTAAGAACAAACTCCCATCAACAAAAAATGGTCCAAAAAACCCCAAACGAAACATCATTAAATTTTGGAATCTTATTTTGATTAATACGCTTATTACTCTACTATTTTTTTTGATTTGTTTTATCATATTCCTACACCGTCATACTTTCTTCGGTATTTTCCCCATGTTACTTGAATAACAATCTGAAGAATCACACACCATGCAAAAATAACAATCAAACCGATTATCCTTTCATTTTGAAATCTCCCAATTAGCAACATTGATGGAAGATAAGTTACATAGTAAAACGGAAACAGTTTCATAATTGAAACAAATGCGCCCGGCAATAAAACCAAGGGTACGATACTTCCTGTTACAAAGGCTACAATGTTATTTTTTATCATTAAAAATGTGCCAATTTCCTGATATTTTAAAGTCAGCAATCCAAGATAGTAATTCAACTGTGCCATAAATAACACCCCCAATAGAATCATCAAAATGGCGCAAGCAATCGTCGCTAAATTTGTGGTAAATACAAATTTAATTTGAAATAAAAAAATCCAAACAATCGCTGCAATAAAATCAAATGCCAAATAAAATGTAACCACACCTGCCTCCATCGCAACAAAGTATTTTTCAATACTCACTGGAAGAATCATATATTTCGAAAAAGTACCATTTTTAATTCTTGTACTAATTTCGTTACTAATCAAACTTGACATATCAAGCTGATTAAGAAACGCACTTATAATATAATAAGACAGCATGCTATGAAATGTAAAACCAGCCACTTCTGCCTTGCTTCCAAAAATCGCTCCCCATAGTAGATACGCAAACAATATCTTTGTAACTGTAAATACCATATTAAGTACAACATCAGCTCTCCATATCAGCTGAGCTTTAATATATATTTTTGCAATTTCTATATATTTACGCAAATGTTTGCCCGCCTTCCATGTAGATTTGTTCTACAACGGTCCCGATTTCTTCTTCCTCAACAGAAATATCACTGGGCGAAAATTCCATCAAATTTCTTAATATCTCACTTGTTCTCTCTTTGGGAATCATCATAACCTTTTTGTAGGGTGTTTCTTCTAAAATCACTATTCCTACGTCTAATTCCGAAAATTCTAATTGTGGCAATTCTGTCGCAGTTTCAAACGTTAACGTAATCTTCTTATTTTTCTGATACTTTTCAAATAATTTTTCCGTATCACCATCATATATTTTACATCCATGGTTAATTACAATTGTACGTTTACACAACGCTTTGATATCCTCCATGTAATGTGATGTTAAAACGATTGTTGTTCCTTTTTCTTCATTGATTGCTTTCAAAAAGCTCCGAATCTGCTTTGAGGCCACTGCATCTAACCCTATCGTCGGCTCATCTAAAAAAATAATCTGAGGATTATGAAGTAGGGCGACAATCAATTCCATTTTCATCCTTTCCCCCAAGGATAACGTTCTAACTTGGACATTCATAAGATCCTTCACATCAAATAAATTCACAAAATAGTTTTTCGTGTTTTGATATTCCTCTTCTGGTATTCCATAGATTTCTTTAAATAAGCGAAGCGTGTCTTCTACTGTCAATTCGAAGAATAACTGGCTTTTCTGTCCCATAACTACTGCATATTGTTGTTTGAATTCATTCTTCAAATCATTTGGATAATACCCTAATACATCGATTTTGCCAGATGATGGTGCAATTATTCCTGTCAGCATTTTAATCAAGGTAGTCTTACCAGCTCCATTGGGTCCGATCATCCCAATGAATTCGCCTTTTTCAATCTCCAGATCTAAGCTGCCAACTGCTATTTTTTCTTCGTACTCTCTTTTGAACAAACCTTTTATACTTCCAATGATGCCTTCCTGTTTCTTATATCTTCGATATTTTTTAGTTAATTTAGTTGTTTCAATTATTTTCATGTGTCTTCTCCCCTATATTATAATATATTTTTATAATAAAAAATGCCCCTTTGTATCTGTCACTAAGACATGTTACTTACTCTTCAGTGGTCATAAATATATCTTGTATGGAGGCTGTAGACTCTCCTATATACAGTCTCACCTATATAAAAGAGAACCAAAAAAGCATAACATTGCTGTTATGCTCTCAGATTGTCTAAATTCTTCAGACATCTATTTGAAGTGGTGTTTAACTCTTCATAGCAAGAGTTAAACATTCAGTAAGGCAGATACATCAGCATCTTTTGCAGATAAAAGGATACACTTATAGTACGGACACTAATAGCTTTCCTTTTCAACTATTTAGTTAGTTGTGTTCTCCACTACTGATACAATTAACATGTACTTACCTCTTTTTTCCATATATTACAATTATGTTAAATTATTATTTGTTTTTTGTCAACTTAATCCTTTGATATTTTTTCTATATTTTTTCTGTATAATATCATTTTATCTGCCATCAGAAAACACATCTGCTACATGAAGATTGGCTACCTTGTCTAATTAATGTCGACCACCACCGCCGCCTGGCCCCATCATAGATTCAACAATTTCAGTCAACACTGTTCCATTTACTGTAACAGTTCCACCATTTAATTTTCCTTCAACATCAAAGTCAAATGAGGATGTAGCTGCTGTAATATTCATCGTTCCTCCATTTACATAGATTGACCCATTTGCATCTACTGCATCTGTATCTCCACTAGCCATAATAATTGTAATATTTCCACCATTAATTTCAACTATCACGTCATAATATGAGCTCTTATCTGATGCATTAATTCCATCATCAGAACTATTAATTTTTATCGTCCCGTCGTTAATCTGTATATAGGTAGCTTCAATTCCTTCCAAGCATTTTGTGATTGTAATAGTTCCACCATTAATCTGAACCACACTAGTTCCTTGAATACCTTCTTCTGCTGCAGAAATTGTAAACGTTCCACCCTGAATGTAGATATAACCAAGCGATAAATCATCTTCATTTTCACTATGAAATGCATCTTTACTTGAAGTCACATTGATTATACCATCATATACACAAATAGAATCATTTGCTTCAAAACCATCTAATTTCGAAGTTACATTATAGGCTCCTCCAGTTATCCCTAAATCATCTTTTGTTGCAATTCCATTTCCTTGCGTAGATATTATATTTAACGTTCCTGTACCATTCAGTACCAGATCAGTCTTTGAGAAGATAACTGCATCCAGGTTTGTGTCTCCATCTGCAACAAATGTACCTGATACTTTCATAGTGTTATCCGTATCTGTTGTTATAAATACCTTATCCGCAGTTTTTACATAAATTGCTGGTGCATCTACATTTGTGATTGACACCCCATTTAAAAGAATCTGTACTTTTGCATCTTCAGCTGTGGCGACAATCACAGTCACATCTTGTACGTCCCCACTTAATACATACACACCTTTTTCTGTAATGGTAACATCTTGTCCACTTACTAGCGTAATATATTTTGCATCTGTCAAATCAGCTGTCTGCTCCAAGTCTCTAGTCGAAAATATATCTGTCGTATCCAGCATTGTATTGAGTGTAGTCGCTGTTGTTGTAGTCGTTGCTGTTGTAGCTGTACTACTCGAACTAGATGTGCTACTAACTGAGTTGCTAGTAGAAGTAGTTCCTGATCCACATCCTGTTAATACCAAAGCTGCCAATGCACTGATTGCTATTACTTTCCATCTTTTCACATTTTTTCGTTTCATATCATCTTACCTTTCAATGTATATTTCTTTTTGAGCTCTATTCTTTTTTCTACCATTCGTTTTTCTACTATTCGCGTTTGAATAATGTATTACTAAGATCATAATCTGTAAATGTGAACACTATTTGATTACTATACGTTTATTTTATGAATTCAAAGAATCGTATGAATTTAAGAACCTCCCAGATTAAATATCCTGAGAGGTTCTAAGTAAATATATTCCATAATGTATCATATATTTATTTTCATCAATTACTGACAGTATTTTTCACTGTATTTTATTGATAATTGTTACATCTCGATTATTTCTTATATTCCAATGAAACAGAAATGTAGCATTAATACCGTAAGACATTTATATGGTTATTCCTAATGTTTCACCATAATGTATTGTGTTGCGGTTATTCCAATCATCATAAGCACTCCTAACCCAGCAAACACTACAGGCAAGCTCCAAATATCTGCAAGCCCTCCCACTAGTGGAAACACAAGTACCATAACAATAGAAAAAATCATGCTATTAAGGGATATGAGTGTCGCCCTCTGTTCTGATGGTATCATTGCATTCAGCTTACTTGACTGCGCAGGATACAATACCGAGTTAAAAAAGCTAGCTATGATAATGGCGGCCGCTGCCAGATAGAGGTTGTCCAGTCCAAAGATCACCATGCAGATTGCAATTCCATAAGCCCCAAGTATAGCAAGTCTATTTTTCATAATTCTGTAAAGTACCCCACTAGATAGCGCTCCTGCACACGCAGCAAGTCCTGCAAAAAGCATGATGACACTAATCTGGATTTTATTCAGCCCATGATTCTGAAAAAACTGCTGGCCATAAAAAAGAAGTACTGTAAACTCTGTAAATATTATAGAATAATATACCACAATAAATAATATACGTTTATCATTTTTTACAATTTTCCAGCTGGTTATGAAATGACGAACCAACATCACACCCAGTTTTTCTTTGACGTTTTTTTCTCTTTTTACAGGTGGCTCAGTCATAAATGCCAAAGGCAGGAAACACAAAGCAGCTATGACAATACATATAAAATAGCACCAACTGTAAGATATTTCTGCTAGCACACCCCCTGTCACAATTGCAATTGACTGAGAAACTTCAATTGTAAAGTTAATTCTGCCATTTATTTTTAGGTAGGAATCTTCTTTTCCAATCAGTTTCAGGCTATCATACACCAGAGCTTCTTCCGAACCAGAGTTAAAATTAAAGCTCCACGCATGGAGTATAAAACCTATAGCAAAGCCTACAAAACTGTGGGAGAACAGCATGACGATGCAGGAAATTGTTAAAAACATCCGCCCTACTATTAAGCTTTTCTTCCTGCCAAACAGATCAGCCATTGCTCCTGAAGGTATCTCCGTAAGCATTCCTGTAATATGAAAGATACCTTCCAAAAGACCAATTTGAAAAAGATTCATTCCCTGATACATCAGGTAAAGTACCCATATTGAGCTTGACATATTTAAATTGCATATAAAAGTATAAAAATAATCTAGTGTAATATTTCTTCTCAACTTCACCGCAGGGATTCCCCTTAGGTTATTTAAGTTGTCATCTGTATATTTCATTTTCGTAATTCCTCTCAACTTTTTATAGAATGCCTATTTTTAGGCACAAAAAAAATCAGGGAAATCTGTAACGTCAGATTGCCTGATAAAGTACGGAATTACGTTTATTTTAGTGTGTTTTCAAAAAGCTACTAAAAATGAGCGCAGTAATCCCGTAAAGCTGATAAGCTGCATGTTTTTGACACACTGCTGCTACTGCAAATAGGTGTGTAACCTAAACCGTTCATACTGTAATCTCCCTTCTGAAAATCTATTAATTTACTTTATCGCGAAAAGACCTTTGTGTCAACAAAAATATTTCTGACGCATACTGTCTTTTGTCATAGAACCTCCCAAGTCAAAATATACCGAGAGGTTCTAAATTGTAGTATTTAATTCCAAATTGTAATCTGATCGATTTTCCACTTACCATTTTCTCGCTTTAATATGAGAGGAGTAGTTTTTGAATGAATCGGTACATCTTTTTTTAAATTACGGTAATTATCAGCCTGCGCCAAATCTTTATCATTTTCACCATAATACCATGCTACAATATTTGCCTCTATAATATCTTGCGTCTTGGTAACGATTTCATATTGTTTGTATACATACGTCATATCAGTACCACGATCACCTTCTGATATACCAATTGTACCATCTTGCATTATCCTGTATTTATTATTTTTTAATACTTTTTCTTGAATACAACCATCTGTGAATTTATCTTTTAATAATGATATAAATGCATCATTACTCGGTATTTTCTCAGTATATGAAGGATAATAATATCTCAATTCCAATTTATCCGATTGTACCGTTTCATATCGTGATTTATTGTCATACATTAATATATGTTTAAAATATAAATCCCAATAGAACTGCACTGAACTTTCTACCGTTTCTGCCAATTCATTATCAGGAAATACTCCATCTTCATAGCTTAAATCCTGATATTTTAATGTTTTAATAGTGCCATCCTCTATTAAGGGATCTTTTTTCACGTCATTATTGACACTTGCTACATTTGCTGATGTTATCCCTTCATTTGATGTTGTTACAAAATTATTTCCTTTGACTTCTTGTTCGCTTCCCGACGGATTATTAGTTTTACTTACATCATTGCATGCAATAAGTAAATTTGCGGGAATACAAAGTAGAAGCACAAGTAACATAAAGATTTTCCCTGATCTTTTTTTCGTACTATCTAAAATATTCATAAATTGCTCCTTTACGGCATTGGATTTGGAATTATATTGTGTTATTAAAAATGTTTTCTTACTGTGATACCGTTTGACAGTATCTAGCATTATATCTTCATATGTTACACGTGCTTAAACACTGCAATTTCGTAGATAGCATTTCATCACCAGATAGCTCCAGTTCTTTATTGCAATGACTTGCTGTTATGTGCACAAATAGATTAATCCAATGTAATGACTCGACAATCAATATAAGCTTTTTTGACTGTTTATTATATCTTAGATAGACCATTGTGTTCCTTGAAAAATATATGATGATTACTTTGACACTATGTCAACAGATTTACTTAATAATTTTATACTGTAAGATAAGTTTGACGATCGGACGTTACCTGCGAATACAAGGAATAATCTCGATTCCCCAATCTTTTTATTCATTTCAAATCATCAGACTCTATACTTTAGTCTTCATGATGTTTATGCACATAAAAGGGTGTGTTGCAAAAGTCACTAAGTCTATAATGAAAAATATCTATTTTCTGTCAAACTTCAAATTATAAGCATCCGTCAGATAATACTGAGGATTTGAAATCTTTAATCTAAGAGTACCTTTATCATCCTTTTTTAAAACAAAATATACAGTGGATTCAATATCGTTTGTATCATGAGTTGAAGCGTACCCTCCATCCTGAATTGTTCCCCAAAAGTTTATTCTATTAAACTGAGCACTAAACATCATAAGATTACTTCGTTTATTATCATAATTAATATTCAACACTAGGCTACCGTTCTCGCCGCCTTCTGTATTGACTCTTTTAACGCTAACTATTGTCATAGTACTATCATTAAATTTTATTTTCTTATTAATATTAATAATTTGGTCAACTTCAGGAATTGGTAACGATATATTCTTATCCTCAGTACTTTGAACTATAATATAGGGGATATTTAAAGTGAAATTAGTGTCAGTAGGGTCTATTTCGAATACATATTTCGGGCTATCACCACCAAAACCGCTTGGTATCGAATATGATTTCATTCCACTGTTCGTTACTAGATTCAAATCAGTACCTTTATATCCATAATACATTTTATGAAATGAATTAATTCTTCTTTTATCTACGGTATTTTCACTAAGATGTAGTGATTTTGCAATTGATTTTGTGCTTTGACCCAAATAGTATTTTCTTATAAATATCTCACTATCTGGTTTCCCTAATGCATTTATCTCTTGTATAATGATGTTTCTCGCCTCTGTGTTAATGATTTCCGCTTCTATATTTGTGTTTGCAGGTAAGTCGCTCTGTTTTTCATCATCAATTGATATCTTTGGGACTTTTGAATCTCTTTTCCTGAAATTATCAATAGCTTTCCTCTTTGCAATTATTGATATATAAGCCTTTATTGATCCTTTTTTCAAATCTATATTACTGCAATTTTTATACAATTCAAAAATAATATCACTTACACACTCCTCAATATCCTGCGTCGAACTGTTAGCAAGTTTGCTGTAAACAATGGTATAAATCAGCCCGGAATAAATGTTAATTAACTTATCAAGTCCTCGTTCAGGATTATTTTGCAGGAGTAACAATAAATCTTTATCCGTGGTCATAGTATCAATCCCCCCCTTTATGTAATCGGTTATTATATACATTCGTAAGAATTGTAGTAAATCTGACACTATTAAATATTTTTTTTAGTTTTTAGTCAAGCTTAAACTATTCTAATTTGTTTTCCGTATTCTCAATTTTATATTATATCAAACTGTTCCAATTACTTCCATCGCATTTCACAATTGTTTCTAAAACAAACCGCGTATTATCTGTGTTATTCTGAGCTGAATCTCGCATTCCCTCGATCATCATCAACATTGCATATAAGCGCAAAAAAAGAGAGCTGTAGCTCAACTAACTATTCAGATAGTTTTGCAACAGCTCGATATATATATGCTAAAAGTTTATATTCATTTATCTCATGAGCTTTATTTCCACTGGATTCTCAAGATTTAACATTGGTGACATGCTTCTTGTTAAGATCACTTTATTATCCTTTGGCCAGACTACCGTATAATAGTTTTCTACCTTCTCGCCTACTTGTGAAGCTCCTTCAGAATTAAAATGATATTTATTTCCTTCTGTATCGATGTAATCTTGACTAAAGAATCCAAAACAACCTGTAGCAATCGTCTGCAGGGTAATGTTTGCTTTGTCTCCAGTTTTTGAAATGCTTTTTATTCGTGTCTCAGCGATTTCTGGTGTCATTGTCATTTTCTCCAGATCAATTGTAATTTTTGTGTCAGAT
>Ga0302170_10001216_pt1 | contig 10127 bp, 10 predicted proteins | sample I_Fen_N2_1_FD_193492 | JGI IMG/M metagenome (GOLD analysis project Ga0302170, IMG submission 193492) | Peat permafrost microbial communities from Stordalen Mire near Abisko, Sweden - I_Fen_N2_1 | ecosystem: Environmental > Terrestrial > Soil > Wetlands > Permafrost | place: Sweden: Abisko...
GATAGGATTATATGTGTTCCAAAAATGGCCCACACCGAATTATTTATCTTGGATGATTCCACTTCCAGTGGTTTTCTGTGCGTGGGGATACACTTTCATTTATCGTTTAAAGAGTGCCTTACAAAACTCCGATAAACAGTTGGTTACCATCTACTTGCTATTACGTGTACTGAAAATTCTCTTCCTACTCGGAATTGCTGTAATTTATATATTTCTATTACCCAACCAAATGCTTGCATGGATCGGCTCATTTGCAGCTTTCTATCTAGTATATTTAGTTTGGGAAATGCGTGTATTCTTCTGGTTTGAGAAGAACCGCAAAGCATTGGAAGAGATCCGTAAAGCAATGGAAACGAAACAAGAAAAAACAGAGAAAGATGAACAAGATACGAATTTATCTACCCCTTCTACTAGCTCTTCTGCTAGCATTTAGTGGTAGCTTACAAGCTCGCGAAGCTTCGAAAGAAGAAGCGAAAACGGTTAATGTAAAAGGAATCGTTTTCGGTCACATCGAGGATGCGTATGAATGGCATATCACCACATGGGGAGAAACAGACATTGTGATTCCGCTTCCCATCATCCTGCATGGAGCTGATGGACAATGGCATACTTTCCTCTCTTCGGAGTTCCGCAATTCGTCCGACGGCAGCTACCAAGGATTTTATATCAGCAAAGCAAATGGTGCAAATGAAGGTAAAATTGTAGAAAAAGACGCAAAAGGTGAAGAGATACGTCCATTAAACCTTTCATTGAGCAAAACAGCCTGTGGTATACTGATATCAAGTATTTTATTGGTAGTAACAATAATTAGCTGTGCACGTTGGGGTAAACGCAATCCACACTCTGCCCCCAGAGGCTTCATCGGCTTTATGGAGATGTTCATCATGGATATCAATGACAATGTGATAAAAGCATGTATCGGACCAAAATATAAAAAGTTCGCCCCTTATTTGCTAACGACGTTCTTCTTTATTTTCTTCAATAATATATTGGGACTGGTTCCTATTTTCCCCGGTGGAGCAAATGTAACGGGTAATATTACAATCACCTTTGCGTTGGCCGTTTGTACTTTCATTATCACAAATGTTTTTGGAACCAAGGAATACTATAAAGATATAGTATGGCCTCATGTACCTTTGGCAATCAAACCAATAATGATTCCAATCGAAATAATAGGTATGTTCACCAAACCTTTTGCATTGATGATTCGTTTGTTTGCAAACATCATGGCAGGACATACAGCAATACTTTGCTTGATATGCATTATCTTTATCACCGCCACAAAGGGAGTAGTGATGAATTCAAGCATGACCGCAGTAAGCTTCTTTTTTGCACTCTTCATGAATTTATTGGAGCTACTGGTTGCATATATCCAAGCTTATGTATTCACAATGCTTTCAGCCGTGTTTATCGGCTTGGCAGTAGAAGAACCCGAAAAATAAGCTTCTTGAAATTCAAGAACTTTATCGTTTGAATAAAAAATAGTAAAATAGAAAATAACAACTTAAAAATTAAGAATTATGATTGCAAGTATTTTATTACAGGCTGCAGCCGGCGTTGGATTAGCAAAGTTAGGTGCTGCAATAGGCGCAGGTCTTTCAGCTATCGGTGCAGGTATTGGTATTGGTAAGATCGGTGGATCTGCTATGGAAGCGATTGCCCGTCAACCCGAATCAAGCAGCAACATCCGTCTAAATATGATCATCATCGCAGCTCTTGTAGAAGGCGTAGCCCTTTTTGCTGTTGTAGTGTGTCTGCTAACATTCGTTATCTAATCGGAAGCTTAACAAAGAACGATTATGGGACTGTTATTGCCTGACACCGGCCTTCTGTTTTGGATGGTTTTAGCCTTCGGTATCGTTTTCGGAGTATTGGCCAAATATGGTTTTCCGGTAATCACCCAAATGGTGGAAGAACGGAAAAGCTATATTGACGATTCGCTGAAAGCCGCTCACGAGGCTAACACCGCTTTGGCAGAAATAAAGGTAAGTAGCGAAAAGATACTTGCCGAAGCCCGCGAACAGCAGGTGAATATTCTAAACGAGGCAGCGACTACACGCGACAAAATCATTGCAGAGGCAAAGAAAGATGCCCAGTTACAGGGTAAATTGCAACTCGATGAAGCTCGCGCACAGATTCAAGCCGAGAAGGAAGAAGCTATCCGACAAGTACGTCGTGAGATTGCTTCACTTTCTGTGGATATTGCGGGAAAAGTAGTCCGTCAGCAACTCTCGAAAGAAAAAGAGCAGATGGACATGATAGATCGTTTACTCGATGAAGTAACGAAGTCTAACTAAACGTTTACGAACGATATGAATACAGGTATTATTCCGATGCGCTATGCAAAAGCGCTCTACGCCTTTGCAAAAGACGTCAAGGCCGAGGAGGTTCTATACAGCGAGATGCAAAACTTAGCCAAATGCTATACTGCTTTGCCACGCTTTCGAACCACCCTTGATAATCCCGTGATGAGTAGTGCCGACAAACTCAACCTACTGCAACACGCAGCAGGAGCTACACCGAGCGATGCTTATACACGCTTTATTCAACTTGTGCTCAAGCATAAACGTGAAACTCTGCTTCAGAATATGGCGTTGATGTACATTGATCTCTATCGTAAAGCGCACCATATAGTGGTGGGATCTCTTACCACCGCAACTGCTATCGATGCAAAAACCGAAGAAGCGATGCGAAAGAGACTAATACCCGGTAACGAAGGAACGCTTGAATTCAGCACTCATATAGATCCCGATTTGATCGGTGGATTCATATTAGGCTACGATACTTATCGGTTGGATGCATCTATTGCAACCCAACTAAGACGTATGAAAGCAGAGTTTATGGACCAAAATAAAAAAACTGTTTAGATATTAAATATGGCAGAAAATATAAAACCAAGTGAAGTATCTGACGTACTCCGTCAACAGCTTGAAGCTATCGACACGAAGCTTCAGCTAGATGAAGTAGGCACTGTACTTCAAGTAAGCGATGGTGTAGTGCGCATTTACGGATTGCGCAATGCAGAAGCCAGCGAACTACTGGAGTTCGACAATGGTATGATGGCCATCGTGATGAATCTTGAAGAAGATAATGTAGGTGCTGTATTACTCGGCCCTACTGACCAAATAAAAGAAGGTTATACTGTAAAACGTACTGGCCGTATTGCCTCTATACAAGTAGGTGAAGGCTTATTAGGCCGTGTAATCAATGCAGTAGGTTTGCCTATTGACGGTAAAGGCGAAATTACAGGCGAACTTTTAGAGATGCCTCTAGAACGTAAAGCACCTGGTGTAATCTTTCGTCAACCGGTAAACCAACCGTTGCAAACGGGACTAAAGGCGGTCGATGCAATGATTCCTATCGGACGCGGACAGCGTGAATTAATCATTGGTGACCGTCAAACCGGTAAAACCGCTATTGCTATCGATACCATCATTAATCAGAAGAGCAACTATGAAGCCGGAAAGCCCGTTTATTGTATCTATGTAGCGATCGGTCAGAAAGCTTCTACCGTAGCAACCATCGTAGAAACGCTTCGCGAAAAAGGAGCTATGGTTTATACTACCATCGTATCGGCTACTGCAAGCGATCCTGCTGCAATGCAATACTATGCCCCTTTTGCCGGAGCATCCATAGGAGAATATTTTCGTGACACCGGTCGTGATGCCTTAGTAGTTTACGACGACTTATCGAAACAAGCCGTAGCTTACCGCGAAGTATCACTCATTCTACGTAGACCTTCCGGTCGTGAAGCGTATCCGGGTGACGTGTTCTATCTTCACTCTCGTCTACTTGAACGTTCTGCAAAAATCATTGTACAGCAAGAAGTAGCCGAGAAGATGAACGACCTTCCCGATTCGCTCAAAGGACGTATAAAAGGAGGAGGTTCACTTACAGCACTTCCTATTATCGAAACCCAGGCAGGCGACGTATCGGCGTATATTCCAACGAACGTAATTTCAATTACCGATGGACAGATCTTCCTCGATACCGACCTCTTCAACCAAGGTAACCGTCCCGCTATCAACGTCGGAATTTCCGTATCGCGTGTAGGTGGTAACGCACAAATCAAGGCCATGAAAAAAGTAGCCGGCACTTTGAAAACGGACCAGGCTCAATATCGTGAGTTGGAAGCTTTTACCAAGTTTGGTGGCGACATGGATCCTGTAACTGCCTTTACAATCGACAAAGGACAAAAGAATACACGCCTTCTCGTACAGCCTCAATATAGCCCATTGCCTGTAGAACAACAAATTGCCATCCTATATGTAGGAACTAACGGTTTGTTGAGAAACGTGCCTTTGGACAAGGTTTCCGACTTTGAGAAAAACTTCCTTCTTACTCTTCAGAATACACATCAAACTGATGTGCTTGACGTGTTGAAGGAAGGTATCATCAATGACGAAGTAATTGCAATATTGAAAGATACAGCTACTCAACTAGCTGCCGGATTTACTAAATAACCTCTCGTTATGGCATCACTCAAGGAGATAAAAGGACGAATCGCCTCCGTGCAAAGCACGCAGAAGATTACTTCGGCCATGAAGATGGTGGCCTCGGCTAAACTACATCATGCGCAAGCTGCTATCACTGGCATGTGGCCCTACGAGCAAAAGCTCAGTGGCATACTTACTGCCTTTTTGGCTAATGAGCAAGACATTGAGTCGCCCTATATTGTAGCGCGTCCTGTAGTAAAACGTGTGGCAATCGTCGCTTTTTCGAGCAACTCCTCACTTTGCGGTGCGTTCAACTCGAATGTTGCACGCCATCTTCAACAGATGTGCGACGAATATAAGCATCTTCCTTCCGGCGACCTCTTGATCTATCCCATTGGGAAGAAGATCGGAGAAGCTGCCAAGAAGAGTGGGAGAGGAACGATACAAGGTGATTTTGAAGCATTAGCCGAAAAGCCTTCTTTTGCAGAGATGGCCAAGATAGCATATCAGCTGATGGATCTTTTCCGTAACGGAGAAGTAGATAAGGTGGAAATTCTATATAACCACTTCAAAAATACTGCTTCACAGGAACTTAGCCGTAAAACCTACCTTCCGTTAGATTTAGATGCACTAAAACAAAAGAAGGCAACTACTACGGCCAATGTAGATTATATTGTAGAGCCCAACAAACAGGAGCTTATCAACATGCTGTTGCCACATACCATTGCATTGCAACTCTTTACAGCTCTGCTCGACTCGCAAGCTTCAGAGCAAGCAGCCCGTATGTTGGCTATGCAAATTGCTACCGACAATGCAAATGATATTCTGCAAGAACTTACTGTGCTTTATAATAAATCGCGTCAGCAAGCTATTACCAATGAGCTACTCGACATCATGGGAGGCTCGATGAAGTAAGAAAACAAAGGAATAAAGTAATTAAAAAAGCGATCTTTTTTATTACCAGTTCATTTTAGTATAGAAAAAAGCCCTACAGCAAAAAGAAAAGCCGTAGGGCTTTTTTCTGCTGTAGGGTAACTACAAAAAATATGAAGACGTCTTTTCCTGAATACTATATATTCAAATACATTTATTCATTTTCTTGCCCAAACGATTTATTGCTGAAATAACTTACATCAGTAGGTTTTGTATCCTCTTGAATAATGCCTGTTGGATTAGTCACGCTTGACGGGAACATAAAAGGTTCCATCTCAAGAGACCATATTTCAATTTCTGGTTTACTATATCTTTTTTTTGTATTCATCACTAATTATTTTCCTATCTGTATTCTATTTTGTACTATTCAATTTCGTGCCACTAAACTCAATTATTCTACAATTACTTTCTGTCTATTCACAAAATAAACACCTGAAGGTAGATTTAGTTTAGTGCTTTCCCCTTCTTCCATTGGCATATGAGCTATCACACTACCTGAAATAGAATATACAACTGCCATGCATTTCTGCGTGGCTTGAAGAGTTAGCACACCATTATTGAGTGAAGTTGCGGTAATTCTATTCGTCTCCTTATCCTCAAAAACGGGATCAATAGCAGTAACCTCTCCATTCAAAAAATAAGCTTTAGGAGCTGCATCGGCATTAGTATTAGTCCACACCAAATAAGGACGATAAGGATTAACACTAGCCTTTTCTGTAGCCGTGATAAACTTTGTTCCCTCCGTATTCAATGTATAAACATTGTCGGTCGACGAAAGCGTCTTCTTTTTGTAATTAGGTACAAAATTCCAGTTCTTCATTGCAGTACCCGGAGTATAAACAGTCGATTTGAGTGCGTCACCCGAAAAAGTAAAAGCTACATCATCGCCTACATAAAAATGTTCGCGACCAGTAATTGTCAATTTAGGGAAAGCAATGATATAAGGCGTATTTGCCTCTATTGAGGTAGCATCTACGGTTATATTATTTGTGCCCGTTTCTACCTTCTTTAAATAAAAAAAGCCGTCGTTCGCATTCTTCTGAGAATCCCAGGCAGCATAAGGTACATACGTAATTCCATTAGACATCACAGACTTTACCGCATAAGGTAAACATATAATATCCCACGAAACATTGCCATTTATCAAAACTTTCCCAGAGAAGTTACGTGTATAGGATACTGCATTCGTGCGATCTTCTGTATTGATAACGCCATAGTTATCTCTCAACGGCAGCACTCCATCAATCGCTAAATTAGAGACATCAATGGTTTTGCCACTTGGAAGATCAGGCAAATTAAGAGCAGAAAGTTCCGTCTGTTTCCAATTACCGGAAAGAGTGATCATGTCATTATCTGTTATCTTTTCAGGAGCAATCAATTCCGAGACTACCACATCATCAAGAAAAACGCGATGACCCTTCGGAGTGAAAAAGGTTATTTTAGAGTTTGCTGTAAGATCTTTAATTTTTATTTGAAATGTCTCAAAGGTAGCATTTGGAAGTTTTACCGTAGTAGCCGATAATGTTCCTCCTCCACTGATAGTAATCTTAAAAGAACTAATATCTTTCTTCCATGCACCTGCCCTAAAAGTTAGTAACGCATTTTGGGCATCGAAGAGTGGCGGAGTAGTTACTGAACCGTCATTGCCAGTAGAGGCTAATTTTAAACATTCACAAGCGACAGCAGCCGTATTATTAACTGGAGGAGATGTCCATCCTGCATTATCGTATACAACTACACCACCTCCATTACTGTCGTTCCATGTTTGATCATTTCCTCCTGTAGCTGTAACACCTTTGCAATGTGAGAAACGTTCTTCAAATCGCACAGCATATAAAGAAGCACTATCTGTGATTAATAAATTATAACTTGCACTAGCAGCAGGATAGATGTCTGTTGCCGCAATTGAAGCCGTAATTGTGGTTGCACCTGGAGCAACTAGAGTTACCTTACCATCTGAAGTTACAGTAGCTACCTCCTTATTCGAACTTGTATAAGTAGGTGTTGATGCAGAAGCATTTGTTAATGTTGGAGATGCAAAAGTATCGCCAAGTCGCACCGTTACAGAGGTTATATCAAAGGTAAAAGTCGGGTCAGAAACTGCCCCGACTTTATACAAAAAAAGCTGTTCACTAGGGCTATTATAACTAGAGATGCCACTGCTATCAGAGATAGTACAAGTTGAACCACGTCCTGATGACACAGAACTAAACGCACACGTTCCTCCTACATTTGTCAATAAATACTCTCCATCAGTGAGATCGCTTACCGAGGTCACTAGTTGCCAACTCTCTCCATACGCTGCATTGCTAAAGCTACATACAATCAATGCAATCAATACGTTACGTAATAAAAATTTCATTTTTCTTCTATTTTTAATCTAAAAACGCTATCTATTTTGCGCTTTTTAGATACAAAGGTACGTATTAAAGCTACGCGCTTTGTGAAAAATAGTTTAAAAGATGCTGTTTTTATTAAAATATAGAAAGGAATGTTCTTTTGTATATAATTCAAGCAAACTCTGTCTAGTATTGTTTGCTAGCTATATACATCTAGAAATTCACTCGACTAGCTTCGGATACAGTATTACTTGTTCCGGATCTGCAGTATGTTCACCAATCATCTTCTCCATCCAGATCATGTCGTGCCACTTTTCGAATTTGTAACCACATTGCGTAAAATGAGCAACTATTTTGTAGCCCAAACGTTCATGAAAGCTAATACTCTCAGGATGAGGATAACTAATACAGGCATTGAGGTTCAGAATGTGTTGACGCTTCAAAACATCTTCTAAAGCAAGATACAGTTTTGTGCCTAGGCCTTTGCCTTTACAGTCCGTTTTAAGATAGATAGAAGTCTCCACCGCCCAGTCGTAGGCAGCTCGGCCTTTGAAGGGAGAAACATAAGCATATCCTACAATTACACCGTCTTCTACAGCTACCAAATATGGATATTTGATCAAAGTATGCTTGATTCGTTCAATAAATTCTTCTACACTAGGTACAGTATATTCAAAAGTAATGACTGTTTCGGTTACATAGGGAGCATAAATGGCTAGCAGTTCGCTTGCATCAGCTTCTGTAGCTCTGCGGATTACAAGATTCTGATTCATAATTGCTATAATATTTAGGAGTTCTATAGATTAACTGCCAAAAAAGGACGAAGCTCTTCGGGGGATAGATTACGGCGGACAGCATAATCTTGAAATTGCTCTTCGCTAATAGGGCCTATATTAAAATAGGTAGCCGCAGGATGTGCAAACATTAATCCGCACACGCTGGCATGCGGTAACATAGCACCACTGGTGGTAAGCTGAATAGAGATGCGCGAAAGAGGAAGAATATCGTTGATAAGGAAGATGACGCTCTGATCGGGCATAGAAGGATAACCTACTGCAGGACGGGTACCACGATATTTCTCACCCCACAACTCAGCAATCGACAATTGTTCTTCCGGAGCATAGCCCCATTGCTGACAACGTACATCGAGATGCATCTTTTCGGCAGCAGCTTCAGCTAGGCGATCAGCTAATGTCTGTGCCAAGAGATGTTTATAAGGATCGTTGGGATACAACTTCTCTATTTCGGGATCGACTGAAGCAGCAAAGAGTCCAACGATATCGGGTTCACCGAAAGAAGCAGGACGGATAAAATCAGTTAAACAAAGTAGAGGGGAGGCGGCATCACGGGGAGTTTGCTGACGAAGAAAAGGAAAACGAATAGCTTGCGATTGCACGAAAGGAGTAGCAAAGTCCACATCTGCACCAGTGCCTTCTTTTTCAGTAGGTTCGAGCCAAAGGTCGTCTCCTTCGCTGACTACACGATGCAGTTGAGTTAGGCCATAAACCTTATAATCAACATCAAGTTCCTGCAACATTCGCTGTGCATCTTTAAAAAGCTGCATGGCTTCGGATGCTTTCGGACGTTCAGCTTGGGGGAAGGAGGCTAACCATTGTGCACGGCAGGCATCGCAACCGTGCAACTGAGCAATGCCGGCAAAGCGAGCCCCAAGTTGCCAAGTATGGAAAAAATAGCTCCAATTAATATACTCAGCTACGAGATGTATGGGGTAGGTGTACTGCATGCGTTGATCTGAAATAAAATTTAATGGAAGTATAAGGCTTGTCCGCGAACCTCATCGTAGAGTATACCTTCGTCGAAAACCGTTTCTCCATTAACAAACGTACGCGCTACGCGGTGCGTAAAGGTATGCCCCTCAAAGGGACTCCATCCACATTTACTAAGTATGCCTTCGGTGGCAAGCGTCCAAGGGGTATAGGGGCTCACCAAAACTAAGTCGGCTTGATATCCTTCACGCACATAACCCCGTTGCTCAATGCCAAAACGTTGAGCGGGAGCATGGCACATCTTTTCAACAACAAGAGGGTAACTGAAATTGTCGAGCATAGAGATTAAAGAAAATTGCAAGGAAGGCATACCTGATGCAGCTTTCAACGCTCCGCCATTCTTCTCGCGAAGGAGATGAGGGGCATGGTCGGTAGCAATCAAATCAATTCTACCTGTATGCAGGGCAGCAATAAGAGCAGCTTGATCAGTTTCTGCTTTAATGGCTGGGTTGCACTTAATGCGGGTACCGAGGGTAGCATAATTGCGCTCATTAAACAATAGATGCGCAATGCAGGCCTCGGAAGTGATGCGTTTTTCGGCCAACGGAGTGGATTGGAAAAGGTTGAGTTCTTTTTGGGTAGAGAGATGCAGCACGTGCAAGTTGGCTTTGAAGCGATCAGCAAGTTCTACG
>Ga0302170_10001219_pt1 | contig 10111 bp, 8 predicted proteins | sample I_Fen_N2_1_FD_193492 | JGI IMG/M metagenome (GOLD analysis project Ga0302170, IMG submission 193492) | Peat permafrost microbial communities from Stordalen Mire near Abisko, Sweden - I_Fen_N2_1 | ecosystem: Environmental > Terrestrial > Soil > Wetlands > Permafrost | place: Sweden: Abisko...
TAGTCCGAACCGGTTATCGCTTATAATGATATCAACAGCGTATTCGGCAATGATTCTTCTTAACTTATGATGTTCCATTATTATGTGATAGAGAAGTGCCGGAATTTTAAACAACAGGGAAAGATACTGGGGAAAGAACCTTGAATAGCGGGTTTTGAAGCCTGTGAAGTTGATATAAGTCAGGCCGGGCAATTCATTCCGGAAGAGTGACAGATGTTCTTCTCCTGAGGCAATAATGACATTATTATTCAGCTCCCGAAGCTTGCTTGCAAGGGGGATCATTCTGGCGGCATGACCCAATCCCCACTCAAGGGGACAGATAAGTATGTTGCGACTCTTATTCAATCTTAACCGGAGACCTGTGTTTTGATACCCATCGATTCTACCTGTGCAGCGATTCCCTTAAGTTCAATTAATGGTACCTTGTTTAGCTTTGCACCCTCCGGAGTATCCCTGGAAATAGTATAGATCATAACTTCAGAGGGTTTAATTTTTTCAATTGCTTTAAGCCATGCAGCCATTTCAACAGGAGTTGTATTATCGATTTCTATCCCATTATAGGTCCCGCGAAGGAAGAGTGTCTGTATAATAACTTTTCCCTTAAATTTTTGGAGATTATTTATAAGTTCCTCAACATTGATATCAACTCTTGGCTGGTTATGTATTTTAATTGTGGAATTAATTGCAGAATCAAGCTTAAGAATGTTCTGATCGACCTTTAATAAAGCAGCTCTTATCACTGGATTTGAAATTGTTGTCGCATTTGACAAAACAGCGATTCTGGCTTTAGGGAAGTACTTATCTCTCAGTGATATGCTGTCGTCAATAATCCCCGGAAAATCAGGGTTAAGAGTAGGTTCTCCGTTGCCGGCATAAGTTATAACATCGGGAATGTGGCTCTTTTTTTTCAGCTCGGAAAGTTTGTGATCAAGAGCTTCATAAACCTCCTCACGATGAGGTAAATAACTTATAGCCTTTTCAATATCATGAGTCCATCCGCATTCACAATAGATGCAATTGAAATTGCAGATCTTTTTCTTTGCAGGCAATAAGTTTATTCCCAGGGACACACCAAGCCGCCTGCTTTTAACAGGTCCGAATATTATCTCGTCGAAAAGAAAGGTAGCCATCGTCTGATTGCTTATAGCGTAGGCAAAATTAACATAATTCTCTGTGAATCTCTGTGCTTCTCTGTGCAACTCTGTGTTAGTTCTTATTCTTTTGTCACACAGAATGACACTGAGGGTTCACAGAGAGCCAATGAGAAGGACATTACTAAATCAATCTTGTTACAAAACTCTCAGGAAGTAACTTCATGTTTTGCAGATCTACATTCTGCAGAATAAGCAGTCCTGGTTTTTTGCCAGGTTCAATCTTTCCAAACCGCTCCTCTTCACCCAAAGCTTTGGCACCATTCAATGTAGCCCACAATATAAGGTCTCCAATTGATATATCAGGGTAGTTAAACTGCAGAGTTTTAAGCTCTTCAAGTATACTGAGGTTAGTATTTGAAGCAAGACTGTCCGTTCCGATTACAATCGTACAACCCTCCTCGATGAGCAGATTAAGAGGTGGGATTTTGTTTTCTAAATAAAGGTTAGAATTAGGGCACAGACACCAATACAGATTCCCCCTCTCCATTATCAATCTGATAGTATTTCTGTCAGCAAATACATTATGGACGAGGATCAGATTTCCCGATCGGGTTATTTCATTAATGACTACATCAGCATGACTTTTAGCTATTTCCAGCCTTGAAGGCATCAATCCTGTACGTTTGTAAGAAGATATAAGAGCGCCCGTATGATTTTTCAGGAAAGTCTCTTCTTCAGCATCTTCCATGAAATGAATTGTAGTCACCTTGTTATTCAGACTTTTTTTTCTCAGAAGACTGAAAAGAGTCAGCGACATCGAATAAGCCGAATGAGGGACAAAGTAAAACAGAAGATCCATTTCCGTAGCTGTTTCGGCAACTTTCATTATTTCATCAATTCGCTTCTGGGCCTTATCCGGATCCAGCCCAAAAACTTCAAGAAAGTTGATGTAACTGAGCCTGCTTTTTTTTTTAATTTTAAATGAATCTGATGTGTTACAGACATCTGCACATAAAACTATTCCTTCCTTAAACATATTTTTATCAGCAGTATAAGCGGAAAAGGATATACTTTCTTTTTTGTCATCGCGGGTGGTTCTGATTTGTTCAATAAAGCCTCCAAGACCTAATCCTTCTGATGCAAAACCTTTCATATGCGATAGTTCAAGATGACAATGGCAATTGATAAAACCCGGAATTATTATTCCGTTGTAAAACTCCGTGGAGTGCTTTTCATTAAGATCCCCTGCATTATCTTCAATACTGATTATAGTCCCATCATCTTCAGTAGTCAATACTGCTCTGATAAGTGGTGAACCGGTGTTAGTAAATATATATTGTGCAGCCAGGCGTTTCATACCATTGCTGTGTTGAATTTAAGTGAGATATTCTCTATTATGAAATGCTTTACAAGACCATAAGACCGATTGTCAAAATCATAAAACAAGCCTCTTAAATGTCTTACCGGATACTTAAAAACAAAAAAGGTCATATAGTAGTTATGTGGTCGCCCGTCTTTAAGATAATTAATTGATTTTTCATACTGACCTGTTCCTGTTTCAAGACTATCCGGAGAGCTTATTATTCCAATTGCTCCTGCACGGACCGACTGATCATCGGGGAAAACTGTAGCGGTAAATGAAAGTGTATAAACCCCTTTCTTGTTAAGTGTCATATCAAATTTAGTTGAGTCGTTACCAGAAAGCGACGGGGATGCATAAAAATCCTTTCCTGTCCATAAATTAGAGGTACGTGCCCTATCCAAATTAAACTCTTTTTCAATGCGGGCTTCCATTACACTTAATCTCCCAAGTACCTGATCAATTATCTTATTGAGTTTTTTGGGTTTTTTTAAGAAATAGTATTTCATCGTTTTGTCCATGTTTTCCTTAGTATAGCCATGTTTTTCAATAACCTGATAATAGAAAGAAATAGAGTCAAGTAAAGATGTCCAGGAATTAATTGCCGGAAGATCAAGAAGCCCATCAGCTATATAGATATCGGTCAATAATGAAACAAGTTCTTTTTCAGGGATCAGATTTTTTCCGTCCAGCTTATTCTTTCTGCTGGAACACGATACTGTAAGTATTGAAAACATGATCAATATAAGAAAAGCAAATCTGATCATAGTATTTTCTTATTAAGCGTTCTTCTCATTTAGTCTTTGTAATCCAGGATATTCAGTAAATATAATAATTGATTATCAAACGTCTTTATTAAGGTATTTTTTTGTGAGAAACCTTACAGGGTACCATGCTGCCCAATATCCGATTAAAAGAACTGTTACCGGGACAATTATAAAATCTTTTAGCTTCAATACTACCGGATATGAATCCATAATAAGTGACTGACTGTTAAGTTTCACCAGACCATAAGTCTGCTGCAGCCAACAGATAGCAAAACCCATAATAATTCCTGAAATTGCACCGATTATTGAGATCAGCCATCCTTCAAAGATGAAAATCTTTCTGATAAGGTTATTATCAGCACCTAGACTCTTAAGTATTTCGATATCCCTCTCTTTTTCTATAATAAGCATTGTCAGGGAGCCGATTATATTGAATGATGCAATAATAAGTATAAGTGTAAGAATGAAGAAAATAGCAAGCCTCTCGGATTGCATAACCTTATAAAATATTGCCTGCTGTTCATTCCGGTTCTGAACTCTGAAGCCTTTTCCAAAGATTTTAACAATGTCATTTTGTACCGAACCCGGATCGGCATGTTCCTTGAATTTAATCTCAACGGTTGAGACACCTTTATCAGTTTCAGTAAGTTCACGTGCGAAATCAATGGGGATATAAACATATTTGGAATCATATTCCTTTTCAACTTCAAAAATCCCGGAAGGGAATATAAACTTATGATTTAGTGAGTTTTCGGCATTAAAGCTGGTGCTGCTCCCTGTTTTTCTCGGGAAAATTATTTCCAAAGGAGTTATGAAGTTGACCCTTATCCCAAGGTAACTGGCAACTCCAATTCCCGGGACCGCATATGGACGTCCTTTGTCGTTTCTCAGCATGAAGTCTCCCTCCCACATTGAGCTGTCGATATTTGAAACCCTGGCATAGTTATCATCAATACCTTTAATGGTAGCAATATACTGTCGTGAACCATATTTCAGCAGGGCATTGTCTTCAATTGTAAGAGAATAACATGACAATCCATCAACCTTAGACAGAAGTTTCAGACGTGCGCTATCAGCAATAAACGTTTTACCTTCGGTTGCCGTTATTTTAATATCAGGATCAAAGGTGTTGAAAATGGCACTTACCATCGTTTCCAGGCCGTTAAAAACGGATAAAATAATAATCAGGGCCATAGTTCCAACGGCCACTCCAGCCACTGAAACAGCCGAAATAATGTTTATTGCATTCCGCGACTTTTTTGCGAACAGATACCTTTTTGCTATGTATAATGAGAGTTTCACTATTCTTGTTTTCTCGCAGTAACCAGCAAGCCGGTTCCAGTTTTATGGGTTAAACAGAGGTCAAAAATGTTAAGAATTATAGAAACAGGGCAAAAAATCAAGTAATAAAAAGGAAGGATAAGGAAAAACAGATAAGAGATGTTAAGCATCTTAATAGGATATTTCATTGACAACCGCCATGAAATATTTCCGGGTTTTCCGTAGGTATAAACTGCTTCAATTGTTCTGAAACCGGCAAGTGAAAGTTTTTCCGTTATATCCTTAATACTATATCCATCTCTTACATGTTCATCAATGAAAGATCCTTCATGTTCACCATGTACATCGGAGCCTCCTTTATTCGAAGGTGTGGATATCAACAATATACCATTGTTTTTTAACGATTTATAGAAATTCTTAAATACCAGCACATCTTCTTCAATATGCTCCATTACATCTACCGACAGAATAATGTCATAACAGTTATGATCATTCAAAGTAGTCAGATCACATGTACAAAAAGAAACCCTGCCGGATAATCCTGTTTTTCTGAAAAAAATATTACAGTCATCTATCTGTTCTTTATTAATATCAATGGCCTTGATAATCCACCATTTATTCATCCTGCTCATACTCCAGGTGTATTGGCCAAGTCCCGAACCGGCATCCAAAACCGCTGCAGCGCCTGAGAATTGAAGTGCAATCTTCCTTAGTGCTTTCTTAACATGCCAGGTGCGGAGTAACAGGAGGTCAAGAAGAAAATAAAGGGTCTTTCTCATAAATAAAGATCCTGTGAAGAATCTGCCGAGTGATCTTTTTATTGGCTCGTACTGCATATTTGTATCAGGATTTAAGCAACTGGTCTATCTTGTCAATATAGTCAAGGCTATCATCAATATGGAAGGCAATATCCGGTACTATCCGGAGTTGGGTCCTGACTTTCTGACCAAGTTCAAATCTGATCTTTGAAGTATGATCTTCAATTGCTTTTAGGATATCCTTCTGGTTTGTTGCCGGGAAGATACTAATATAAACTTTGGCAAAAGACAGATCCGGGCTAAGCCTCACCCTGGTAATTGAGACTAATTTCCCGTGGGCGAATTCATTTCCTCTTTTAAGAAAGATGTCGGCCAGTTCTTTCTGAATTAAACGCGATACTTTTTTCTGTCTTGTCGATTCCATGGCCAGTTTTATTTTAATCCGGCAAAGGTAATAATTTTTGTAGGATTTGCCCCCCTTTAGGGGGGTTGGGAGGCTGAAATTGTGACATTGCACCTTTTTTATTAGATTTGCACTGAATTTTTATTGAAGAGTATAATGGACACAGTTGTTAGCGGTATCAGATCGACAGGAAACCTGCATCTTGGAAATTATTTCGGTGCTATAAAGAACTTTCTCAAAATGCAGAAGGAGAATAACTGCTATTTCTTTATTGCTGATTATCATGCTCTTACAACTCATCCTAAACCCGCGGACCTACATGGGAATATCAAGCAGGTTCTGGCAGAATATCTTGCATGCGGTATAGATCCGGAAGTTGCTACGGTTTTCATTCAGAGTGATGTGCCGGAAGTCTCCGAATTGTATCTCTTGCTGAATATGAATGCCTATGTTGGTGAACTTGAAAGAACTGCTTCATTCAAAGATATTATAAGAAAACAACCCGATAATATTAATGCAGGATTATTAACTTATCCGGTATTGATGGCTGCAGATATAATAATTCATAAAGCCAATAAAGTACCTGTAGGTAAAGATCAGGAGCAACATGTCGAGATGACAAGAAGATTTGCCAGAAGGTTTAATATGATGTATGAGGTAAACTATTTTCCAGAACCCGATGCATATAATTATGGCCAGCAGCTTATTAAAATCCCGGGTTTGGATGGTTCAGGAAAGATGAGCAAAAGTGAAGGAAACGGTGTTTTCCTTTCAGATACACCTCAGGAGATCAGGAAAAAAGTGATGAGAGCGGTTACGGATACCGGCCCCACAGAACCAGGTCAGGAACCTTCAGAAGCAGTGAAGAACCTGTTCACTTTAATGAATGTTGTCTCAGATCAGGATACTGTTAAATATTTTTCAGATAAATATGCTTCATGTGAAATCCGTTACGGAGATATGAAAAAACAACTTGCCGAAGATATTATTAAGTTCACCGACCCTATACGGATAAGGATCAATGATATACTCTCCGATAATAAATATCTTTCAAAGGTTGTTTTTGATGGAGCTCAAAAGGCCAGGGCCAGCGCTTCGAAAACTGTAAAAGAAGTAAGGGAGATAATCGGATACAGACCATTTTAAGCTAAAAAAGCCAGGGTTTTGGCCTGGCTGCCCTGATTGTTCAGGGATATAATTGAGATTGTCTTTGTAATAATCATATTTCAAATAGCGTGCCAAAAAGATTCGCTTCTAAAGGAATCTTATCCGTTTATTGTTAATTCCCCGGCAGCAACAGGTATAAACTTTTATTTGCTAATTTTGGATAGAACTATTAAGAATCCAACGGTGGGAAAAAGGATCGCAATTATTTCAGTGATTATCCTGATTTCAGGTCTTGCTATTATGGGATACTTTCTACAGCAGGGCAGGAAGAACCTCTATACAGATCCTTACAAAGCAATTTCTCCAGAAGCCTGTGTTGTTATTGAAACAGTCGATCTGAAGAGCTTTCTGAATTCACTGACAACAGGAAGGGGCTTATTTGGCGAGGTTGGGAAGGTCAGAGAGCTGGACAGATTTAACCAGGAGTTGAAATATCTTGCCGACCTGTTGAATAAACAGAGTTTTAAAAGGTTATTTAATGAAGGTGCTTCAATCATTTCATTTCAAGCCGATAAGAATGGAAACATAATTCCGATGCTCTCTATGCAGGTACCTTCTGACATAAGGTCGCGTCATATTAAAGAGATGTTGAGTTCATCGGGAATCAAAGAGCTGGCAGAAACCAAGCTAATGGGTAATTCAATAATTGAGATTCCTTTTTCTGCTGACAACCGGAAAGACACTGCTTATATTTCACTGATTTCAGGGTTATTGGTAAGCAGCAATTCGAAAGCTCTGGTAGAAGGAGCAGCTCTACAGGCGGGCAGGACGAAGGATGTCAGAAATGAACCTGGTTTTTCAAGAGTATTGATGGCATCAGGAAAAAATGTTGATAAAATATTTGTTGTTTTTTCCAATCTTCCTGATTTTCTCAGGCCTTTGCTGATTCCAGGCAGGAAAACGCTTTCAGATAAGATTTCCAGGCTTGCCGGAACAGCGGGATGTGATATTTATATCAGCGAAGATGGTCTCGTCCTGAGCGGATATACTGAAAGTCCTGATTCATCTGAACTACTTTACAAGTACAAATCATATCCTTCCAGCGACTTTCATACTTATAAGATTCTCCCTTCATCAACAGTGCTTTTTGAAACTCTTGTTCTCCCTTCCTTAAAACTTCATATAATGTACGATACTTCTGTTTCACAGGAAGCATCGGATCTTGCCCGGAAGATAAAACCTTATACCGGAGAAGAGATAACACGTGCAATAATTGATATCAAGGGAAGACCTGCCAGTGATAATACTTTGATAATTTATGAATTGACTAATCGTGTCCAGGTGGAACAGCTTTTTCTTGAAGAACCTGGTGCTAAAAATGAAATCCTCTATTTTAAACCCGATGATCAGACTAAAATTCCCGTTTACAAAACGTCATTTAAGGGCCTGATCAGGGTTCTGCTTCCGGGATTCGCCACTGATTTTAATGAAACCTATTTTGCCTTTTATGATAATTTCATGATAGCGGGAAACTCTTACGCCACAATTTCAAAAATACTTTATGACAATATCCTCAATAAAACACTTGCTAATGACCTGACATATCGTGATTTCCAAAATACACTGCCGAGCCGTGCCGGGTATTACTTCTTTTGTATACCGTCGCATATTATAGATTATCTGGCAGGGTTTCTTAATGAAGATATTATTAATGCTCTTAAATCGAATAAAAGTGGCCTCAATAAAATTCAGGGTGCAGGATATCAGTTTGCTTCAAGTAATGGCATGATATATAATAGCCTGTCGGTTAAATTCAAAGAAGTAGCCAGGGAAGAATCGAATACTGAATGGGAGACGTTACTCGATACCCTGGCCGGTATTAAGCCATTCTTCTTTACGAATCATATAACAGGAGCAAAAGAGGTTTTCATTCAGGATCTGAAGAATAATACATACCTGATAAATGCAGCCGGGCGTGTTCTGTGGAAAGTGCCTCTTAATGAGAGGATTATGAGCACAATTTATATGATTGATTATTACCGTAACGGTAAGTATCAGCTATTGTTTTCGGGCAGGAATTATATTCACATTCTCGACAGAAATGGTAACTATGTTGAGAGATATCCTGTTAAACTCAGATCACCCGCTTCTAACTCAATGGCAATGTTTGATTACGACAATAACCTGAATTACAGACTTTTTATAGCCGGTGAAGACAAAATGATATATTCATATGACAAGACTGGTAGTGTTGTCAAAGGATGGAGTCCATTCAGAACCGCAGGAAATGTAAAGACGGAGATAAATTATTTCAAGGTTTCAGGAAAAGATTACATAGTAGCTGCTGATGAAAGCGCGGTATATTTTCTTGACCGGGCCGGGAATAAAAGGTTAAACCTGAAAGAACCGGTTACAATAGCTGCACGATCGGCCATGCGTCTAAACATGGCGTCGGATCCCTCTGTGGTATGCTCTTCCCCCGATGGAACAATACAGCACATATACTTTGATGGCAGCGTTAAAAAGTTCAGCATTAAGAAATTTTCAGGAGAACATTCATTCGATCTTTTTGACGTGGATGGCGATGGATTTGGCGAATATATTTTTATTGATAAAGGTATATTGTATCTTTATAACCACAACAGATCGGAGATATTTAAAAGGGAATTTGGTTCAGATAAAATTGATGGACCGATTAACTTTATCTTTTCATCTACGGACAGAAAAATCGGAGTATTTGATGAGAAAAAAAATCTGATATATCTGATCGGAAAGGAAGGTAAAACAATGAATGGGTTCCCTCTCAGAGGAGCATCGATGTTCTCAATCGGGAAATTATCGGATAAAAGTGGCTGGCATCTTATTGTTGGCGGCACTGACAGATTTCTTTATAATTATAAAATTGACACAGAAATTAAATAAGAAAGATTATGATAAAGAGATCATTCCTGCTTATTTTAATCATAATAGTTCTCTCGATAAACAGCTGTATCAAAGGAACCTATAACATGGATATACTCTTAAAGCAGGCACAACTTTCTCCCACTCTGGCAATATCCGCGGTTAAAGGTGATGTTTCTTTCATTGATATGGTAAAGGCCAGCGATACAGTGACCTTCGATCAGAACAAATTAGTAATACTGGTTTTCAAAAAAGATTCGGTTGTTGATCTGAAATTGAGCGATTTTTCAAAAGGGACTGTTATTTATAAGACTGCAACTATAACCCCTGGCAATTTCGACCTGAATATTCATGACGTTTTAAGTCATATCACAGGAGATATTTTGTTCTCAAACCCTTCAATTAAGTTTAATTACACAAACTCGTTTCCCGATTCAGTT
>Ga0302170_10001221_pt1 | contig 10107 bp, 9 predicted proteins | sample I_Fen_N2_1_FD_193492 | JGI IMG/M metagenome (GOLD analysis project Ga0302170, IMG submission 193492) | Peat permafrost microbial communities from Stordalen Mire near Abisko, Sweden - I_Fen_N2_1 | ecosystem: Environmental > Terrestrial > Soil > Wetlands > Permafrost | place: Sweden: Abisko...
TGATTAAAGAATTAATTGCTAACCATACGATAGGATAATTTACCATGAACAATATATTTGTATATCTTGAAATTGAAGATGGAATTGTAGGCGATGTTAGCCTGGAATTGCTAACCAAGGGTCGCAGCCTGGCCAAACAACTGAATTGTAAATTAGAAGCTGTAGCAGCCGGTCATGAATTAGATAGCATTGGAGCTCAGGTTTTTCCATACGGCGTTGACGTACTGCACCTTGCTGACGATAAACGTTTGAGCCCATACACCTCAATGCCTCACACTTCTTTATTGGTAAATCTTTTTAAAGAAGAAAAACCACAAATTGCTTTAATGGGCGCTACTTCCATTGGTCGTGACTTAGGTCCTCGTGTTTCTTCAGCTTTATTCAGCGGTTTAACTGCCGACTGTACTTCGCTCGAAATTGGAACTTATGAAGACAAAAAGGCCGGAAAAGTATATGAAAATTTGCTTTACCAAATTCGCCCTGCTTTTGGTGGAAACATTGTTGCCACTATCGTAAACCCTGACTGCCGCCCTCAAATGGCAACAGTGCGCGAAGGAGTAATGAAAAAAGAAATCAAAGATCTTAAATTTGTAGGTAAAACCCACAAACTAGACGTTACTAAATATGTAGCCGATACTGATTTTGTGATAGAGGTGATTGAACGTCACATGGAAAAATCAAAATTAAATATCAAAGGTTCTCCAATTATTGTTTCCGGGGGTTACGGAGTAGGAAGTGCCGAAAATTTCAAATTATTACACGAGTTGGCTGCTACATTAGGTGGCGAAGTTGGGGCTTCACGTGCTGCTGTTGATGCAGGATTCTCTGAACACGAACGTCAGATCGGTCAGACCGGAACCACCGTACGTCCTAAACTGTATATTGCTTGCGGTATTTCCGGACAAATCCAGCACATAGCCGGCATGCAGGAAAGCGCAATGATCATTGCCATTAACAATGACCCAAAAGCACCAATCAACGCAATTGCCGATTATGTAATTACAGGAACGGTAGAAGAAGTACTTCCAAAAATGATTAAGTATTACAAAAAGAACTCGAAATAACATGAACTTTTTTAACGACAATCCCGCAATAAAATTTCAACTGTCTCATCCATTGATGACAAAAATAGTTGCCCTCAAGGAGCGCAACTTTGTTGAAAAAGATAAATATGATTATGCATCCCGCGATTTTGAGGATGCAATTGACAACTACGAAAAAGTACTTGAAATTATCGGGGAAGTTTGTGGTGAAATTATTGCTCCCAATGCTGAGAGTGTTGACCATGATGGTCCTGAAGTTATCAACAGCCGTGTAAAATACGCTCGCGGGACTCAGGAAAACCATGATGCGCTAACTCAGGCTGGAGTTTATGGTATAACCTTACCACGCCAATATGGAGGTTTAAATTTCCCAATGGTGGCTTATGTAATGTCAGGCGAAATGGTTTCTCGCGCTGATGCAGGATTTGCCAATATTTGGGGACTTCAGGATTGTGCCGAAACGATTTCTGAATTTGCTTCTGATGAGATAAAAGCTGAATTTCTTCCTCGCGTAGCCGAAGGCGCTACTTGCTCGATGGACCTTACAGAACCTGATGCAGGTTCGGATTTGCAAGCCGTACAATTAAAAGCTACATATAATGAGAACGACGGATTGTGGTATCTGAACGGAGTAAAACGCTTCATTACCAACGGAGATGCTCAAATTAAACTTGTTTTAGCACGCTCTGAAGAAGGCACCAGCGATGGTCGGGGACTGTCGTACTTTGTGGCCGAAAACAAACATGATAACACCGTTTTGGTACGTCGTATTGAAAACAAACTGGGTATCAAAGGTTCGCCTACTTGCGAACTCGTATTCAACAATACGCCTGCAAAGCTGGTTGGAACCCGTCGTTTAGGACTTATTAAATACGTTATGTCGTTGATGAACGGTGCTCGTTTAGGTATTGGTGCTCAGTCTGTAGGACTTTCGGCAGCTGCATACAACGAGGCATTGGCTTACGCCCGTGATCGTCGCCAGTTCGGCAAAGCTATTATTGAATTCCCTGCGGTATTTGAAATGGTATCGATTATCAAAGCTAAACTTGATGCTTCGCGTGCTTTACTTTACGAAACAACACGCTTTGTAGATATTTATAAAGCTTACGAGGCTATAGAAAATGAAAGAAAGCTTGAAGCTGACGAAAAAGTCGACTATAAGGAATACTCTAAACTGGCCGATGCATTGACTCCAATGCTAAAGATGTTTACCAGCGAATATGCCAACCAAAATGCTTACGACTGTATTCAGGTTCACGGTGGTTCAGGCTTTATGAAAGATTATGCCTGCGAACGTTTATTCCGTGATGCCCGCATTATGACAATCTACGAAGGAACTTCTCAGTTGCAGGTTGTAGCTGCCATTCGACACGTAACGACAGGTAACTACCTCAAAATAATTCATGATTACGATGTTCAATCCATTAAACCAGAATTTACATCGTTCCGTAAACGCTTACAAATCATGACTAACCTGTATGCTAACGCGGTTGCACGTGTAGTTGAAGCTAAAAATCAAGAGTACCTTGATTTTCAGGCTCGTCGTTTGGTTGAAATGGCAGGACACATTATCATGAGCTACCTGTTAATCATTGACGCTTCGCGCGATACCGAAGATTTGTTCCGTAAATCTGCTGAGGTTTATCTGAATTACGGTGAAGTAGAAGTACGCAGACATGCTGCGTTTATCAAAACATTTGATGTAGAAAATGTTGATGTTTATAAAGTAATTTAAACAGACAATAATTAAGATATAAAATGCCCCAAAGAAACAAATTTCTTTGGGGCATTTTATATCTTTTTAGTACTTCTACTTGTTTTCACGCCTTATAATTCCAACATAGCGGCAAATATCACCTGCTGTTGAAACGCCTTCGACAATCACAGTATAGTCATTTGATTTATCTGCACTATAAAAGTTTATATGCGCATTCCCGTTACTATCAGTTGACAGTTTTGGATTCCAATAAATAGTGGTTCTTAAATCAGGAGTTGAACTTTTGTAGATACTATCCACTTGATATTTTGGCACGTAAAACTCTGCATATTTCTGATATCCGAGTGGCATAACATGCGCTAAACTAATAGGAGGTGCAGTTTTCCGGTCCTCTCCTTTCTTCAGCGAAATGGCAATAACTCCATTTGCTCCACGCGAACCAAATATAAGCGTGTTGACCCCTTTAAATACATCAATACTCACCAAATCATGTGCTGTAAGAAATGACAACTCGGATATGTCCTGCATTTCTATATCATCAATCAAAACCAAGGGACTTTTACTTGAACCACGAATTGAGATCTTATCTTCATTTACCTGAACACCCGGTATAGTCAGAAACAAATCCAGTAAACTCATATCCTGATAAAGCTTTAGTTGCTCGGTGGTAACCTTTGAATCTCCCAGTCCTGCATAATAGCTTTTATTTGAACTCTGTTCTTTGCTTGCATTTACTGTAACTTCAGACAGATTAACAACTCTGACTCCACCCTCATAGTAGTATTTCTCTTTACTCTGCTGAAAATACTCTTCTTTTTCTGCCACCCTATAATTCTCTTCGACACAGGGTATAAACACTTTATAATCAGGGAACTTATCTTCATCGGGAATGATTTCAACATCGGTTATTCCTTTAGACTTGTTTGCCTTAAGTGCAAACGAAGTACTATCAGGAAACTCAAGACCATCTATTAAAAATCGACCTAAACTGTCAGTTTTACTCATTCGTATTGAATTCTTGTAGGGAGAGATAGCTATTACTTCGCATTTCTTCACAGGAGTTTTCATAATGTTCTTCACTGTCCCTGAGAGTGCCTGACTCATTTCCATATAAAATTCGGGTTTTTTAAATACGGATTTTACAACCTCATCAGTCTTAAAACGACGCCAACCCTGAGTTAACATTAAAAGGTCTGTTCTTTCACGTGTGGCTATTGAGCTATCAACAAAATAATTTGCCGGATCTTCCACATATCCTTGAATATCTGATGTCAGCAATAAATTAGTCAAAATATTGTCTGCTAATGAGTCATGCTTTACAGTATAACTATCGGTAATGCTGATAGAGAAATTACCTTTTACAGCTTCACCCGCTAATGTTTTCACATTTAAATTTAAACTGACAGCTTCACGCTTACTGTATTTAAGTTTATCGCTTTCCATAGTAACAACAGGTAGCTTGAAATTCCTGACAAAAGCCAAACGCTCGCAATATGTGTGACCCAACGAATCTATGACTGAAAATGAGTTTATTCCTCCACGAAGTGAGAACTCCGATATTTGACCTTCGGTTTCTGTCAGTGATTGAATCACATTTACTTTTCCACGTGTATGTACTAATAAATAAAGCGACTTATCCGGCAAAGATGTCTTATTAGTAACCTCATATCGAATCTTTCCCTTATTATAAACCAAACGTAATACTACTCCTGACTCCAGACTTTTAGGTAAATCAATACGTTTCTCAATGCCAGCTTCATTTTTTACTATTGCATAATAATTTTCATTCGGATACGCTTGCAAACTAAACTTTCCCATTCCTTTATGGAAGCTTGCAGCATTTACTATTTCTTCATCTTTATTATTAAACACCCTTAGAGTTATGTTTGTGGACAAACCATTCTTTTTAATGGCTTTAAAAGCAACTATCTGAAGTATATCGTTCAGCAATATCCCACTTTCCGGAAAAAATTGAACATCAAAATCGGAACTTAGATCCGGTACAGAAAGCGTATTCTTAAATTTTTCTTCATCCATCGATATGCTGATGCTTTTCTTTGAAACATCATTCGAATCGACTTTTATTTGCCACTCTATCTTTCCATCTTTATCTGTCAATAAGTTGAACTTCCTTTTATCTGAGTTTTTCCAGTTCTGAGCGATTTCTACCTTCTGCCCTACAATGGGGCTGTTAGATGCATTAGTGAAAGTAACCTCCACTGACATAAGTCCCTTAGCCGGTGAACCGAAGTTTACCTTAGTCACAACCCGGTTGTCAATCTTATTTCCAATAAGAATATTCTTTTTAAAGAAAAAATCTATTTCTGTGTTTTGCATCCAGTAGGTATACGCTCGAAGCATATAATGACCTGTAGGTATTTCCGGGTTCAATTTTAAATGACCTGCAAAACCCAGCGAGTCAGTCCTTATTTTCACTCTGGAGATAACCGAGTCTTGTTTATTAATCAACTCAACATAAACAAATCGGCTCAAGGCATTCGGCATGAGTGTTATCGCATTGACCAGATAGGCTTTAAACCAAATATTCTCACCTGCGCTGTAATAGGGTTTGTCTGTTTGTACGTAAATCTTTTCTTGCAATTCACTGATTAGCGGGTTGCTGAATCGACTGATAATTATATCGGAAAACGAGGGAGTCTGAGTGTAAGCCGATGTAGTATAGAATAATGTAATAATCAGGGAAAGTGAAAGTTGCTTTTGACGCTTGTTCATATTTACTATTCTATAGTTAGATTTTGATACTAATTTTAATTAAGACCCACATTATGAGATAAGGATTAAAACGAACTAAAAAATTAAACTCAATTAACGGTTTTGAACAATACCAGACCTAGCATCTAAAATTCGGGAGAGTAAGACATAAAAAAAGCCTACCATATATGATAGACTTTTCAATGCGTGACAAAAGTCAATTAGTATATACTAAATTACTTTCACATTTACTGCATTTAATCCTTTTTTGCCTTCCTGCAAATCAAATTCGACGGTATCGCCTTCACGAATTTGATCGATTAATCCAGAAATGTGTACAAAATGTTCTTTTTTTGAACCATCTTCGCTGATGAATCCAAAGCCTTTAGATTCATTGAAGAATTTAACTGTTCCTTTGCTCATTGTTGATATTTATTATTTTAATGTCCTGCAAAGATAATGTTATATAATTATAAACCACCGTTTTTTGAAAAAATAATTCACAAACAAGCAAATAATTCTTTTAAACTTTATTTGTTTTATCAAAGAACCACACAAAACAGTGAAAAATACAAAGCTTTCTGGCACTAAAAGAATTTTATAAATCATGGTTAGGATAAACAATTCCACATTGATTTCTGATTTCATCCATTGCCCTGACCAATTCCAGACTGTGCTCCAAACTCCATTTATCACTTTGCTTCTGTTCGTTTAAAACGCAATGAACGACTTCCTGTGCTTCAAGCTCATAACCGTTACCTTTTATTTCAAAATCAAAAATTTGCTCAACTCCTGTATCAGAAATCAGTTTCACATTACCGGGGCAAAACCACATATGCTCCAGTATTATTTTCCCTTTCGTACCATGAATCTCAGCCACAACTGGCAAATCGGCCAAGAAAGAAGAATACATCACCGCCAACGTTTCTTCTCCATAATTAAAGACATAGCTGCTATTTGTATCGCAGCCCTGATTGTTCAATCCGGCAACAGCAACCATTTTCTCTGGCTTGCCCAGAAGAAATAATGAGAGGAAAATATTATAGATTCCGATATCCAATGTAGTACCACCACACAAATCAATATTAAAATGTCGGTATTGCTGAGCACCACTGGAGCGTATACAAAACGAAGCTTTAAGAAACTTTACTTCCCCAATCTGACCTCCAGTAATCAGGTCTTTAGCCTTAATAATATTCGGAAGAAAGCGACTCCACATGGCTTCCATTAAAAAGAGATTTTTCTCTTTAGCCTTATCAATCATTATGTTCACTTCACGCTCATTCACCCCCATAGGTTTCTCACAAAGCACATTTTTATTATGATCCAAAGCCAACAGCGTATTCTCAAGATGAAGATTATGCGGTGTGCCTATGTAAATTACGTCTACATCAACATCTTTTACGAGTTCTTCATAACTTCCATATGCTTTGGGGATATTAAACTCAGAGGCAAAACTTAACGCTGACTCTAAGTTTCTGGAACCAACAGCACTGATTTCACAGTTATCTACAACTTGGAGCGCTGTAGCAAATTTATGCGCAATCCACCCGGTACTTAATATGCCCCATCTTATTTTTTTGTTTTCCATATTTCTTTTCTGATTTTAATATTTTATTCTTCGGTTGGAACTTCTGGAGTTTTTAGTCGTAACTGATAAAACGCAGCATCGAGCCATCTTCCAAACTTATACCCGCTTTCTTTCAAAACTCCAACATGAACAAATCCTTCATTCTCATGCAACTTTATGCTAACTGTATTATCTGCATCAATAACACCTATCAACGAATGATAATTTTGCTCATCAGCTTTTCTTATTATTTCCCGCAGCAACACTTTCCCCAATCCATGTCCACGCATGTCACTACGTACATAAACCGAATGCTCTACGGTATACTTATACGCAGGCTGTACACGAAACATTCCATAAGTCGAAAAACCCAGTAACTTTCCATCTAGTGAAAATGCACCAACTACGGGATAATTACTTTTAAGTTTATCGGCATACCACACATTCATTCGCTCTAAAGTACGAACCTTATATTCATACAAAGCCGTCGAATTAAGTATTGCATCATTGAAGATATCTAATATCTCAGGCAATTGCACTTCTGTGCAGGGTTTTAATTTATACTCTATCATCTCTTCTTTCTTTACAATCAACTAATATTTATCTTATATCGTCCAACTAGCTTTCTTGCTTAGTTATAATCTTATGAGATTTTCGTCGCTTGGTTGTTCTTTTCTGATATTGATTGGAAAGTACGCTTATACTTCCATCCACTTCCAGAATGGCTAAATCGACTTCCTTAACAGTGGCTACTCCATGCTCACGGACAGCTTCCATAAGCTCTTCCGACGTAATCTGGGCTTTCTTCATGTGCGACTCTATCATTTTTCCTTTATAAATAAGCATTGTTGCGTCACCTTCAATAGCCTTATTAAACTTTGGAAAACGATATTTAAAATACTTTAAGCCGTAATTCACTACAAATAAAGTTGATGCAGCCACCAATCCGCCCATTAGCGTCGAATCCGGTCCTACCATTGCATTTTGTACTGCGTTACTTATCAGCAAAATAAACACCAAGTCAACTACAGAAAGCTGTGCCAGTTCTTTTTTTCCAAATAACCGGATAGCAATAATAATAAAAAGATAAATTACAAAAGTACTGAATACAATCCGCACATAATTATTACTTATTAGCTCGCTCATAACATTTCTATTTTATTGCTGTTAGTAGTATCAAGCCATTCTTTAATCAAGTGTAAGGTTGGCTCCTCAGCTTCTTTACGAGGTGTATGCCCTGCACAAGGTATTTCTGAAACATGAACAGAGCCCAAGATTTCTCTTTTCAACACATTTAGCTGCTCCACACTCCCGAACTCATCAGACTCTCCCTGAAAAGCAAGTACCGGGCATATGATGTTCCGAAGTAAAGGTACTATTGTCCATTCAGCAAAATAATCACTTAACCATGTTTCGTGCCAAAGCCGGAAAAGTTCAGAAGTCTTAGCCCCATGATATTTGGTCAGGCTTTCAAGCAAACTCGTAGTCTTTGCGCGCTCACGGGTTTCGAGTACTGCAGCTTTACCTGAGTTTTCTATAAAACTGTGAGCACCTTCCAATATCAATCCCTTGACTCTGGCGGGATAAAATGATGATGTAAGCAAGGCTATTGTGGCACCATCACTGTGACCATAGATAATCACATCATCTACATTCAACGAATCAAGAATCCGTACTAATTGATGGGCTTCTTCGTGGAGATAAAACTCCGTACGCTGAGTTACAGCAAACGGTGAAGATTGTCCATAACCGCGTCGGTCATATAGCAATGCATTAAGACCGGTCATAACTGTCAACACCTTCGGAAAATCGCCCCACATTTCTACGCAACCCCACGAGTCATGCAAAAAAACTAAAGTTGGTTTATTTCCGCTTTTTGGAAATTTATCTATTTGCCTAATAAATAGGCTATAATCTTCTTGCTGTAAATAAAAATCTTTCATTAAACCTCGTGTTACTTCCCGACTTACAAATGTAGAAAAAAAGCATCAATTCATCACCGACTCTCAATTATTTTATACCTTTGTAGGAACTAATAAAAACGAAATAATGAAAAAGCTAGTGGTGCTTACCGGTGCCGGAATGAGCGCCGAAAGTGGAATCAGCACATTCCGCGATGCGGGTGGACTTTGGGAACAACATAGAGTAGAAGATGTGGCAACTCCTCAGGGCTGGTCGCGTAATCCTGCATTGGTGTTGGACTTTTACAATCAACGGAGAAAACAGCTACTGGAATGTAAGCCTAACGCAGGCCATTTGGCATTGGCCGAACTCGAGAAAAGTTACGAAGTCCGAATTATCACTCAAAATGTGGACAATTTGCATGAACAAGCTGGAAGCAGCCATGTTTTGCATTTACACGGGGAGTTAATGAAAGTACGCTCCACCTCGCCAGCCGAAGAAGTATTTGAATTAGATCCTGACAACTACGAAACGCATTTAGGTGATAAATGTCCTAAAGGATTTCAACTTCGTCCACACATAGTTTGGTTTGGAGAAGCGGTGCCTGAAATTGAGAACGCAATCCTTCTGACAGAAAAAGCTGATATTTTAGTAATTATCGGAACATCCATGCAAGTGTATCCGGCGGCAAGCCTGATAAATTATATAAAGCCTAACACTCCTGTTTACTTTATCGACCCTCACGAAGTAAACGTATTCTCAAGTAATATTACCGTTATACAAAAAGGGGCTTCTGAAGGAATGACGGAGTTAAAATCCATTCTCACAAACGCTTCTGTCAAAAAGTAAAACTCAAAAAAATCCGAAATTTGTATTTATCCAAATTCCGGATTTCTCCATTATTACTTCATAATTGTTTTACTTACGTTCCTGATTGTCTTGTTCATTTCTTGTACCGGCACTTCTACTACTTTTTGTGTCTGTCGAAGGAGTACGCGTTTCCTGACGCATCTGTTTTTCAACCTTCACCGGCTGTCCGATAGTTCTGCCATAATAATTGGTACTGCGGGTAGTTCTACCAGCATCGTTATTCCCTGTTTGTGGCTGACGACTACCGGCCTCAGTTCCGGCAGAGCGGGTTGGAGTAGAATTACTCCCTGTAT
>Ga0302170_10001222_pt1 | contig 10102 bp, 8 predicted proteins | sample I_Fen_N2_1_FD_193492 | JGI IMG/M metagenome (GOLD analysis project Ga0302170, IMG submission 193492) | Peat permafrost microbial communities from Stordalen Mire near Abisko, Sweden - I_Fen_N2_1 | ecosystem: Environmental > Terrestrial > Soil > Wetlands > Permafrost | place: Sweden: Abisko...
CTCCAGGTTTCGTATCAAGCATTAAATCGGGTGTAACTCTACTATCACTACATCCAATAAATAGAACTTCTGGCTTTTGACCAGTTTCTACAAGTTGTTTTAAATCACCTTCATATTTAGGAAATCTGGCTTCTCTAAATTTCTTATTACCTTTTATTAAATCATTTATTAGCATTTGAATCCTTTAATAAGTTACATACTTTTGTTAAATCATTTTCGTTTATATCTATTTTTGCAATTAATCTAATAATCGCTTCTTTAACGGTTGGTTGCCTAATTGCACCAACTAAAAAACCATTTTGTTTTAAATTTTCTTGAATTTTTTTTACTTTTTTATTATCACCAATTAGAATTGGAATAATTAAGCTTTGGGAATTTAAACCCAAAATATTTTTAATAATAGTTAAATTATTTTTAATTTTTTCTTTTAATAAATCTTTGTTTTCAATAATATAATCCAAAGATTCATTTGCAAGTGCGGTATCAAATAAAGATGGTGCAGTTGAGTAAATTATAGGTTTTGCTCTATTTGTTAAAAAATCAATTATTTGTTTAGATGCAAGTATATAAGCCCCATAAGAACCATAAGCTTTTCCTAACGTTCCCATTTTTACATGATATGGTGTGGGTTTAATTTTGTAATAATCAAAAATTCCTAAAAGATTATCACCAATTACTCCAAAACTATGGGCTTCATCAACAATTAAAATAGCTTTTTTTTCATCTGCAATTTGAAATATCTCAATAGGAGCTAAATCTCCGCCCATAGAATAAACACCTTCAATTGCTATGATATTTCTTCCACTTCTTTTGTTTGATGAAATCTTTTTTTCTAAATCTTTAAAATCATTATGATTAAAAACAATTACTTGCTCAGTTTTTAGAAGTTTAGTTGCTAGAATTCCACTTGCATGGTACTCTTCATCAATAAACAAAGTGTCATTTTTTCTACAAAGTGCTTCTATCATAGAGATATTTGCCAAAAATCCAGATCCCACAATCACACCTGCTTCAAAGTCATTAACTTCACATAATCTATCTTCAAATTTTTTGTGGATTTTACTATAACCATTTACTAGCATAGAGGCTTTAGGTGAGTGATAATTATCTTTTAATAGTGTTTCATAGGCATTTTGAAAAAGTGTTTTATTAGTTGAAAGTCCTAAATAATCATTTGAAGCTAAATCAATTAAATTATCATCGAAAAGTTCTCTAGTTCTGAAACGATTTGATTTTTTAATAGATTCTAATTCTTTTGAGTACAAAGATTTCTCCGTAAGTATTTATTTATTATATCTAAAAAGTACTAATAAAAAATTAAATTTTAGGATTTTTCCAAAGTGCTAGATTATTGCTACTATGAGTTGTTATAATTTCTTTAACTAATTTTATATACAAAAAGCAAAAGTAAGAGATGTTTGTTTAAATATCATCTCTTACTTTTTTGATACTACTTAAATTGTAATATTCTCAATAAAATCAATACTCTCATCACAAATTATAATAGCATCAATACAATACGAAACATCAAGTTTTTTTGTTTGAATATAATAATCCACACTTCTTTTTATTTTAGATAATTTTGATTTGGTAATATTATTTATAGCAGTTTCATAATCAGTGGCTGATTTTACTTCACAAAAGTGATAGATAGAGTTTTTTTTGGCGATTATGTCAATTTCGCCTAGTTTTTTTGCATAGAAGTTTTTTTCTACTATTTCAAAATTTAAGTCTTGCAAAAAAGAGATTGCTCTTTTTTCAGCAAACTCTCCTTTTTCTTTACTCATAATTTTTTACTCTTATTTTCAGCCACCACCAACAAATTGAAGAAGTTCTAATTTGTCATCATTTTGAGGAATAAAGTTACTCCATTCATCTTTTTTTACTATATTCATATTAACAGCTGCTGCCATTACTTTATTTTCTATTTGTAAATTTGTAATAATATCTTGTAGTGTTGATGAGTCATCAAACTCTTTTGTTTCACCGTTTATTATAAGTGTCATTTTATACCTTCTTATATTTTTTATAAAAAAGGATTATACAAATAGTTTACTTATTTCCTAATATTCAAGGTTTTAAATCTATCACCCATTCCAGTTGGTTCTAGTAAAATTTTTACCTTTTGAGTCTGTCTTAAATAATCTGTTTCACTTGTATTTGCTTTTAGAATTTCTAGTAAATCTAAAATTCCAAACTCTATTAAAGATTTTAGTTGGGTGCTAAATTTTATATCACTTATTCCAAACTCTTTGAAACAATCACTTAAATAATTAAAATGAACATCATATGTAATATCGCTAGTTTTAAATAGTTTTTCCAAATCTAAATTTTCTTCAAAAATAGGGTAAACAGCGTGTTTTTCATAAACTCTTGTGGAAAAATCATTTCTTGGGTATCTGTCCCCATAATCAAAAGTTAGAAATTCGAAACTTTTTATATTTTGGCAAAGGGTTTTTACAAAATCTTTATATGAAAGGGCAACTTCACCTTTTGTAATAGAGTATTTTTTACAATGATTTATGATATCTTCATCAACACAATCAATAAATTCAATTTTATGATTTGAAACAAAGGCTTGTTGAAGTACATTTTCTTTATTTGTATAAACCAAATCACAAGAAAAAGCATCAAATATCTCATTTGCAAGAACATAGGCATTTTCAAGTTTCACATCACTTATATCATCATAATGTTTGAGTTTTATAACATCTCCAAAAGAGTCAAATAGATATTTTTTTTGTTGCTCTTGAAGATTTGAAAATCGTTCAACTATTGCAAAATTCAAACTTTCTAAAAGTTGCGGTTTTAAAGTATAAATAAACTGAATAACATCAGCTAACAAATATCCATGATGCGCGCCAATTTCCAAAATAGTAGTATTTGATGGTAAAAATCCATCTTCAATAGAAGCAATAATTTTTTTTGCTATTGAGCCACCAAAAAAAGAGGAAGTTGAAACAGAAGTGAAAAAATCACCATCTTTTCCTATTTGTTTATAATTTGAATAATAAGAGTCTTGACCATAAAGCCAATCGTTGAAGTAATCACTAAATTTTATCATGAATTATTGTATCAAAAAGAGCTATAAATAAAGGTTTATCAATGCAAAAAAGTAACTTCTTTGTAATAATTGTATGTTATAATCTACGCTACTCAAAAAGGAGAAACTATGGAAAAAAGAACAAAAATATTAGCAACTTTAGGCCCAGCAAGCCATAGTGTTGAAATGATTGAAGGACTTATTAACGCTGGTGCGAACATGTTTAGATTAAACTTTTCACACGGAAGTCATGAATATCATTTAGAGACATTAAACAATATTAGAACAGCCATGAAAAACGTTGGAAAAACTGTAGGTATTTTACAAGATATTTCAGGACCAAAAGTAAGAATTGGTGATTTAAAAGAGCCATTTGAATTATATAGAGATGATGTTATAACATTTTTAAAAGATGAAATTGCAGGATATAAAAAAGCAGATAAAGAGTATGTGGTATCAATTAATTATCCAGATATTTTAGACAAAGTAAAAATTGATGAATATATATATTTATATGATGGAACTATTAGAGCAAAAGTAATTGCAGTTGGAAATGAAGTAAAAGCAAAAATTGAAAATCATGGAATTTTATCTTCAAGAAAAGGTGTAAATTTCCCAAATACTGTAATTGATATTGATGTAATTACAAAAAAAGATGAAATTGATATTGCTTGGGGAGTTGAAAACGAAGTTGATTATTTTGCCATTTCATTTGTACAAAATGCAAAAGATATGAAAAATGCAAGAAAACTTCTTGATGGATATAAAGGTAAATTAATAGCAAAAATTGAGAAATTTGATGCTGTTGCAAATATTGATGAAATTATCGAAGTTAGTGATGGAATCATGGTTGCAAGGGGTGATTTAGGAATTGAAGTTCCTTATTATGATGTTCCTACTATTCAAAAAATGCTTATTAAAAAAGCAAATTTAAAAGGAATTCCAGTAATCACAGCAACTCAAATGCTTTTATCAATGACTCAAAATGAAAGAGCAACTAGAGCAGAAATTTCAGATGTTGCAAATGCAGTTTTAGATGGAACTGATGTTGTAATGCTTTCAGAAGAGAGTGCCGTTGGAGAAGATCCAATAAATGTAGTTGATACAATGCACAATATCATTGCAAAAACTGAAGATATTTATAACTTTGATAAACAGTATAAATTCCCTTATTTAGATGAGTTTGATGTTATTCAAGCAACGGTTACAAAACTTGCAGATGATTTAAAAGCAAATGGTATTTTAGCAATCACAAGTTCTGGAAGATCTGCACAAAAAATGTCAAGATATAGACCAAAAACTCCAATCTTTACATTTACACATAAGAAAAAAGTTTTAAATTCATTAACTGCTGTTTGGGGAGTTGAGCCAATTGGAATTATTAAAGAAGCACAAGCTACTAAAATGTTCCAAAAAATGCTTAAATCTTTAGAAAAAATTGGAAGATTAAAAAAAGATGGATTATATGTTGCAACTGTTGGTTATCCAGTAGGTATGCCAGGAAGCACAAATACTATCAAGATTTTAACGCCTTCTGAAATTGAGTATTATTTAAACTTTAAAGATAAAAAAGATAAATAAATGAATAAGGTTTTAAACCTTATTCATCTTATAAATTAATCAAAATCTCGTGACTTAAAGGCTTCTTACAAATCTTTAAAGTTTTACTTTTTAACTCTTCACTAATATTATCCTCATAAAGAATTACAAGATTATCAAAAGATAGTTTTTCTATCTCTTTTATTTCTTCATTGTTTAATTTTGTAATATCAACTATAACTTTAGAATTTTTGTTTTCTATAGATTCTAGCTGTTCAATTTTTGATAATTGTTTTACATGATATTTTTTATTTAACTCAATAATTAAATTAAAAAATGATATTGGATCATTATTTAAAACATAGATAGTTTCTTTTTGTATATTTTTAGAATTTAATTCAAATGATGAAATATCTTCTATAGCTTTTTCATTATCTATAACTTCACTTTGAGTAGTCTCATTATCAAAATTTATTGCTAAATCCAGATTTTTTGGAATTGAAACTTCAAAAGTTGAGCCAACATCTATCGTACTAGAAACAAAAATAGTTCCATTTAAAAGAGTAATCAGCTCTTTACAAATAGTAAGTCCTAGCCCAGTTCCTCCGTATTTTCTTCTAATACTTCCATCAAGTTGTTTGAATCTATCAAAAATATATTCTAATTTATCTTGTGGAATTCCTATACCTTGGTCTTGAATAATGATTTTTATATTATCTCCATCATCTTTAACTAAAAAGTTTATTTCTCCATTTTGAGTAAATTTAATAGCATTACTTAAAAGATTTTTCACTATTTGTTTAATTTTTCCTTGATCATTATAAATAAAATCTAAGTTTTCATCCACTTCCAAAATTAATTTCAAATTTTTTGCTTTAATTTGAGAATAAAACATTTCATAAAGTGAATTCATACTCTCTTTGATATTTATTTTTGAGTTATGAATATGATTTGCTTTTGCATCTAATTTTGATAAATCAAGAATATCATTTATTAAAAGTAATAAATCTTTACCACATTTGTTAATTATTTCTAAATTTTTTACTTGTTTTTCATCTAAATTTTCTAATTTATTTTTCATCATAACTTCACTAATTATATTAATAGAATTAAGTGGAGTTTTTAGTTCATGACTCATATTTGCTAAAAAGTCATCCTTTGATTTATTGGCTTCTTCTGCAAATATTTTAGCATCATATAGTTTTTTAGTTCTTTCATTTAATGCTTTAATCATAGTTACAAAGTTTGAACTTAGTTGGTGAATTTCAGAAATATTTGTATTAAGAACTTCTATATTATTATTTTTATCAGATATTTGAGAAGTTTGATTTGATAAATCAATAATTGGTTTTGTAATAGAATCAGAGAAAATATTTATTCTTTTTAATAGAAGATAAAAAAATATCACATAAAAAAGTAATAAAAAGATAATTGTTGCATATCCTATTTTATTAGATAAGCTTTTTAAGTCTTCAATTGATGCAAAAACATTCTCTTTATCAATTAGAATCATTAATTTCCATTGGGCTTCTTCTACATTTTGTTGTAATGTTAAATACTCTTTATTACCAATTTTTAAAGTTGCATATTGGGTTTTCTTTTCAAATAAATCTTTAAAGTGTGATGCAAATGGACTTTTATTTGTAAGAATATTAAACTCTTCAGGTTTTGAAATAGTATTTAAAATAGAGTCAGTATATAAATGCTCTTTTAACTCTTTTAATCCAAGTAATGATTCAATTTTTTCAGGCATAGCAATAATCATACCATCTTTATCAACCATAAATAAATTTGCATCATAGGGTAATTTTCTATTTAAAATATTGTTTACAAAACTGTCAATTGTAATATCAAGTCCAGTTACACCTTCCAAAAAATCTTTATTATATATTGGAACAACACAAGATAACATCCACCCATTTCCAGCAGGATCTAAATAAGCACTTGTCCAAACAGGTTTTTTTTCAGGATTATGTTTTAAATCTGCAAGATAATAAAAATTGTAATCTTCCATTTGAATATGAGGGCCATATTGTTCATATACATTTTGAATAAAAGGGTATAACCTATTCATATTATCCCATGTATTAAAATATGCTGCTTTTATATTTGGATTTACATCAACAACGCTTTTTAATGTTATATCCATTGCTTCTGTGAATGAGGCTTTGCTTCTTTCTTTTTCACCTATTTTTGTTTGAGCAGAATAGTATAAACTAGCTCCAACTGGATTTGTTTTATAAAATGCACCATTAGGAGCAATATTAAATTGGGGTTTACCATTAGGTAATCCAAATCTTTGAGGATTGCTCATAATATTTTGATGTTCAAATTGTAGTATTGATCCAATCTTTGAAACTTCAGCTAATTTATCACTAATATTTCTTGCTTCATTTTCTAGTATTGCTTGAGAGTGAGATTGGGCTTCATTTAATAGTAGATTTATATTTTTTGATGAAATATAAGAGTTGATTGAAAAGTATAAAACAATTAACGCAACTTCAACTACAAGAATTGGTATTAGTGAGAATCTTACAAAATGATTTGAGAGTATTTTTCCAAGGGTCTTTTTTTTCTTTAAAGTTTGTTCCATAAATTTCCCATCAATAAATTATTTTTTTCTATTATACATTATTTTTTGGAGATTGATGATATTATGTATGGGAAATAAGAGAAAAGTTAAACTACAATTTGTAGTTTAACTTTGTTTGATTTTATTAAGAGCTTTTTCTAGTCTTTTAAACCCTTCATCCATTTCATTTTTTGAAATAGTAAGAGCTGGAAGTAATCTAAGTGTATTTTTACCAGCTTTTAGAACTAAAACACCCTCTTCAAATGCTGTTTTAATAATAAGTGCCAATGTATCTGCATCTTTTGCTCTTAGACCTCTCATTAGTCCTAATCCAACATTATGAGTAAAGATTTCTTTGTTATTTTCATAAATTTCATTTAACTTTTTATTAAAATAGATAATTGTTTCATCAAGTTCACCACTATCTTTTATATCTTCTAAAATTTCTAAAACTTCTAAAGCAGCAGCTGTTACAAGATAATTCCCACCAAAAGTAGATCCATGATCTCCTGGGCTAAAAATATCTTTTAATGTAGTCATAATAGCTCCAATTGGAACACCACCACCTAAACCTTTTGCAAGAGTAACAATATCAGGTTGAATTTCATAAAGATTTGAAGCTAAAAACTCTCCAGTTCTATAAACTCCCGTTTGAACTTCATCAACGATTAGTAGAATTTCTTTTTCTTTTAAGAATTTTGCTAAATCTTGGATTTCTTGTTTTTCAAATGGTTGAACACCACCTTCACCTTGAACAAGCTCAATCATAACAGCAACTGTTTGCTCATCAATAGAGTCATAAACTTCTGCAACTGAGCTTTTATATGAAAAACCATCAGGATACGGAGCAAAATTTGGAGTATGCATAGACTCTTGACCAGTTGCTTTTACTGTTGTAATTGTTCTTCCATGAAAAGAGTGCTCTAGAGTTATAACTTTATATTTTTTATTTTCAAATTTTGTTTCACCATATTTTCTAGCTATTTTAATAGCTCCTTCATTTGCTTCTGCACCGCTATTTGAGAAAAATGTTCTAATATCATAACCACTTAATTCTCTTAATCTTTTTGCTAATTTTGCTTGTGGTTCAATTCCATATAGGTTTGAAATATGAGTTATATTTGAAATTTGTTCATATATTTTATCAGCAACTCTTTTATTTCCATGTCCTACGCTACATACAGCAATTCCAGAAGTGAAATCTATATAATCTTTATTTTTATCATCAAAAAGTGTAGCATTTATACCTTTTGTGAAATTAACATAATTTCTAGCGTATGTATGAAGCACATACTCTTTATCCATTTGTTCTAATTGTTCATTCATTTATTTTCCTAAAAAAATTTAGATCTTATTTTAATCGCAGATTATATCTAAAATATTTAAACCATTTATTAATTATTTACACATATAAAATCAAAATGTTTTATTTTTTAAACAGCTTTTTGCTAAAATCCAAACTAAAATTAAAGGAAAAAAATGCAGCACTTGATTAGAACTTCTGATTTTTCTAAAGAAGAGATACTAGATATCTTTAATGATGCTAGAGAGTTTTTAAAGTTTGAGCCAAATGAAATTTTAAAAGGTAAAATAATTGTTACTTTGTTTTTTGAAAATTCTACAAGAACTAGAAGTTCCTTTGAAATTGCAGCTAAAAGATTAGGTGCTGAGGTTGTATCATTGGATGTTGGAACATCTTCAACTTCAAAAGGTGAAACTATATTTGATACAGTTGCAAATATAAATGCAATGAAACCAGATGCAATTATTATTAGACACTCAGAGTGTGGTTTACCTGAGAGTTTAGCTGCATATGTTGACTGTCCTATTATAAATGCAGGTGATGGAAAACACGCACATCCAACACAAGCACTATTAGACTTATTTACAATTTATGAACACTTTGATGGACAAACTGATGGTAAAAAAATCGCTATCGTGGGAGACGTAAGAACTTCAAGGGTTGCTGGATCAAATAGAAGATTACTTCCAACATTTGGAATAGATGTTAGTTTCATTTCACCTGAGTGTTTTAGATATGAAGGAAGTGATTTTAAAACTTACACAAAAATTTCAGAAGTTATCGATGAGCTTGATGTAATTATGAGTTTAAGAACTCAACTTGAAAGACACTCAGAAGTTTATTTTGAGTCATTAAATGAGTATGCAAAAGATTATTGTATTACAAATGAAGTAATGCAAGATAGAGATATTATTCTTTTACATCCTGGTCCAGTTAATAGAAATGTTGATATTAGTGATGAAATGCTAAAAGATCCAAGATCAAAAGTATTACAACAAGTTACAAATGGTGTTGCAATAAGAGCTGCTGTTTTAAAAAAATTAATTCTAAAATAAAATTTGAGCAAAGAGTTAATAAAAGAAAAATTAAATAAATTTGGTTCTTCAAAAGAGCCATTTTTATTTGTCCTATCATATGATTTAAGTAAGTTTTATATCCAAAAACTTTCATTACTTCCTTCTTCAATAAAATTTGAATTTGATTCAAAAGAGATAAAAAATACAAAACAAGAAACAATATTAGAAAAATTCCCAATAGAATTCAAAGAATATAAAAATAAATTTGATTTATTACAAGAAGAGATAAAAAGTGGAAACACCTATCTTTGTAATTTAACTGCAAAAACAAAAATAAAAACTTCTGTAACACTTGATGAAATTTATGATTTAGTTCAATCAAAATTTAAACTAAGATTTCAAAATGAAAATGATAATTTTGTATGTTTTTCCCCTGAAAGATTTATTGAAATAAAAGAGAATAAAATCTTTACATATCCTATGAAAGGAACAATTGATGCTTCCATTTCTGATGCAAAAGAGATTATCTTAAATGACAAAAAAGAGATGGCAGAGCATACAATGGTTGTTGATTTATTAAGAAATGACTTAGGAATAATAGCAAATAATGTAAGAGTTGATAAGTTTAG
>Ga0302170_10001226_pt1 | contig 10077 bp, 8 predicted proteins | sample I_Fen_N2_1_FD_193492 | JGI IMG/M metagenome (GOLD analysis project Ga0302170, IMG submission 193492) | Peat permafrost microbial communities from Stordalen Mire near Abisko, Sweden - I_Fen_N2_1 | ecosystem: Environmental > Terrestrial > Soil > Wetlands > Permafrost | place: Sweden: Abisko...
ATTCATGCGCATTTGCTGCATTCGCTGCTAAGATAATTTCCTCTTCCGTTGCATCTAATTTTCCAAATCTAATGTTATCCCTGATGCTAACATTAAATAGGTATGGGGTTTGCGGAACATATGCAATCATTTCACGCAACTTTTTCAAGCCTATCGAACTAATTTCTTTGTTACCGATTAAAATTTCACCAGATTCTATTGGATAAAATCCAAGTAATAATTTTGCTAGAGTGCTCTTACCACGTCCAGACTGACCCGTCACAGCTACGTTTGTACCTTTTTTCACGTTCATCGTAAATTCTTCCAATATCCTTCTATCTTCACTGTATCCAAATGAAATATCTTTTATTTCAATATAAGATTCATCGTCACTGATTTCAAGATCCGGTTTTGCCTTTGGCTCACTAAGACTTTCCAGACCACCTGTATTTTCTGATTCACTAACGCTTTGGGGCTCACTAAGACTTTTGACTCTTTCAAGGCTTTCCTCACCCTCATCCAAGAAGTCAAATATAATCTGAGCTCTAGCAATACAATTGATAAGTTCGGGAAAATAATGTCCTACCCTTAAAAAGCTCATACTAAACAAACCATACAAGGTATAAATTGCTGCAAGCGATCCAACTGAAGTCGTTCCATTTTCGATAAATAAAATACCGACACATAAAAATGCAAGTGAACAAACTAGATCAAAAAATGTATTTAAAGCATTAAGCCATGAAGAATTTATGTTATATTCCGTCTGGACATCTGTGTACTCTGAATTTGCACGCTTGTAATCTCCAGCCATTTTATCGCTACCATCAAATATCTTAGCTGTTTCCATTCCTTGAAGAATCGTTGATAACCGCTCTGTCATTGAAGAATTCTTCGCTGACATCGCCTTACCAATTCGTTTCATTGGTTTTACAAATCTGCTATTAATGCCAAGTGTAATAATATTAACACCAAGCAAACACATTGTTACCTGAGGACAAAGTAAAAACATTGGTACCAAAAAGATAATAACTGAAATAATAGGTGCCGTTACTCGTCTAAGTCGTGATGTATATATCTGACTTGCAATATCCACATCATAAATCAATTTTGATACAATATCACCGCTGTGATGATTTTCATAATAAGACATTGGCAATCGTAATGCTTTATCAAATACCAATTTTTGAACACTGGCATTTCCTCTTTTTGCCTCTATATTGTACGTCAATCCAAACGCAAAAAATATAATAAGACATACGAGTCCAATAAGAATGTTCGTAATGATAATTTGTGGAAGTCTACTGGATTCTCCCGTTTGAGCAAGATTGAAAATGTCTTTGATAAACATTGACAACACGACCTCAAAGGAGCTACTTCCAACTGTTGTAAGTAACATTCCACACAAAAACAATGGCAGTCGTTTACCCAAAAGCATCAGGTATCTAAAAAATACTTTATTCTTATTTTTCATTTCCTAGTACCCCCTTACTTAGACGGGCTGCTGTTTCATTCCCATCTGTTTTATCACGACCAATTTTAGCATCCTCTTGCTTTGCTGAAAGCTCGTTGTTATAAAGATCAGCATACTTGCCATTTTGCTTCAGTAATTCATTATGAGAGCCTTCCTCCGCAAGCATTCCCTTGTAAAACACTATAATTCTATCAGCATTTTGTATTGTAGAAAGTCTATGGGCTATGATGACAACGGTTCTTTCCTTGGAGACATTATTAATTGCCTCTTGAATTAATCGTTCCGTTCCAACATCTACAGATGATGTTGGTTCATCCATAAGAAGAATTGGAGCATTTTTAAGAATTGCCCTAGCAATGGAAACACGTTGGCATTCTCCACCAGAAAGCTTGACGCCTCTTTCTCCTGTGGTCGTCTCATACCCTTGTGGAAGTTTCTCGATAAATTCATGAATATTTGCCATTTTACATGCATTTACAATTTCTTCAAATGTAGCTCCCTTCTTACCATACGCTACATTTTCAGCAATCGTACCAGGAAAAAGAAATACACTTTGTGAAACAAGCGCAAATTGGCTTCTTGCCTCATGGATATCCCATTGTTCAAAGTCAACACCGTACAATCGATACTTGCCAGCCTGCTGAGAATAAAATCCACAAAGTATTTTAAATATCGTGGTTTTCCCTTCTCCTGAGCCGCCAACAATCGCCGTGGTTTTTCCCTTTTCGATCGCAAAGCTCATGCCTTTAAAAATATTTCTTTCTCCTTTCCCATCATATGAAAATATAAGATTTTCTACTTCAATTATGTTGTTAGGTGCATCTATGTCGACTTTGGTCTGCCCACTTTTAGTTGATTTACTTTTAATCGAATCACTTTTGTTTGATTCAGTTTCTGCTTGTTGGCGGTCTACATGGCTATTTTTATTTTGATTGTTTTTTGAGCGAATATCTTTCATCCCAAGTGTCCCACTGGACTCTTCAGGTGAATTAATAATATCTTCCAATCTTTCAATAGAAACTAGCGTTTCCCTGCCTTCATTCAATATATATGGCATTTCACGCATATTCCCAATTATTCTGTTCATAAGCACCACATAGGAAGTCATTTCTCCAATGGTTAATTCTCCCTTATAAATCATAAAAAGCGCAACTGTTGGACAAATAATATTAGGGATCCAAAAGATTACATTTTGGAATATGTAGGATATCTGATTAATCCGAGCTCTTGAATATTCATTTGTCATAATTGCATCTATCGATTTATTCAGTCTATTTCGCATCTCTTCAAATAAATTATAGCTTCTGACCACTACGATTCCTGCCATACTGTCATTTGCGATCTCCGTCATAACGTCCACTTTGCCACGACGGCTTTTTGCCATTTTCTCTAAAACTTTTCCTATATAATCAGAAAATATAAATACAACGGGATAACAAAGTAAAATAGCAGCCGCCAACTTAAAATTAAGTAATATAATATAAACAAGAACTGTCACAATTGTAATTACAGATGTAAAAAATTCAGGAATTGTAAATGCAAAAAATGTTTGTGCCTGTTGGATATCAGAAATCAACTTTGTAATAATTCCGCCAGAACCTTCCTCATCAAAATACCTGTATTCTAACTTCACAAGTTTATCAATTGCCTTCACTTTAAAGTCCCTCTGTATGCAAATGCTGAATTTTCCAGTAAAATATGTTTTTATAAATGATGCAATCGTACCAATTACAATAATGAGCCCCAACATAGGAAGTATCTTTAAAATATCAACCTTTGTCCCCCCTATCATCTGATCAATTGCCTTAGAAATCATATCAGTTCCCTTAACCGTCACTCCAATTAATACATAGGCCGCAACCATCCCAAGAATAAACCAATACCAATACTTCAGTGAAATACTCCAAAATATTCTCTCACGTTTTTTTATTGCACTTCCACTTTTTCCTCGTTCCATCAAGTTCTCCCCTTTTGTATTATTTACCATTTATTGTATTTTTTCGATTATACTATTCGACAACTGAAGTGTCAATTTAAGTTTAAAATTTGGTAACTATTCAGAAGGAAGTATTCCGCGAGGCGTTTTTGCTTACTCTTAGCAAAAATCCGAGTTTTACAGCACCAAATTGCATCTTTATAGCAATTTGTGTGCATCGCGAAGCGTGTAATTGTTCAGGTACTGAACAGTTACAAAATTTGGTAACTATTATTTATGATTTACAATTATTTACTTGACAGAATCACAAACGAGGCTATAATATGAAGTATACTTCACGTGAAGTCAGCTTCACATTATTATTTATATAAGGATGGTAATCTATTGAAGAACAGAGTAAAAGAATTTCGTACAGGTGCAAATATGACGCAGCAGCAATTGGCCGATACAGTGAAAGTATCTTCTCGTACAATCATTTCATTAGAACGTGGTCAGTATAATCCATCTATTATGTTAGCATATCGCATTGCTGAGATATTTAATACATCAATAGAGGAATTGTATTGTTTAGCATCAAATAAAGATCAGGAGGATGAAGGAAATGAGAAAAGTGAAAATTAAGAGTATTAGACATTTCATTACAGGAATTTTATGTGCAGTTTTATCATTAATTAGTTTAGGGGTGTTGATTTTTAACGGGTTTAGTATGAAATATTTTGTATCTGCCATTTTGCTAATCCTGTTTAGTTTAATTAGTTTTATTTATAGTTTTTCAACAAAAGGACTAATGGAAGAAATTAGAGAAAACGTTGATGAAAGAGATAATTTTTTAACTATGAAAAGTGCTCATAAAACTTTGCAGATTGCAAACTGGATTTTTTATTCTATCGTAATGATTCTGCTTTTATTATATGGATTTACAAAGGTTTTTGTTTTTCTAGTATCTGCAATGACCTTATGTTCAGCAATAGTGATATTATTTATTTTAATGATTATTATGAGTTGTTATTATGAAAAGCACGAATAATTAACTATCTGCTCATACTAATTTGAGAAGATACAAGCATTATACAAAATAAATCAGAAAAAAGATGTGGCGTTGCTTTTCCACATCTTTTTTCTGATTTTCCTCAGTTTAAAACAAATCAAATTGTTACCTAGTTAATTTCTTGCTAATGTATTTGATTATACCGTAAACTTATTCACTGCCTTTTTTAATAACATTGAATTTTCCAAGCTAATATTTGTTTCATTTTTTACTTGCTCTACCATAGTGACGATTTCAGATATCTTTTCTGCAATGTCCTGTGTTCCCATTGCACCTTCGTTTACAGTTGTTGCGACTTCACTCATCGCCTTCATAATACCTTCAATTGTCGCTGTTAATTCTTCTGCAGTCGCACTAAAATCATTTACAAGTTCATCAACGAATTTACCATCATTTCCATAAGCTTCACCTGTATTTACCATTTCATCGTAATCTTTTAATACCGTAATATCAAAGAATTCCATAATGGTTCTAGAACTACTAGACAAGTCATTTACTGAAGTTAATACTTCTGCTGTAACCTTCTGAATTTCACTAACCGTATTCTTTGAGTTTTCAGCAAGATTTCTAATTTCATCTGCAACAACTGCAAATCCTTTTCCTGCCTCTCCTGCTCTTGCTGCTTCTATTGCTGCATTTAATGCCAAAAGATTTGTTTGTGTGGAAATCCCCAATATTGTATCTGAAAGTACACTTATTTTTTCAATCGCTTTTGATTTTTCTAAAGCAACTTCAAGATTACTCTTTGTATTTTCATAAACTTTTTTAGATACTTTTTGTGAACTTATTGCACTTTGCTTTAATTCATCTGCTCTAGTACTAATCTCATTTGCAGAAATAGCACCTTTTTGTGCTCTGTCTGCCATAGATACTGTCGCGTTTTCGATTTCCATTGAAGATGAATTCACCTCTTGTGCTGCAGCGGCAGTCTCTTCCATGCCAGCAGATAGTTCTTGTATTGTCGCTGATGATTGTTCAACATTTGAAGTAAGACCCTTCATATATTCCACTACACTCAAGACTGCATTTTCTACTCCATCTGAACAGTTATTAACCTCTATAATTATAGCTCTTATATTTTCTATAAATTGGTTCACCGATGTCGCTAATTCTCCAATTTCATCCTTAGACTTAATATCAATACTATGCGTTAGATCTCCACCGTTTTGAACGAGATCATTGAGACGTAATTTCATTTCTTTTATTGGAGCCGTTATGCTGCGAATAATAGCCATTGCCAATATTGTTCCAATTAATATTCCTACTACTATAATTGTAACTGTTATATTTCTTACTAACGAATAAGTACTATCACCTTGTGCACTAACGGCACTTGCGTCAGTCTTACTGGCTTCAACAAGGGTTGCTAATGCATTAGAAATTTTGTCAAAGGCTACTTTACTATCTCCCTTTATAAGTGCCATAGCCGCTTGTGTATCCATGAGCCTGCTTTCTTGGATTACCTTCTTGTGCTCAACCATATATATACTCCAATTAGTATCTACTATCTTTATATCCTCATTATTGTCATATCCCTTGTACTCTTTTATGAGGCTTTCTATGCTAGACTGTAAATCATCCATTTTATTTTCAAGATCATCCATACTCGCAGTATCAGAAAGTATTATATGTTGAAATTCATTTGACCTCATCCTTGCCACTTCAAAATTCAATTCTTGTACACGATTAATTTGTGGTATTATTTCAGCTTTTATTACCGTAGAAGTATTATTTACACGTTTTAATGAAATAACCGATATAATCCCTAATCCTGCTAGTAATACTAATAAAAATGTAAACGATAAAACAAGTTTTTTCTTGATAGTCATTGTTTAATTCTCCTATTTTTTTTTATTTGTATGCTATCTGAGCAAGCCACCATTATAATTAAATTTAAGTTATCCTTTGAGTGAATTCGAACACTAACGTCTCCTACAAACGGTTCATAAACATAATTTACCTTCTATAAATAGCTTGTAGACAATATTTGCAACAATGCCACTATTAATATACAATAGCATTTTGGTTTACATTTTGTTCAACTACATTATATTGAAAGAATTTTTTATTTAAAAATCAATTACTGATTTCTTTTATTTTCTCAACCTATATTGAATTTTCAAAATAATAATAAAATCCAATCATAATTGTGCTGATAATTTAACCTCAATCCTCTCTTTTAAAGTTGATTTCAACTTTACTTCTCCTAGTCTAGATATTTTATTATTACATGTTTGAACTTTTAATAATATATCAGCATTTATAAGTACCATATTTTTTGCTATATTATATAATTCAAAATAAAATCTCATCAGAAAACTTGCTCAAGGAGCAAATTATAACATCATTCATATCTTATAATCAAGTAGTATTTTTTTAATCAAAATGCAATAATAGAGCAAGGTGGAGGACTTGTATGAAAAATTTAATAGGGGCAAATGTTCGTGAAGCACGAAAAAAAACCAATCCAAAAATTTCTCAGATTGATTTATTAGCTAGGTTAGAAATCCGTGGAGTCAGTATGGATTGTACTTCAATTTCAAAAATCGAATCATATCGACGCCCAGTTTCAGATATTGAGTTAGTTGCTATTGCAGATGCACTTAATGTAAGTATTCTATGGTTACTTGGAGTTGAGTAGCATATAATCAAAAAACTCATTACATAAGTTTCTATTGCACACATTCAAATCTACATTTTCGAAAACGTGTATGCAGATAGCTGACATAATGTCAAGCCTATTGCATACACGTTTTTCAAAATTGTAGATACTGTATTGAACAGGAAGTCTTATACATATTTTTCGTACGTCTTATCACATTTCAATTTCATTTAATTAAACTCTTCGTCAGGCAAGGCTTCCTTCAGTTCCACAACGACTTTCTCTTCATAACATTCAAATATCTCGTCAACATCTTGCTTTTTCATTTTAGGAGTAAGTAAGCTTACTACCGGTACAATAACCAAACCGGCAACCATTACAATTGCACCAGCATTAATTGGAGATGCAATAAATTTTAAATATATATTAGATACGGTAACTCCTACCGCACAGATAAAACATGCCCACACAGCTAACTTCGTGACACCTTTCCAATATAAGCCATAAACAAATGGTGCAAGAAATGATCCTGCTAGAGCGCCCCATGAGATACCCATTAACTGTGCAATAAATGTTGGTGGATCAAGTGCTATTACGACTGATATTACAATAAAAAATACAAGCAATAGTCTCATATATAGCAACTGTTTTTTCTCACTCATATTCTTAATAAAGTTGTCTTTTAGAAAATCCAGTGTCAAAGTAGAACTTGAAGTAAGAACAAGTGATGCCAAAGTTGACATTGACGCTGATAAAACGAGTACAATCACAATTCCCACAATAATATCAGGTAGTGTTGATAGCATAGATGGAATAATTGCATCATATACTACACCACCCTTCACATTATGAATTGCTGCATTATCAAATAATCTTCCAAATCCTCCAAGGAAATAACATCCTCCAGATATGATTAATGCAAATACTGTAGAAATAATTGTACCAGTTTTAATTGATTTTTCATCTTTGATTGTATAGAACTTATGAATCATTTGAGGTAGTCCCCATGTTCCAAGTGAAGTAAGTACGATAACACCTAACAGATTAAGTGGATCAGTACCAAAAAATGATGTAAATGCACCGCTTTGGCCCATTGTAGCTGGAATATCGCTTGGGATCTCTGCCAATTTTGCTACTGCATGCATGAATCCACCTTTTCCAATTAAAACTGCTCCAATAACAACTACAATTCCTACTAGCATAATAATTCCCTGAATGAAATCATTAATTGCTGTAGCCATATAACCACCAAGTATTATGTATATACCAGTCAGCACTGCCATTGCAATTACACAGTATGAATAAGGTATATCAAAGGCCATTCCAAACAATCTTGAAAGTCCATTATATACAGAAGCTGTATATGGAATCAAAAATATAAATGCAATCATTGATGCAGCAATTCTAAGTGCTTTGCTCTTATATCGTTTGCCAAAATAATCTGGCATTGTTTTTGAATCAAAGAATTTACTCATAATACGTGTTCTACGACCTAGTACTAGCCATGCAAGAAGTGAACCAATTAATGCATTTCCAATACCGATCCACGTTGCAGCCATTCCATATTTGAAACCAAATTGTCCAGCATATCCAACAAATACCACCGCTGAAAAATATGTTGTTCCATATGCAAATGCTGTAAGCCAAGGGCCAACACCTCTTCCACCTAATACAAAATCATTTACACTTGTGGTATGTTTTCTTGAATACCAACCAACCCCAATCATTATCACAAAAAAGATAACTACTAATAAAATTTTCACCGCCACTTTTTAATCCTCCCAAAATCACGTTTGATTTACTTCCCTTTGTGTTAAGAACTTTGTGTTAAGAACTTTGTCTGAAGTACTTTTTCTGAAGTACTTTTTGTGAAGTACTTTTTCACTAATACTTTGCTTCATATGAACTTTCACTTTATATTTTGACAAATTATTTTTCAGTGCTTTATAGCTTTAGCTTTTAAAACTTTAAAGCGTTAAAGCAATAATGCGTAGTTTTTTGAATTATTAACTATATCTCATTATATCTTTAATAACTCTAGGGCGTTCTTATATAATATTTTTGATAATGTCTCACTTGAAAGTTGTAAATTATCTAACCACTTTATTGCCTCTTTTTGCCCACTCCATGGACTATCTGTCGCAAATAAGACTTTTCCATCACCGTGATTCTTAATTATTCTTAAAAACTGTTCCTTTGCTATCATGTTATATATAAATGCTGTATCAAAATATACCTTCTGGCCTACCAGATATTCTTCGACATCATTCCAACACTTATATCCACCAAAATGCGCCAGTACTAATTTTTCTGGAGCGACTTCATCAAGCATAGTATCCTGATAATCAGGATGTAACTTTATTCCTTTTAGCCCCATATGAACGATTTCTCTTAATTCATATTTGTAGTCAGAGGAATCCGGGTGGATTCCTCCAAATGAAATCAATTTAACATTCTTGATGCCATCATATTTTTCATTCAACTTGACTGCAAATTCATTGACTTTCTTAAACTGTTCGGGCTTTGTTAAAACTGGAAGAATAATTGAACAATCTACTCCAGCATCTTTCATGGAATTTACCAATCCAAGTCCAGTACCATTGGTAAATGCTTCGCAACCGCCTTTTGCTTCCAGTATTTTTATCGTTTTCTCTGCTGATTAATCAGGGAAACTATGTGTATGAAAATCAATTATCATTAAAGATCCCTACCTTACATAATTGCGATATCAGAGGGATTAATGATTTCAACCCCTTGGGCTTCTAATAAGTTTACTGCTTTATCTACATCTGAAGCTTTCAGTATAATAGAAGCATCATCTTTTCCTGTTGACAACGCATACATATACTCAATATTAATCGATGCTTTGCAAATAACTGCAAGTAATTCTTGAAGCTGTCCTACACGATGTGACAATTTGATTGCCATTACATCTGTAAGCATTGCAGAAAACCCATTTTTTCTTAACGTTTCTTTTCCTAATTCCGGATTGGATACAATAAGTCTTAATAGTCCATAATCTGCAGTGTCTGCAAGACTTA
>Ga0302170_10001236_pt1 | contig 9990 bp, 7 predicted proteins | sample I_Fen_N2_1_FD_193492 | JGI IMG/M metagenome (GOLD analysis project Ga0302170, IMG submission 193492) | Peat permafrost microbial communities from Stordalen Mire near Abisko, Sweden - I_Fen_N2_1 | ecosystem: Environmental > Terrestrial > Soil > Wetlands > Permafrost | place: Sweden: Abisko...
AAAGAGGAAGTGTAAAAATAATTGATAAACAAGGGTTGATTATTCTAACCCAATCATAAAGCAACAAAAATAGTATGAATATCGGAATTGATAAGAGTAGATAATAAGTAAATCAAAGGAGGCATTAGAATGGAAGACAGAAAACAAAAAGCAATCCAGAATCATAAAAAAGGATATAATTGCGGTCAGGCTGTTGCATGCGCCTACTGTGATTTAGTTGGAGTAGAGGAAGAAACAGCATTTAAAATGACAGAAGGTCTTGGTCTTGGAATGGGATGTATGGAAGGTACCTGCGGTGCAATTACAGGAGCGGTAACAATTCTTGGCTTCAAAAATAGTACGGCTAATTTAGATGCACCTAATTCAAAGGGAAAGACATATCAGTTATCAAAAAAATTAGTTGAGACCTTTATGAATAAGAATAAAGCAATTGTGTGTAAGGACTTGAAGGGAATAGAAACGAATCAAGTCCTTCGTAGTTGTCAGGGTTGCATTGAAGATGCCTCAGATATTTTAGACGACATATTAAATAAGATGGAATAGATTAGGTGATTATTTCAAAGGGAGTTGTCACACGCATTTAGTGGACGACTCTTTTTTTGTTGCAAGTTTATGAAAGGCTATACAAATAAAATAATTTTGTGGTAATATAAAACACAACATATCGAAATCGATTGAGAATCATAATCGTTCTAAACAAAAAGAGATTAGGATGAAAGAAATCTTTCAACCACAGAAATGGGGAAACATGAAGAGTTTATTGGTTTATTTAAAAGATTATAAAAAAGAAAGTATCTTAGCGCCATTATTTAAGATGCTTGAAGCATTATTTGAATTATTTGTGCCACTTGTTATGGCAGTCATTATAGATAGAGGCATTGCAAATGGAGATAGAGGATATATTGTGCAAATGTGTCTATTATTGGTAGCACTTGCTATTATTGGTCTTGCGTGCTCGATATCAGCTCAGTTTTTTGCGGCGAAAGCAGCTGTAGGATTTTCGACGAAATTGAGGCATGAACTATTTCATCATATTCAAAATCTTTCATTTACAGAAATGGATACAATTGGGACCTCAACATTAATTACGAGAATGACAAGTGACGTGAATCAAGTACAATCAGGTGTGAATCTTGTGCTTAGATTATTCCTTCGCTCACCATTTATTGTATTTGGCGCTATGATAATGGCCTTTACAATTAATGCAGGTGAGGCATTTGTCTTCGTTATTACGATTCCAATTCTTTCAATTATAGTATTTGGCATTATGCTTATTAGCATGCCTTTGTACAAAAAGGTTCAGAAAAGTCTTGATAAAGTACTTGGGATCACAAGGCAGAATCTCACTGGAGCTAGAGTAATCAGAGCATTTGGTAACGAAAAGAATGAAATCAAGGATTTCCAAGATAGCAATCAAACGCTTACCAATATTCAGAAATTTGTCGGAAAAATATCCGGGTTAATGAATCCAATCACCTATGTTGTTATAAATATAGCAATCGTAGCACTTATTTGGCATGGAGCACTCAAAGTTGATGCAGGTAATATTACACAAGGACAATTGATTGCATTGGTAAGTTATATGTCGCAAATCCTTGTTGAATTGGTGAAATTGGCAAATCTGATTATTACAGTAACAAAGGCGTTAGCATGTGCTAATCGTATTGAAAATGTATTTGAGATTGAGTCTAGCATGAATGTTATTAATACCGACAACTTAAGCGGGGGACAGCAGGAGTTCGATTCTGTAGAATTTCAACATGTATGCCTTACTTATAAAAATGCGGGCGAGGAGTCGCTTACGGATATTGATTTTAAAGTAAAGCGTGGACAGACAGTGGGAATAATTGGTGGAACTGGTTCTGGAAAATCATCAATTGTAAACTTAATACCAAGATTTTATGATGCGACCAAAGGCATGGTACTAATAAATGGTAAAGATGTGAAAGAATATTCATTAGAAGAACTTAGAAATAAAATTGGAGTTGTAATGCAAAAAGCAGTTTTGTTTAAGGGGACAATCAGAGAAAATTTACTTTGGGGTAAAAAAGACGCGACAGAGGACGAAATCAATCAAGCCTTAATAATTTCACAGGCAAAAGAGTTCGTAGATAAAAAATCAGAGGGGCTTGAAGCATTCGTAGATCAAGGTGGTAAGAACTTATCAGGTGGCCAAAAGCAAAGACTTACAATCGCAAGAGCAATTATTAAAAACCCAGAAATATTGATTTTGGATGATAGTGCTTCGGCACTTGATTTCGCAACAGATGCAAATCTGCGAAAGGCAATTAAAGAAATGAAAAATGCACCAACCGTCTTCGTTGTTTCGCAAAGAGCATCGTCAATCCAGCAAGCAGACCAGATAATTGTATTAGATGATGGTAATGTAGCAGGGATTGGAAACCATAATGAGTTAATTCAAAATTGCACGGTATATCAGGAAATATATTATTCACAAGTTCAGCATCCAAGTAATTCAGAAATGGAGGCAAAATAAATGCTTAGCAAAGGATCAAAACATAAAGTGGTGAGGAAAACAACCATAAGCAAGGTCTTAAAAAGAATTAAAAAGTATTGGCTATTCATGATTCTTTCAATTGTATCCGCAGCAGTTACAGTAGCTTCCACCTTGTATGTTCCTATTCTTATAGGAAGAGCGATTGACTATATCATAAAACCAGGACAGGTAGCATTTGATTCTGTATTTGATATCTTAATACAAATCGCCATGGTAATCGGAATAACTGCAATTTCACAATGGATTATGAATATAAGCAATAATAAAATTGCATATTATGTCATTAGAGATATTCGTGAAGAAGCATTTGAGAAGATAGAAATTCTCCCCTTAAGATATATAGATGGTCATTCCTATGGTGAAGTGGTAAGTCGTGTAGTTGCAGATGTGGATCAGTTTGCAGATGGACTTTTAATGGGATTTACACAATTGTTCACAGGAGTGATTACAATTTTGGGAACTTTGGGATTTATGCTTACAATTAATGGAGGAATTACGATAGTTGTTGTATGCATCACGCCAGTTTCACTATTTGTAGCAAGTTATATTGCTAAGAAAACATTTAAAATGTTCAGGCTCCAATCGGAAACAAGAGGTGAGCAGACGGCTTTGATTGATGAAATGATAGAAAATCAAAAAGTTGTTCAGGCATTTGGACATGAAAATGAAACGGAAGAAAAATTTGATGAAATCAATGAAAGACTTCGAAAATATTCACTGAGGGCTATTTTCTTCTCATCAATTACAAACCCAGCAACAAGATTCGTAAACAGTATTGTATATGCAGGCGTCGGTGTCACAGGTGCCATTGCAGTTGTATCAGGTCATTTGAGTGTAGGACAACTTTCTGCCCTCCTTAGCTACGCCAACCAATATACAAAACCATTTAATGAGATATCTGGTGTGATCACTGAACTTCAGAATGCATTGGCATGTGCGGATAGAATATTCGAATTAATAGAAGAAGAACCACAGATTCCAGAACCAGAGAATGCAATTAAATTGGAAAATGTCAATGGAATTGTTGCGCTAAATGATGTATATTTTTCTTACGAATCAGGATCTAAATTGATCGAAAATTTTAATCTTCATGTAAAAAAAGGACAACGAGTAGCAATTGTTGGACCGACGGGTTGTGGAAAGACAACGATAATTAATCTACTTATGCGTTTTTATGATGTTAATAGTGGTGAAATTAATGTGAGTGGTATTAATATCCAAGAAATGACAAGGAATAGTCTTAGAAAAAGTTATGGAATGGTTCTTCAGGAAACATGGCTTAAGACTGGAACAATTAGAGATAATATTGTAATGGGAAAGCCGAATGCAACAGAGGAAGAAGTGATTGAAGCGGCCAAAGAATCTCATGCACACAGCTTTATTAAACGTCTACCAAACGGTTATGATACATTGATTTCAGAAAATGGTGGAAATCTTTCACAAGGACAAAAGCAGCTCCTTTGTATTGCAAGAGTAATGCTTTGCCTTCCGCCAATGCTTATATTAGATGAAGCAACCTCATCAATTGATACACGTACAGAAATTAAGATACAAGAAGCATTTGCAAAAATGATGAAGGGCCGTACTAGCTTTATCGTTGCGCATAGATTATCAACAATACAAAATGCTGATATAATCCTTGTAATGAAAGATGGAAACATCATTGAAAAGGGCGATCACAAAACGCTCATTCAAAAAGATGGATTTTATGCAAAACTTTACAATAGCCAATTTGCCGTCTAAGCCAACGGATTTGAGTGAAAAAACTTGCTTTTATAGGTATCGAATGAAAAACCATTTATAACGATGTATTTGCCTTGCCTTTCCTTCAAGTAGCTGCGCTACTTTCAGCCGGTCGGCGGCGAAATGCATCATTATAAATGGTTTTTCATTGTTTACATTATGAAATGAGTTTTGACGTTCAAATTAGACGATGGTGCGTGAAAAAAGGGAGAAGACTAAGCAACCCACATAAGATAATAATAAGGTAGGAATAGTTTGTTCAGTATATTTGCAACTGGTAGAAATGCTGCAATATTAATAAACACAGGGCATAAGACTAGACTTCCAATGATGAATATAGGGATTAAAGAAATTAGCAAAGTACTCTTTCGGATGACATAAGATAGAAGTAAGCAAAAAACAATAATTAATAAAACATATAAAAACATTGATTTTAATTCTATCCAAGGTGAAACTTGAACGTTGGCAAGATATATTGTGATTAGTGATGATATGGCAAACAAAAGGGTTGGAATCATAATATACAAAATTCGGCTAATTCGATGAAAGGAGTAGCTCATCGGTGCAAAAACGCCATCTTCAGAGTCCTTTAGCCATTGCACACATCCAAATAATCCTGCAACAAATATTAAAATCGAAAGAATTCCTCGTACTGGAAAGCTGGATTTTTCGACTGCTATTGCATTAAGACTATTGGTATCTCCATTACTTTCTAAAGTATTAAAATCAATGTGAAAAGTTGCAGCTCCATTTACATAGTAATCATATTTTTCATTTGTTATTTTAATGGCACTCGCTTTTATTGAAGAGAAAAGTGAGCTTTCATTAATGTAATTTATGGCAATATTTTTACCGTAGACACGAAAAAGAGCAGAAAATAGTATTTCATTTGAAAGTGAAGAGATAAATTCGGAGGAGTTCTTTATAACAGTAATACATCCTTTATAGGACTTACTGTCAAGCTGTTTAGTAAGATCTTTGGAGAAAATATATCCACAGTCAGTATCTCCATTTTCAATGCTTGTGTAAAGTGCCTCAGCAGAATCACAGGAATAGAATTCAAAAACTGATGTATCACCAAGCAGAGCATCAGCGGTGCTAACGGAGGTCGCGTCTCGATCTAAAAGGACAATTCCTATGCGAGGGGAACTACTTTCTAAGGCTTTCGGAATGTGAGTAATAATAAATGCACATAGTGGAAGTCCAATTAGGAATATTAGCAAAACTATATTTTTTAATTGTCTTTTTATTAGAAGAAAAAACCATAATAATATTTTATTCATATTTTTAAATTAGCCTCCATTCTATAATCGATTTTGGCGAAGATTGTCAGAAAATGCAGCACCACCGATGAAAAGTGCAGAAAATGCAGCATTTATCATAAAGGTACCAAGGGTAACAGTGTTCGTTATAATTCCGCCACAAAGTTTGATGAAATATGTGGTTGGCAAAAATAATCCGATTTTTTGTACTGCTTCGGGCAGAAGTGAACTGGGAATAAATCCACCAGAAATAAATAGCATTAATGTAGAAAATGTAAATAGGATTAAAACACCTAAAGATTGACTGTTAGCAAATTGAAAAATGAAAAGTACCAATGAAAATACTCCAAAGATCAAGAAAAACAAACTGATAAACGAAGTGAAATTAAGGTAAATAAGTACATTATGAATAGCAGGGAATCTTATTTGGGCAAGAACCATCATTAGATAAGCGAATATTAGTAATGAAAAAAACACCAAAGTTACGCCTATAATCTTAAATAAGAATAGTAGAAAAACTGGGATTCTACGTCTTTTCAAAGAGGTGCTCAGCGCATTATTTTCTCGCTTTAACAAATCGGAACAAGAAATCCCACTTAGTAAAAGCAAAAGTACAATTCCAGAGCAAATATAATATTTCGTAATTGTAAGATTGCCAGTTGCAGAGATCGTATTCGTTTTAAAATATATACTTCTATCAAGTGCATATGAAAAATATGCCTCGTTTAAAAATTCTTCTGATTTTACAACACCATCTTTGATTTTGTAATCAATACAAACATCATCAACTGCATAAATCCCAGCTTGGGCAGCACCAATATCAGTAACTCCAGAATTAACGAGCGTTCGAAATAGCATTGATTTTGTGCTGATTCCACTTCTAGGAAAAATAATATTTGCAGGGGTATTTGTTCCATCAATAATATGATTAATAAAATCATCAGGCACTAATATTACGGCGTATATAGTGCCATTTCTTAGACCTTCATAAGCAGATTCTTTGCTCATCTGTTTAAAAGTACATATGTTTTTAATTGTTTCAATCTCTGATAAAAATGAAAAAGCAAGTGATGTATAGGAATCCCCATCTTGAGGAAGAACTACTGCAATATCCATTTTGTCACTGCTTTTACTATTAGTTAACAGTTTTGTTCCACAAAAACCAACCAGTACAACTAGTGCTGCAAATATTAATGTCGCACAAATTAGTTTTGGTAGAGATTTAAAAGCAGCTTTTATTTGAAACCATAATAATAGAAGGTATTTAGCCATGAAATGCAATCATCCTTTCTATTAATTTTTGACCGACTGGCTTATCTAACAGTTCAGTGAGAATGCCATTTTGCAAAAGATACATACGAGTGCAAAAATCTAGCTCAGATTCTTCATGACTTGTAATAATTACTGTTCCACCATTTTTTATATATGTTTTTAAGTAATATTTTATATCCTCTTTGCAAATAATATCAAGAGAAGCTCCAGGTTCGTCTAATATTAGAATTGGCGGATTCTTTGCGAGCGCACAAGCAATACTCAAACGCTTTCGCATACCACCTGATAATTTTTCTACAGGATAATTTTTATAGGAGTCAAGACCAAATCTGGCAGGAACTCCCGTTTTTAGGTCCTCATTAAGATCTCTAGCGCTTTCACAGTACCAAAAACGAAGATTGTCAAGTACGGATAACTTATCCATAAGGGGATTATCCTGTGGCACGTAACCTACATAATCAGAAAATAGTTTTTGATTTTTCATTGCATCTTTGCCATCATATAAGATATTTCCTGAAGTGGATTTCTTGGAACCGGAAAGGATACCAAGTAAAGTTGACTTTCCACATCCATTGGCACCAACAATTGCTATGTATTCGCCTTTTTTCGCTGAGAAAGAAGCACCTTTGAGAATATGGTTTTTTCCATAATTTTTACATATATTAGTTACCTGAATCATAATTTCCCTCATTTCTAAACAGTTTTAATTATTCCTGTTTTATAGCCCCGTAATACATATTGTGCCATTATTTGTTGACTTTGTAAACCTATATATAAAGATATATGGATTTTGACACCTTAATATCAGTATTTGTATAGTATAGATATAAGTTATTACAATCAATCTATAAAGGAGTAAAAAATGGGCAATATAATTGATTATATTAATGAAGTTCAATCTTTCGATTTTAATAAAAAACCATTTCAAGCGGTTGATGGCTTGGTGCTTGCTTGCTTTTCTTATCTTGATTTTGGTAAGAGTGTACCATCTATTTATGCTGAATCGGAAAATGTATCGATAGCTGACCTGTCTAAATCTAATGATTATGAGGAAATGTTTTTAGATACGTTTGATCCTATAAAAAGTGAAGAATTATTTCAAGCAATGCTTCTTAGCAAAAGATTTGGTAGCATTACGTTAAATTATTATGTAAATGAACACGATGAAAAAGAGGAAAAGCAATTTTCGGCAATTACTGTATTTTGGGGTGACAGCGCATTTATTACGTATAGAGGAACTGATAATTCATTTGTTGGATGGAAAGAAAACTTTAACATGTCATATATTCCCATAATTCCTTCTCAAAAAGAAGCCTCCATATATATTGATCATATTGCACAACGAACGAATGCAAAAATATATTTAGGAGGACATTCTAAGGGAGGGAATTTGGCAATCTATAGTGCGACAAATTGTGATGAAAAAGTTCAAAATAGAATTGCTGCAATCTACTCTTATGATGCACCAGGATTTAAAGAAGATATTCATACACAAAACGGATATCTTCATGTTGTGGATAGAATCCTAAAATATGTTCCTAATTCATCTATAGTAGGAATGTTACTATTACAAGAAAAAAACTATTTTATTGTAGAAAGTAGTGTAAAAGGAATTCTACAACATGATGCCTTTTCCTGGGTGATCGAAAACGGTGATTTTGTATATCTAGATAATTTAATGGAAGATTCGGTTCAATTAAATAGAATACTGAATGCGATGATCGAAAATATTAGCGATGAGGAAAGAAAAAAACTGGTTAATGTAATATATAAAATCATTATCAAAAACAAAATTAATACTGTAAATGATTTTGTATCAAATTGGAGAAGAGTGGCATTTGGAGTGTTAATTGGAATGAAAGGAATGTCTAAGGATACGAAAAAATCAATTACACAGATGGTCAGAAATCTGTTCTTTCAAATTGAGTGAATTTTGGTATGGGGGGGAGGGCGAAAAACCGGAGATATGTCCTCCTGTTCGCTATTGCCTCTACAACCATACGTGATTGTCTGCATTCGGTTTGACACAAAAAGATGTGTCAACCGCCTGAAGACAATCACGTATGGCAGTAACGGCAAATGCGGACAATAGAGGACATATATCCGGTTTTTCGTGCGTGTTTATAGCGGCAATTCTGCGCTAGAAAGAGTTAAAAACGCCTGAAGCGGCATAGGTAGCATCAGGAGGTGGTGATGCAAATGTGGACAATAGAGGACATATATTTGGCTTTTCTTTGCGTCTATAGCGGCGATTCTACGCTAGAAAGTGCTAAAAACGTCTGAAGGCGGCATAGGTAGCATCAAGATGTGGTGATGCGTATGTGGACAACAGAGAGGATATATATTTGGTTTTTCTTCGCAGGGGGAGTGATTGATACATTTGTGATGGAACAACCAAGAAAAAACGTAAAAATGTCCTCAATTGTCCGCATTTGCCGTTACTGCCATATGAGCTTGTCCCCAGGCGGTTGACACATCTTTTTGTGTCGAACCGAATGGAGACAAGCTCATATGGTTGTAGAGGCAATAGCGAACAGGAGGACATATTTACGTTTTTTCGCCCGTGTGTTCTCACAAACTTTTCAATCAATCCTTCTTATTCTTAAGGGCTGCAGCAATAAATCCCTTAAATAAAGGATGTGGCCTATTTGGTCTAGATTTAAATTCTGGATGTGCTTGCGTTGCTAAAAACCATGGATGATCGATTAATTCGATCATTTCAACAATTCGCCCATCAGGTGAAAGGCCGGAAAGTTTCATGCCATTTTCTACAAGTACATTTCTATAGTCGTTGTTGACTTCATAACGATGACGGTGTCTTTCTTTTATTGTAGTCTCTCCATATACTTCAAATGCTTTGGAAGATTTGTCGAGTACGCAAGGATATGAACCAAGTCTTAAAGTTCCTCCAATATCATCGATTCCTTCTTGGTCCGGCATTAGGTGAATGACTGGATGGGTTGTCTCTGGTTTAAGTTCAACGCTGTGCGCATCTGTAAAACCGATGACATCACGAGAAAATTCAACAATTGCCAATTGCATACCAAGGCATAAACCTAGGAATGGAACTTTTTGCTCTCTTGCATATCGAATTGCCTGAATCTTACCTTCGATACCTCTATCACCAAAACCACCAGGAACTAAGATACCATCAACATCTCCTAATAATTCAGCAGCATTTTCAGCAGTTACTAG
>Ga0302170_10001239_pt1 | contig 9983 bp, 10 predicted proteins | sample I_Fen_N2_1_FD_193492 | JGI IMG/M metagenome (GOLD analysis project Ga0302170, IMG submission 193492) | Peat permafrost microbial communities from Stordalen Mire near Abisko, Sweden - I_Fen_N2_1 | ecosystem: Environmental > Terrestrial > Soil > Wetlands > Permafrost | place: Sweden: Abisko...
CGAGTCGGGAAGAAGGTGCTTTTTGTTTTTCTCTTTTTCCATGGGAATTTGTGTCAATGATTTCATATGATAACGTATTGATGATTAATATATGATTTTTCATTTACACAATTTAATGCACACTGCCAAAAAGCTCTTTCCTAGTTTTATTATTTGCTCTATCAAGCAATATTTATTCGCAAAAATTCGGGATACTGGGATTCCAAGGAGAAATGAATAACATGGAGAAGACTGCAAAAAACCGTAAGGTATATTATAAAAAAGGAGCAGTATGCACTAAATGACGATTTTACCATTTATACAAAATATTGGATACTGCCTATTTTTTTATCTGCTATAAAGTTTGACTGTTTCTATTTTTATTTGTTCATTTTCAATTGTTATTAGATTAAAGCCTTCTTGTCCTTTTGCTATTTGAAATTTTGGTAAATCCTTATCGAATGCAAAACCAACAGATGGTGCTGCACTATATATGACTTCATTTATAATATGCTGGATATTATAATGTAGATGTCCATAAAGAACCATTTTTACATTTGGGTAGTTTTCAATCAGATCATTAAAATCTTTTCGATTCTCCAATAGCTTCCTACTAAGCCAACCTCCTGGTTCTATTGCCGGATGATGAAAAGATATTATGGTAGGGACCGCTAAATCGTCAAGTTGTTGTCGTAGAAATTGAAATGTTTCAATTCCTAATTCTCCTCTGGACATCTCAGGGATTGCAGAGTTCAAAATTACAAATTTATATCCACCAATTTTCGCACAAGGCTCAATGTGATAAAACAATGGGTGATATTCATTCAACATCAAACCTATATCATCGTGATTACCTGGACAGCAATACGTTGGTATTCCTACCTTTTGAAAGGCTTTGTCAATATATCTGTAAGTCCATTCACTTCCATCGTTTGAAAGATCTCCAGTGACAATTATTGCATCAATATTTTCCAATTCACTAATTAACTCGATGGCACGATTAAAGTGATCCATTGTGTTTGTTTCCCATATCTCGTAACCATTTTGAGTTAGATGAATATCAGATAAATGTACGATTCTCATAATTTTAATATTTTATTAAGAACAATATCATTGCCGTATTTAAACGTAGAAGTCTGTTTGGGTAGACTAAGTAACAGCTTACAGAGTTTTACCATTTCAGCTACAGAAATGTCCATAGAGGCAACTTTAATATTGTTTCTATGTAAATTCTCCATATTTTGCTCCTGTTCCATTTTTCTATAAGAGCATCCTAATACAAACGAAATTGCAGGTATTCCTAAGTAGACTAATTCACTCAAGGTATTTCTTCCAGATCTAGTGACTATAAGGCTAGCATCAGAATAGTATTTCGTAGCATCTAATACCTGATTATGCAAAATCACATTTGAGTCTGAATGATTCTCATTAATAGCATCATAAATGTTTTGACTCGAACAAATGATGTGCATATTATAATCAGAAAGTTCTTCCGCTACTTTTTGGCATAATGATGCTATACGTATGGTTGATTCTGCAAATTGGTGACCTACGTTAACTGTTCCTCCGCCAAGAACACAATAGATATTATTGCTTGGCTTGTTTTTGATGCCAAGTATTTCATGACGAAGCACAGTTTTTGTAGTTAGTAATTCTTTATATTTATACGGTGTGACTACATTTCTTAGACCATGAACAATTGCAAGATCGGCTAAAGAATACAATGCATTGAAATAATCCATTGCTTCCTTGTCGTTTTTTGGATTATCAACGTCTGACGGATTTAGTAGAGTCACTATTTTAATATCGGGGCATGAGATCTTTAAAGATTGAATAATTAAAGGTTCTCCATCAATCACGATAACGTCAGGACGAAATGCTTTTATACGGTTATGAATATGAACTCCCATTTTATTAGTCGGGAGTAATCCAATAGAACAATAGTCCATAGGAATAGCTTCTTGGAGTCCAGTGTAACCACGAGATTCTAAATATTTATTCCCTTGCAAGTAGGAAATAATCTCGATATTATATCCATAACAATCTCTTAATGATTCTAAAATAGAAATTCCAGAAACGACTCGACCTAAACCTGGAAAACCTCGAAAAACACCTAATATATTCATATTCCTAAGATTTTGTAGATATCATCTATTGAATAACGCCTGATTTGCATATTATCTACAGTTAACTCCGTACCTCCTTGCTGGAGAGAGAAGGCATAGTTGTAATATTGACCACATATTTTTCGAATAAAGGGACTACTATCTCCGTATGGATAAGCATAGGCATTAACAGCACCTACTAACTTTTCTAATATTTGTTTAGATTCGGCAAGTTCATTCGTTATGTCTCTTTCTGATAATTGTAGAAGATTCTTATGCGAATTGCCATGTGAAGCAATCTCCCAACCCTCTTGAAATAGAGTGCGTAATCCCTCTTTGTCAAGATGAAATCGTCTTTTTGTATCTTTCCAATTCCATGAATTATCTTTTCCTATAAGGTTGGTATTGATAAAAACTGTAGCAGAGAAACCATATTGTTTCAATATGGGTAAAGCGTGCTGTAAAAGTGTTGCATATCCATCATCGAATGTACAAACGATCCATCGTTTACGATCTTCCAAACATTTTGCTAGATATGATTTCAAAGAACATATTCCATATCCATTGTTATACAAATCTTGAACGAACTTATTGAATACTTCTTTAGGAGTTGTAATGTGATCATAATCGGTTTTATCTATTTCATGGAAAACAACAGAAAAAATATTACCGGATCTTTTTTCACAATCTACTAAAGCCTGCATATTATTTGTCAATATTAGATTCCAAACTTGTGTAATTTTTCTTTTGCTGAGTGTGCTACTTAACTCTTTATACGCTTGTTTGTAATATTGGGATTTATTGGGCATATTAATAAGTGATACAAGTCTCTCAGCCATTACTACTGGGTCCCAACAATTAAACACTAAACATGAATACTTATCTTGAAAGCTTTCAGCTATGTAGCCAGTAGGAGATAGTATGATTCCTCTGCCATTAGTAATTGCTTCACTTACAGAATTACCGAATCCCTCGCAAACAGAACCTTGAATATAAAAGTCCCAAGTATTTGTAATCTTATGGTATTCTTTCCTAGACTTATAATCAAGAAGTTGAATATTCTCTTTTAATCCAAGATTTGCTATTAGGTACTGATAATTTTCTTTGAGGTCGTTGTCAATTCCCCCGATGACATCTAATCTAATGGGTGTTTTTGAACGTTTTTTAAATTCACCTACCATATTCAAAATGTTTGCAATACCTTTCTTTTCATTTATATGAGAAGCGGCAGTTCCTATAATAATCTTTTTAGGAAGATTGGGGAATGTAATATCTTCGACTTGAAAGTCTATAATATTAGGAACAACAATAATGCTTTTCTTTAGTGTTATTTCTTGAAGGACATTCTGTTTCATCTCCTCTGACAAACATGTTACTTTCCATGCAATGGCTATTGCGTTTTTCAAAAACATTTGTTCTTGCACATTCCATTTCGCTAAATTTACATCTGTACCTCTAAGCATTAATATAAATCGGACATTAATGCTTTGTGCTAATATCGATGCAAAGTAACCATTGAAACTACCTCCAAATGCAATAACTATGTTTACATTATCGCTGCTATAAGTTGATATGAGAGTCTTTAATCTATACTCATTGGCTATATCTGTTGAAAGAGTAGGATTATATCCACCATGTGCAGTCAAAATAGAATCAGAAACTGATGATGCAACGGAAACGCTATGTTTTAAACTCTCCGTAAGCATCTTAAAAAAACAACTACAAGCAAGCGAAAGTCCTCCGCCTGCATCTCCATATTCTGCTGTAATTAATAGTATTCTCATGTTGTTTCTATCAGATATAATGTTTTGCTTTTCTCATGTCGGGGATATTGGTATGTTCTCCAAAATTGTATCTTGCTGTTAAGGAACATGTTCTCTATATCTCTACGATTTAATCTAATGTTCATCGGGAATTCATCGTTTTTCTCAACATACGAGTCATCTATTACTTCCAATATATAATATTGAGGACATCCTGCTTGTTTGAAATAATGAATAAGCCGATTCTTATATTCTTCCTTTGTAGTGCAACCATCAGAATAAGCACAGTTTACTAAAAGCAATACATCAGCATCAATGTTTTGATTTTTAAATTTTATAGGTTTGATGACATGTTTTGCTCCAAACAAATCTTTTATGTATCTGTTCCCGGTATCAGCTGTTTCAAAATCTTGTTCAAATCCAGTAATATTTAAAAATCTCAGGTAAATAAAGATTGATGTCACAAAACCATAACCAGCACCAATTTCCACGATTCTTAATGTTTTTGGCAAAGAATAAGCTATTGCAAAGACATATTTCCAATAAGAAGGAAAAACTTCTTCACAATATTGATTAGCCCAACTAGAATCAGAAAAATCTGCAATCTGTTTTCTGTTGTAATTCTTTAACAGATCTTGAAGTTGCTCCATAGACTCGTCATTGTTGATAAAACAGATTTCTGCCCTTCACTCATATCTAATTTACAGACGGACTCTTTCTGTATGCATGGCTGTAAACTCATATCTGGATGAATTCTTAGCTCACCAAAGGTTCTGCACTCTTGAATGTTTTTATTAAAACATGGAGAATCTATGTAAAGTATATTTGTCTCTTTTTTTTTAGATTCTACAATCCATCTATGAGCTCCTGTTTTTTTATCTACGCAACTAGCTGCATATTCATTCAGAATTGGATAAATATATTCCTTAAATTTATCACTTCCGTTTAGACCTAGCTGTGGTAGTAATTTTAAAGGTAATTCGTTATTAATAGCAAATATGATTAAATCTCTTATATGTTGAATGTTGTCACTTTGAACAACTGCATTAAGGCCTATTCGGATTCCTGCATCCTTTACTAGTTTAATTTGATTTAGTATATGCTCAAAACGGCCATTACCTGTGCTTTTTTTAAAGAGATCTTCATTAGCGAATGGAAATTGAATATTGAATTTCACTCTCGTTTTAGCTAATGCTTTAATTTGCTCATTTGATAATAAGGAGAGGTTTGTTGCGCATCCAATACCCCAAGATGTATTATTATCAACATACTCAATCATCCTGACAATCTCCTTATTTAAAAAAGGTTCTCCACCACTAACATGAAGTTCTGAGATATCTTGACCATTGACTATGTCAATGAAAGTCTTAAAACTTTCAAAACTCATCATGTCTGTCAATCCATCCTTTTCTTGCCCCTCATTGTGACAGAACGGACATTTATAGTTACACTTGTTTGTTACAAGTATTCTAAGTTTATTCCAAAAAAGTCTTTCCATTTTATACAACTACTACTTTTGTATTATAATATTTAGCCAATTCATCCCTTGGGGCTCCTTGAATGTCAATACCATCTGAATTATACATCTCATTCGGTAATATCATCAAATCATTGTGCCTAGGATGGAACTGTTCTTTGATGTCGCCATGATTTAGGAGGCCTGCCACAGACACAGAGCCACCATAAAGATGATTTTGAATGAGATTAACTTTCACGTTATCCATTCCCTCATATGCCTTTGAAAAATATTCGTATCCAGACAAAGGTGATATGAGGTTTACAAATGTTCCAGCTGGTAGTTTTGAAATAACATCTTTCTGTTTTGCTATTCGCTCATCTGCTTCAATGAAGTATTCATTATTACCTCCACGGAACACTTCTTTTAGAATTGGGACAGTAAAAGAAACATCTGGATAGTTCTGTTTGATCCATGTTATACATTCTTCATATCCGTCAATGCAAGATTGGGACAGCTTTTTAAGTCTGGATGGGGATGTATCTGTGTATTCAATACGACGCACCAAAATTTGTCTAACTCTTTTGTTAACTCCAAGACTAAAAAGAAGCTCTAAATCTCTTTTAGTCTCGTCAAGATTACCAGTAAACATTAATGTGCATTTATTTAGTGGACCGTATTCTAATAAATACATGGTTCTTTCTCTTTCTGACCGAGGAATGATTGCTTCACGTTGCTCTTGCATGGTTATCAATGATAAATCTATGCCGTAGTTAGGAATACTATTCAAAAAATCAATCTTATCTTCTCTTATGTATGCTCCTGTTGTGACTGTTGAAATTATCTTTGTGGGGAAGTACTCAGCAGTCATTTTTATAAAATCGTATATCTTTGGGTGTAGAAAAGGATCAGTATGAGGAGCCACAAGTACACCAGCTCCCAAACGGACATAGTTAACCTTCGGATTTATATATTCGAATCCTTTCATTAAATCATCCGCATCAATTTGTGGAATTTTGGGATATTGGCCAAGGTATGAGTCAGTATGTACTTTGCAGAACACACAGCCAACACCACAATACTGACTGCTTATGGGAATATTGCCGAATGTGGCTATTTCCATAGCAAAAGCATCAAATTGTTCTTTATTAAGTATCATGTCAAAATGTTTTATAGTCTTGAAAATCGTTACAATGATTACACAAGCTAATACGCTTATCTTCAAGTAGTGCCAATCGAACTTTGTTAAACTCCGAATTGTTCCAACAGTCAATCAAATCGCCAGTAATAATATTACCATAATTTGTAACATACATGAAATCGTTGCAACACAGGAGAATATCGCCATTGTAAGCTATAACCAGCTTTCTAAATGGAAAATTGCAAAAGCCCAGATCTTGTTGCGGCACAGATCGTGGAATATTGCCACCATAATTGGGGAGCTGTTCATCGAAGCGCCTCATTTGAAATGTTAGTTTTGGGTTGTTAGAATATGCTTCATAAACTTCCTTTAAATTATTAGATATCTTACACGGGAATCTGTCTCTATCTCCTCGATAATCATTTACATTAATGTTGTCTAATCCAGCACAAATCAGATTATCTACGGTCTTGAGTGATAAAAGGATCCCATTGGTTGTAATATCTAGAAATAGTCTTGGAGATTTTTCTTTTGCATATTTTATCATATCTATTAATCGTTCTTCAAGTAACGGTTCATTTGACAGCATAAGTGTAACTCTGCCGTTATAACCAATACTGCATAGACTGTTTATAATTTTACAATACACATCCCATTTCATAATATTCAAAGGTTTGTTATTGAAAACATGAGGACAGAATGGGCAGTGATTATTGCAGTCTGTTCTAGTTTCAATAAGTACCTGTGTGAATAATGGGAACTTACCATTCTTTAAAAAATATTTAGAGAGATACGCAACATCTGTATTCTGTGAATTATATTTTCTTGTAGCTTTGTTACTTATTTGTTGAATCATATCCTATCTTTCTCTTAAAGCAGGTGGAACGTAACCAATGTATTCTTTTAATCCGAACTTCGTAAGAGGATTTTCTTGAATCTTTTTATAATTAGGACAGTAATAGCATGGCAAAGACTCATCGCAAGTATGATCTTCAAATAGAATGCCAACTAAATTCTTATACGTATCGCTATTCATCCATTGTCTAATAGAAATAGAGCTTATATTGCCTAGTGCTTTCCATTTATTTATGCTACATCCGAGTATTTTACCATCCCAGTTTATTTGAGGACTTGTAAAACAATGATAACAGGGTGCTTTGTATTCTTTCTTATGAAGTTTTTTAAACTCTTGTCTATCTGCGACTCCTAATCCGCTTTCTCTTCTTACATACTCCCTATCTTTTACCGGTGAATAATTAGAATAATTCAATTTGGGGTTAAAAGCCATGTCATATTTTTCACACAGTTTTTTCACTAGTGGTAGTTCATGTTCATTGTGTCCAAAAATAATAAACTGCCATGAAAGTTTTGGATATTCACTATTATATTGTTTTTTATAATAGTTGAGCCTTTCAATATTTTTGAATACATTATGAATATTGCCACCAACACGATACTTCTCGTAAGTTTCTTGGGTCACTCCATCAATCGAAAGATTTAGATATTCAACTTTGTACTTCACCAGATACTCTAATACGAGATCATCTACATTATTGAAATTCGTTCCATTTCCGCAATATAGAATTATGTTATGCTCATAAGCATGTTTGATGATTTGAGCGATATTTTTATTCAAGAAAATCTCGCCCCAATTTGACATTTCCATTCTTGTTATTTGTGGATTGTTATCGACAAATTTCTGGAAATTTTCAAAAGAAAACTGACCTTTGCCAATAATACCCTTATGAGTAATACCCTTAGAGGTAGAACACTCTTTACATTTTAACTGACACATCGTTGAAAAGTCTATTGAAACTTCATTTATTGGGGGTAATTGAATCATATAAAACCATATTTTTAAGATTAATAATCGTAGCATCATGATTAATGGCCTTTACTACAATATCGTATTTGTTTGTATAAACTTTTTTTAGTAAGAATACCCGTTAGTGGAATTAAATTGCAAAGGAACGACAGCTAAAAAGTTGCACACTCCGTTGATTTTTAACATATTATGGCTACAAAGCTAACAATATACAATCTCAATACGCATAATTTATATGCAATATTCGCTAAATTTCTTGACATATGCAAGGATTTTACCAACTATTTAGTCAATGGGAAAGGAAATTTACCTCGTAGAGATGCCGTTCCTCGTTTCTCGGATTTGGAAATTATCCCATTAAGTCTGACTGCTGAATCATTGGGAATCAATTTCGAGAATTATCTATTCTCGAAATTAGAAGAAAATAGAAGCCACATTTCTAATCTTATATCACGTCGCCAATTCAATGATTGCAGGAAACTCACTGGTGTCCTATGCAACCAAATTCGTGAAAATATAGCTACCTTTCGGCCAGTCAGATTCACGATTGTCTAAAAGAGAACTTTTTAGATTTCCCCAAAGTAAAATAAAAAACAATGTACAACTTCGTTCGAGAACTTCGATGTGAGCTTGATCTGCCTAAGAGTATTGCTCGGTGTTGGTTTCAAAAATATGTGGAAACTCCTTACGGCAAATACGCACAAGTTGATTCTGGAGAACGATATTGAAAATAGCGAAGGATACCTTTTGTAGCGCTATCTTCAGCATCTTTCATAAGCGTTCTTTTTGGGAAGTTTGCATCTATAAATTTGGACACTTCTTGGCACCTCCAACTAAACTTCTGAAATAATTTTGCAGATTATTGACGATTTAACATTTTTAATTTCCGACAAAACAGAGCTATCGATTACATAATATCAAAAATATATGCATGTAATCGACAGTTTTTTAATGAGAAAATATTTCTTTTTGTCATTTTTATTATCTTTGCATGAAGTTAATAAATTATCAGCAAATATGGACAAAATTCTAACAGTTGAACAACTTCAGAGAGGAGAAGAGGCCATCGAAAAAAGCATTTATGACTATGCTAAAAAACAAAATCTCTCAAATGAAAATTTTATGCCTATAACAGATGGTGTATGTTCTCTACAAAAGTATTTGGCATCATCACCGAGAATAATGTGGGTATTAAAAGAACCTTATGATGATAAAGATGAATCTGGCGAACCGAAGGGAGGTGATTGGTCTATTCCGAAAGATTGTTTCAAAAAAGATGATGCTTGGAAAAACTGCACCTGGCAACCAATAATTTATAGTATGTTTGGCCTATACAATAAACTTACATGGGAAGAGATGGATTTAATTCGAAATAATCATTTAATGGCAGATATTCTACAAGGGATAGCCTATATAAATGTGAGCAAGATGCCAGCTCTTACAAATTCGTCTCGATCTCCAATGGATCAGTATTATCAGAATTGGAAATCAATATTATGGGAGCAAATAAATTTGTATAAGCCAAATGTTATCATATTTGGTCGAACATTTGACTACTTCTCTAATGACTTTTTCGGGGCGAATGGTGCTGATGCGGAATTTACAAATGACTATGTGAAGGCCTATAAAAAAGATGATATTTTATTATTAGACACCTATCATCCTAATGCTAGACCAAAAGGCTTTAGGCGAGGTGATTACGTTGGTAGCATCA
>Ga0302170_10001241_pt1 | contig 9982 bp, 8 predicted proteins | sample I_Fen_N2_1_FD_193492 | JGI IMG/M metagenome (GOLD analysis project Ga0302170, IMG submission 193492) | Peat permafrost microbial communities from Stordalen Mire near Abisko, Sweden - I_Fen_N2_1 | ecosystem: Environmental > Terrestrial > Soil > Wetlands > Permafrost | place: Sweden: Abisko...
ATCAATGAATTTGACGTATATCAAACTGTTGATCTGCCTGCAGGTAATTACATCCTTTCAGGACAACTTCGTACGAATGCCCTACCGCCCTATACACAGCACATTTACGCCAAGACTGCCGCTAAGACATTCACTTCCGGCACTTTTGTAGATTCGTTGGTTTACACGGATGCACGTTGGAATACGTTGGCCAACTGGCAAACCCTTTATTGTGTATTCAGCACAACAGGTGGTCCTACCCGTATTGGTTTCAATTCCAATGGGTTCATGCAATTCGACAACATTAAGTTGACTTATACGGGTGCTGACGTTCCTGCTACAGTGGACTTATCCAATTACATCGTCAATCCGAGTTTCGAAGACGCTACGACTGCAGGTGTTGACCCAACTTCTGTTAAAGCAGCAGGTGGCAATTACTTCACACCGGTTGGCTGGAATGCATATGGCAACGTTCTCCCGACAACAGGTTGGTGTAACATGGCCGGTATTAGCGGAGCCAGCATGTCCAATGGAACCAAGGGTTATGAAATGTGGAGCGGTGATATCGTTTCTTTCAACCTCTCTCAAAAGATTGTTGCTCCTGCATCCGGTTATTACAAACTGACTGCTGATGCCCGTTGCGATGCAAGCTCACCCAGCAAGACCGATACGATCATCAAATACGACGCTCGTGTTTATGCAACTCCTGGCAAGTTCCCGACAAAAGTATCCACCAAACTTGGACAACAACCTGGTCTGGATGTAACACCTGCCGGATGGGCTACCAAGGCTGCTTGGAGAACGCTTTCCACATCCTTCCAAGCTAATGTCGGTGATTCTGTCAATATTGGTATCACGTCATCCAGCTTCATGCAGATTGACAACTTCACATTGACCTATTTTGTAAACAACAACCCTGCAAATGCTTTGGTTAATCCTAAGAGCGACGCTGGTGTTTCCATTGAAATCTCACCGAACCCGACAAGCAGCATCTTAAACATTAAGGGTCTGGATGCCAATTCATCGGTTAAGATATTCAGTATTACTGGTCAACGTGTATATGAAGGCAGAGCTTACAGCAACATCTTCAGTGTCGACTGTTCCAAGTACAACCAAGGCATGTATCTGATGCAAGTTGAATCTCAAGGAAAGGTTGTCAACACCAAGTTCATAAAGAAATAAAACCGTTCTTTATAACACTCTCAAAAGCCCCGGAAATATCGAGGGCACTGAAAAACCCCTCTAATTGAAGCTCTCAATTGAAATCGAACTTGCAGGTGAAGCTAAGCCCTTCATCTGCAAGTTTTTTTATTACTTTTCAAGTGGAAATTTATGTTTTAAAAGTGGTCCCTGTCGCCACTAATCTGGTCTATTTGCCAATGCGCCTCTGTTAGTTCGTTAATTTGAGGATTCTTTTAATATTTACAGCAAAAATGGCCATTGCGCCTTGCATTTGCATACCTTCGATTCCGTAGGAAATAGCTCTGTTGTATCCGTGCACATTTTTGAGTTCGCTGTTCTTTGCTTCAATTTTATACCTGTGCTTGGATTTTTCTTTGAAGAATTCCGTCTCTTGAAAGGCCATTTGTTCTTGGTGTTCGTCGCATTTCATTGAAACAGAGTAGCTTTTTGTTTTGGCGCCCGGTTTGTAGCAACCATCCTTTAAAGCACATATCTTACATTTTTCGACATCGAAGTAATAAGTGTCTACCTGATTGGTCCCTTCACCCTTCTTGCCTTGCCGCGCTTTTCTGGAAGCCATGTGTCCGGCGGGGCATACAAACCTACCAGCATCCTTGTTGTAATCAAATGAGCATTCTTCCTTTCGGGCACCTTGGGTTATGGATGGGTTCAACTTTGCGACTATCTCTATCTCCTGCTCCTTTGCCATCTTGATGTTCTCTTTGCCGGAGTATGCTGCATCACCAATAATCGTTTCAACTTGGATTCCGTTTCTCTGACTGACTTCAAGCAATGCAGGCAGCTCGGGACCGTCGCCCTTTTCCCCGGATGTAACAACTGCCGCAGTGATTATGCGTTCTTCCGTCATGGCCAAGTGGGTTTTGTATCCAAAAAAGGAAGAATCATGAGTCTTGTGTCCGGTTCTTGCATCGGGGTCCTTTGAAAGCGTAAAATGATCCTGAGTGTCTTGAATGGTTTCCTTCAGAAGGTTCAGCTTTTCTTTAACTTTGGGCAGAGAGCAAAGGATCTCATCCGATTCTATTTCCCTTTCAAGTTCGCTGCAATAAGTCAACTCCTGTTCCAGGTCATTATTTTCATTCTTCTTGGGCATCCGCCCTTTCCAGCTCTCGTCGGTGGAATAAACCGCCTTTCGCAGTTGTTTTGCCCGTTCTTTCAACACTTCAGTGGGCGATAATGGATTCGATCTGGATCCAGTGTGGGTGGCGTCAACAATGATCGAATTCGATCTGATGATGCCTTTTTCAATTGCAATGGAAACGGTCTTGCTAATGAGAAGATTTAGCAGGTCGGTGTCCTTTAGGCGAAGCTTTCTGAATTTGGTGAGCGAGCTGGGATCAATCACGTTTTCTTCCGGTGTCATGTCCAGGAAGTACTTGAATGACATATCAAAGCGGGAACGCTCAACCACATCCACATCTGAAACGTCATAAATCGTTTTCAGCAATAGGTATTTAAACATTCGGATAGGACTTTCCGCGTTTCGGCCATTGTTTGTACAATACTTGTCCACCAGCTCATCGTAAATGAATGTAAAATCGATAAGCTCGTTAATTTTCCTAAGAAGGTTTTCCTTGGGTACGATCAGGTCGTATAAATCTGAGTATGCGCTCAGCAGAAGTTTTTGCTGTTGTGGTAACATGTAAATGCCTTTATTTGAGGCATTAAGGTACAAAAAAAACAGCAAAGAACAAGGGGTTGAACCATTGTTTTTTACTGTTTTTTATTAGTTGAAAGCTAAAGGGACTTTTTCAGTGCCCTCTTTTTAAAAGCCGGCTTTTTTTAAAAGTATAGGTAATGCTTATTCAGCAACTACTTCGAAAGGTATTTCAACGCTCACTTCGCGGTGCAGTTTCACAACAGCCACGTAGTTGCCGATTTCCTTGACAGCCTCTTTGATCACGATGTTCTTGCGATCCACTTCGAAACCAGCCTTGGCTAATCCTTCAGCAATCTGGATGGCGCCTACGGAGCCAAAGATCTTGCCGGTGGAGCTAACCTTGGCACCAATGCTCAGTGTAACACCGGTCATGGTAGCAAGAAGCGCTTCAGCGTCTTTCTTCATCTGTGCAATCTTATGGGCACGTTGTTTCAGGTTTTCAGCCAAAACCTTCTTTGCGGAAGGAGTTGCGATGATTGCCTTGCAGGTAGGAATCAGGTAGTTTCTTCCGTATCCGTTCTTGACGATGACCACGTCATCCTTGTAACCCAGACCGGTTACGTCTTCTTTCAATATAAGTTCCATTGTTAATCCTCCTTAGGTTATTTCATCAAATCGGTTACATAGGGCAGCAAAGCCAGGTGACGGGCGCGTTTGACGGCCTGAGCCACTTTGCGTTGGAATTTCAAAGAAGTTCCGGTAAGACGACGGGGCAGAATCTTGCCCTGTTCGTTCAGGAATTTCTTGAGGAATTCGGGATCCTTGTAGTCGATGTAACGGATACCACTCTTTTTGAAACGACAGTACTTTTTCTTTTTCAGATCAACTGTGGGAGGGGTCAGGTAACGGATTTCTGATGAGTTTTGTGCCATTGCTTAGTTCTCCTTTTCTTTAGTTTGTTTCAGACTTCTTCTCTTTTCGGCATACAAGGCGTGGAACTTATCCTGCTTGAATGACAGGAAACGAAGCACGCGTTCGTCGCGACGGAAGTTTACTTCCAACTTGGCAATCACCGTGGGCAATGCCTTGAACTCTAGCAATTGATAAAAACCAGTGGACTTCTTGGCAATGGGATATTCCAGCTTGCGCAAGCCCCAGTTTTCCTCATTCACAATTTCAGCGCCTTCTGCGACCAGCAGAGACTTGAATTTTTCTACCGCTTCCTTCATCTGGGCTTCAGACAAAACGGGAGTTAAAATGAAAACGGTTTCGTAATTGTTCATAATAGAACTGATTAATTAATTGATTTTAAATACTCTGACTCACAAAGGATTGGCCGTCGGGCCGCTTTTGTAAAAACAGAGGCGCGAAGGTAAGAATAATATTGGAAACAGCCAAATAATTTATTCAGGCACAACCAATTTATAGCCTTTCCCGTGAATGTTCATGATCTGAATGGTGGGATCGTCCTTGAGGTGCTTGCGCAGCTTGGTGATGTACACGTCCATGCTGCGGGCGTTGAAGTACGTGTTTTCCTCCCAGATCGTCATCAAGGCGTAGTTGCGCTCCAGGATTTGGTTCTGGTGGCTGCAAAGCAGGGTGAGCAGTTCGCATTCCTTGGTGGTGAGGCGGGTTTCCCTGCCTTCAAAGCTGAGAATCTGTTTGGGAGTATCGAAACTGAACTTACCGACTTGATACAAGGTGACTTCCTTCGTTTTCTTACCCTTGACACGGCGGTTGATGGCTTCGATGCGGAAAAGCAATTCTTCCATGCTGAACGGTTTGGTAATGTAATCGTCCGCTCCGATTTTGAAACCGTTCAAGATGTCTTCCTTCAGGTTTTTGGCCGTCAGGAAAATGATGGGCACTTCCGAATTCATGGCACGAATGTCTGCGGCAAGCGTGAAACCGTCCTTTTTGGGCATCATCACGTCCAATACACACAGGTCGTACTTCGCTTTCTGAAAAGCCTTATAACCTTTTTCGCCGTCGCTCATGAGATCGGTCACGATGCCTTTGGCCTGTAAATACTCGCGCAACAGCATACCCAAATTTTCGTCGTCTTCGCACAGCAGGATGTGCATCTTTTCTTCGGTCATAATTCGTTTTTTATAAGTGGTAAACTAATGATGAATTTTGTTCCATTGTTGAATTCGCTTTCGGCGCGAATCGAGCCGTTATGGTTTTCCACGATCTTACGGACATACGCCAAACCTAGGCCGAAGCCTTTGACATTGTGCACGTTGCCAGTAGGCACGCGGTAGAAGCGGTCGAACACTTTTTTGAGGTGTTCCTTCTTGATGCCAACACCATTGTCTTCGACCGAAATCAGGATGTTGTCCTTTTCGTTCCAGGTACGGACCTTAAGCAGCAGATTCCGTTCGCTGCGGTATTTAACGGCGTTGTCCAGCAAATTGAAGAACACATTGGTAAGGTGCATCTCGTCGGCCGTGGTTTCAGCCTGTTTGGCCTGAAGATCGAGTTCGAGCGTGCCGTCGAAGTTCTCCACCTTGAGGCGGAACGTGGCCACAACCGTTTCCAGCATGTCGTTCACATCCACTTCCTTGAAAGTGAGATTGGAGCGGTCGCGTTCGAAGAGCGAAACCTGCAATACTTTTTCCACTTGAAAACTCAGCCGCTTGGTTTCGTCCACGATGACGCCCGAAATGTGTTTGAGCATGGCCGGCGTCTTGCCCACGTCTCCATCCTTGAGCATTTGCGCCGCCAGGGATATGGTCGAAATCGGCGTTTTGAGTTCGTGCGTCATGTTGTTGACAAAGTCGTTTTTCATGTCGTTGAGCTTCTTTTGCCGGTAAATGACCAGGATGGTGAAGCCAAAAACGACGAGCAGCACGATGGAAAACAAGATGGAAGGCAAGTAAATGCGCAGTGAATCAAAGATGTAGTCCTCGCGGGTTGGGAAATAGAGATACAAGTTGCCGGTTTGCACGCCGGGATCGTTCGGGAACAAGGCCTGTATGTAATTGGTGCGGCCCTCTTCGTGCATGTTGGGGGTACGGTACACTTCCCGGTCGTTCTTATCGGTCACCCTGAAATGGAAAGGAATGTTGGTCAGTCCATTGTTGTTGAGCTCCACCGTCAGGTAATGAGCCAAATTGCTGAAATCGATGCGTTGTTCAATCGGGCAATTGTTGGCCTCGTACAATATTCGTTGGATGACGTCTTCCATCATGCCCTTTTGAGCCAGATAGCGTTCGCGGAGGTCTTCCTGCATCTTGCGGGAAGTGCGGGTCAACGTATTTCGGCCATGACTCATGGAGATGAACACCTGCGGGCTATTTTGGGAGAGCGAGGTGGATTCGTCCAATTCCAGCACGGAGGAAAACGTAGAGACGCCTCCAATGGAATGAAGCGTTGTGGTTTGTTTCCGGGTGATGGACTTGCTGGCAATCTTGGGTATCGTGAAATCGGTCTTTTCCCGTTCGTTCATATCTTCCGCCAGGTAGCGTGCCGTTTCGTCGAGCTCCAAATTGTGAATGACCGTAGACAAGCTGCGTTGAACAGCTTCGTCGAATTGTTCGGCCCGCATCTTGCCAAGCGTACGGATATAGGAGAACTGCAACGTCAGTAAACTGGCGAAAGTCAGCACCATAACAGCAATCAATACCCAAATGGTCGATTTCTTCATGTCACAAAAATAGGTTCAAATTTTAACATTTCAGTCGGTTTATAGTATATTAACCCGGCGAGCAACACAAATTAACAGATAAAAAAAAGTAGATGCCCTTTTGGGACATCTACCTGAGAACCTGAACGAAGGAGAATCACTTATTTAAGGAGTTCATCCATCCGTAAGTTTAAAATTAAAACATTCACTCTAGCTTGTCCCAAACAAAAGAATTGAGGTCCTTGCTTCTGTGTTTCGATCAGTTGAATGAGCTGTTGTTTTTTGGCTGAATTCAATTGGCGGGCAGCTGCGATTCGATTTACCTGTAGAAGTGCGGCTTGAGGTGAAATATGCGGATCCAAGCCGCTGGCTGAGGCAAAAAGCATTTCGGACGGGATCGTTGTCGAATCGGCCAATTGGTTGAATGCAAGGAATTGCAATTTACGTTCTTCCACCACCTTTTTCAACTTCATACTGGTCAGTCCAAGGTTCGAGCCTCCGGAAGGCAATGTTTGGTAAGCGATTGCAGAAGGTCTGGATGAAAAATAAGCGGTGCTGTCGAAGGATTGGCCAAGCAACTCGCTACCGATTACGTTCTTGTTTTGAACGATCAAACTTCCATTTGCCTTGGACGGAAAAGCAAGTTGCGCGATGCCTGTCACGATCAACGGATAGATGATTCCGGTCAAAACCGTGAAAAACAAAAATATTTTTAGTGAAGTCGTTAACGTTTTCATACGTTTTATAAGTTTAGGAGCATGTCAATGATTTTAATACCTACAAAGGGAGCGATTAGCCCGCCAAGTCCGTAAATAAGCAGGTTTCTGGTCAAAATGGTATTGGCTGAAACGGGCTTGTATTTTACGCCCTTCAAGGCCAATGGGACCAGTGCGATAATGATGAGCGCATTGAAGATGATGGCACTCAGGATGGCACTTTGCGGCGAGCCCAAACCCATGATGTTGAGTGCTGAAAGCGGTCCGACAGCATTTCCGCCGGCGTAAAGTGAAAGGGCGATGGCAGGGATGATGGCGAAGTATTTGGCCACATCGTTCGCAATGCTGAAAGTGGTTAACGCACCGCGAGTCATGAGCAGTTGCTTACCGACTTCCACCACTTCGATCAGTTTGGTCGGATTGCTGTCCAAGTCCACCATATTGCCGGCTTCACGGGCGGCCTGTGTGCCGGAGTTCATGGCAATACCGATGTCGGCCTGGGCCAATGCGGGAGCATCGTTGGTTCCGTCACCGATCATACCGACCAGGTGTCCGTTGGCTTGTTCGTCGCGGATGCGTTGGAGTTTGTCTTCGGGTTTGGCTTCGGCCATGAAATCGTCCACGCCGGCTTCGGCAGCGATGGCAGCGGCTGTCAGGGCATTGTCGCCAGTAATCATCACAGTCTTGATGCCCATCTTGCGCAATTCTTCAAAACGCTGACGGATGCCGCCTTTGACGATGTCTTTGAGGTGGATGACGCCCAGCACTTTGTTGTCTTCGGCCACGACCAACGGTGTGGCGCCTTTGCGGGCAAGGTCTGAAACCACATCATGCACCGTAGGCGGGTAGTAGCCGTTGTTGTTTTCCACAAAGGCTCGGATGGCTTCCGAGGAACCTTTCCGTATTTGGTGATTCACACCATTTGCATCGGTGAATTCGACTCCGCTCATCTTGGTTTGTGCCGTGAATGGCACGAAGGTGGCCTGAAGTGTATGTACATCCCTACCGCGAATGTTGAATTTTTCCTTTGCTAGAATGACGATGGAGCGGCCTTCGGGCGTTTCATCGGAAAGTGATGAAAATTGGGCGGCATCGGCGAGTTGCTCCACCGTCACGCCTTCAGCAGGAACGAAATCGGTGGCCATGCGGTTGCCAAGGGTGATGGTACCGGTTTTGTCAAGCAGGAGCACATCCACGTCTCCGGCTGCTTCGATGGCACGGCCGCTCGTGGCAATGACGTTGCGTTGCAGCAACCTGTCCATTCCGCTAATGCCGATGGCGCTCAACAAACCTCCGATGGTGGTGGGTATCAGGCAAACCAGCAAGGCAATGAGCACGGGAAGTGTTAGATTGTGGTTAGCTGGAAGACCTGAGGCTGAAAGGCTGTATCCGAAGAAAGCCGGGAGCGTGACCACCGCCAACAGAAAAACGATGGACAGGCCCGACAGCAGGATGGACAGCGCAATTTCATTGGGTGTTTTCTGGCGTTTGGCACCTTCGACCAAGGCAATCATGCGGTCGATGAAGGTGTTGCCTTGTTCGCTGGTGATGCGGATCAGGACTCGGTCGCTGATGACTTTGGTACCACCGGTCACGGCTGAACGGTCGCCGCCGCTTTCACGGATGACAGGAGCCGATTCGCCCGTGATGGCCGATTCATCCACGCTGGCGATGCCTTCGATCACTTCACCGTCGGAGGGGATGATGTCGCCGGTTTCACAAACGACTACATCTCCTTTTTTCAGTTCGGTTGCCGAAACAGACGACTCATGCGAACCATCCCATTTCCGGGCTTGCGTCTGCGTCTTGTTTTTGCGGAGGCTGTCGGCTTGTGCCTTGCCACGCCCTTCGGCAATGGCTTCCGAGAAATTGGCAAACAACACCGTGAACCAAAGCCACATGGCTATTTGGAAATTAAAGGAAGAAAAGGAACCACGGTACACGTCGCCAAACACGACCAACGTAGTCAGTAAGGCTCCGATGCCAACCATGAAAATCACCGGATTCTTGATCAGCATGGCAGGGTTCAGCTTTTTGAAGCTGCCTTTTGCCGCTTCCATCAGGATCTTCTTATTGAAGAAACTTGTATTTTTTTGTTTTGCACTCATTTCAATCAGAATTTTAGAAAGTTACTCCGGCATTCATCAACAGATGTTCCATGATGGGTCCCAAAGACAGTGCCGGGAAGAACGTCAAACCGCCCACAATCAGGATTACAGCTATTAAAAGGCCTATAAACAGGACATTATCGGTGCGGAAAGTTCCGGAAGAATCCGGCGTGATCTTTTTCTTCGCCATATTTCCGGCAATGGCGAGTACCGGTATGATGACGCCGAAACGTCCGATGAGCATGCCCAATCCAAGAGTCAGGTTGTAAAAAATCGTGTTGGCATTGAGTCCGGCAAAAGCACTACCGTTGTTTCCGGCTGCTGAAGCGTAAGCATACAGAATCTCGGAGAATCCATGAGGGCCGGCATTGTTCAGACTGGACAAACCGACACCGGTCACCGAAGCCACCGCAGTGAATATCAGTATGACAAAACTTGGCGCCAATACCGCTATAATAGCCATCTGGACCTCAAAGGCTTCAACCTTTTTGCCAAGATATTCCGGGGAACGGCCCACCATGAGCCCTGCGATAAACACGGTGAGGATGATAAAAATGACCATACCGTATAACCCTGCTCCTACGCCACCGAAAATCACTTCGCCCAACATGATGTTGATCATGGCGATCATTCCGGCCATTGGTGAAAGGCTGTCGTGCATGGCATTCACAGAACCGTTTGATGCAGCCGTGGTCACAGTGGACCACAACACACTGTTGGTGATGCCGAGACGGGCTTCCTTACCCTCCAT
>Ga0302170_10001244_pt1 | contig 9975 bp, 6 predicted proteins | sample I_Fen_N2_1_FD_193492 | JGI IMG/M metagenome (GOLD analysis project Ga0302170, IMG submission 193492) | Peat permafrost microbial communities from Stordalen Mire near Abisko, Sweden - I_Fen_N2_1 | ecosystem: Environmental > Terrestrial > Soil > Wetlands > Permafrost | place: Sweden: Abisko...
GGAAACGTTATTGCTAATAACTGACCAGCATAAGATGGGTCGGTCAAACTTTCGGGATACCCGACCATGGCTGTGTTAAAAACAACTTCACCGGCTACCGGTTTTTCGTAACCAAAGGATTTCCCCTTAAAAATGGTTCCATCTTCCAAAACTAAGTGGAGAGGCTTGTACTCTTGCATATATTTTTTTTTGATTGAATTGTCTATTTCGACTCGATTGCCCAAATTTGTGCAAAATTACTGCTTTTTCTTGTTTCCTGCAACCTGAAATGAGTAAAAAATCATATCTTTTTCAGATTTTATTTTCAGAGGTATTTACTTGTTAATATGTAAAATAGATGAGAATAAATAGACTAAAACTTGTAATCCTTTAAAATTATACATTGAATTAGAAGAAAAGGGATAGGTTGCATACCTATCCCTTTTTTATGGAGTAAAATTAAACTTGGATAATGCAGATTAATCCATCAGTGATTCTGCTCTTTTGATTTTGCTTTTAGATTCTCTCCGAACTACCAAGGGAACCGACTCAATATGTACATTGCTGGTATCTAGCCCATAAGCTTTGGTATCAGTAATTCCTAAATGTTTAATGATATTATAAATATTCATCGTAAATCTTTCTTTGAAATTAAATCCTTGATTCTGATTGTAAACACGATGAATAATAATAAAGCGGAAATCACCAGGGATGTTATTCTTCTTTAGCGAAGGATAATTACTGGTTAAGTCAAATTCTTTGTTTTCAACCAATTCATCAATTATCTGACGGAAATACAGGTTTATCAATGGTTGAACCTGAAATCCAAGTCGTATATTGACACGATACAAAGTTCCCGGAATAAGTTTCTCGAAAGTATATTCGAAAGTGGTAGGATCATCTAAATGATCAATGTGCAAAATCCAATAATTATCGGCTCGCTTCGGTTGTTTATTTATTATAGAGTAAATAATCTTACCCTCGATATCTGTTTTGTAATTAGCTTTACTCAGGTAAACAAGGTTTGTAGAGTACTTCGATATAGTTTCATCTTTACTTACATCGGAAATAATGTTGTAAAACGAAGCAATTTCCAGAAACTGCATGTATTTGTTTTTGATTTCCCGTGCATTGTACCACACAAACATAACACAAAATATTAATCCGGCAAGCATCACTGTAACCCAACCTCCATGCATGAATTTGAACATATTGGCAGTAAGAAAAGAAAATTCTATTATTAAAAATATCGATACAAATGGGATGATAAAAATCGTTTTGATTTTCTTTGTTTTCAGGTAGAAGCCCAGTAACAGGGTGGTCATCAACATTGTTATTGTGATGGATAATCCGTAAGCAGCTTCCATATTACTCGAAGTCTGGAAAAACAAAACTACAATAACACAAAATACATATAGGAACCAGTTTACAAAAGGAATATATAATTGTCCTTTTACTTCCGTAGGATATTTTATACGTTGACGTGGCCAAAAGTTTAAACTCATACCCTCACTAAAAATAGTAAATGAACCGCTGATAAGCGCCTGACTGGCAATAATAGCGGCTACAGTTGCCATTACAACTCCAAATATAAGGAAGCTCTCAGGCATCAGTGCATAAAATGGATTTGTGCTCTCAGTCAATTTATCCATATGGGTCAAAATCCAGGCTCCCTGTCCTAAATAATTCAGAATAAGGGCTGTCTTGACAAATATCCAACTGATTCGAATATTATTAATTCCACAATGTCCTAAATCGGAATAAAGAGCTTCAGCACCAGTTGTACATAAAAAGACTGCTCCCAGAATTAAAAACCAGCTTGGATAATTGGCCAAAAGATGTATGGCATAATATGGGTTGAATGCTTTTAATATCAGAGTAAATTCAAAAACTTCTTTTAGACCGAGTATTCCTAACATACTAAACCAAATAACCATCATGGGTCCAAATGATTTTCCGATTACTTTTGTTCCAAATTGCTGAATGATAAAAAGGAGTGAGATAATTAAAATGCTGATGGGTACAACCGGTGTTTCGCTATTCAGACCTTTTAATCCTTCTATTGCTGAAACTACTGTAATTGATGGAGTAATAATTCCATCGGCAATTAATGTACTGGCACCAATGATGGCTATCACATACAGCCATTTTTTCTTGCTTTTTCGAACCAAAGCATACAGCGCTAAAATACCACCCTCACCTTTATTGTCGGCACGCAGGGTGATAAGCACATACTTTATAGTGGTTTGAAGCGTAAGTGTCCATATTATACAAGAAACTGCCCCTATAATGTAATTAGCATCCAGATTGGCATTAGCGCCAATAATTGCTTTCATCACATACAATGGTGAAGTTCCAATATCACCATATACTATTCCTAGTGTTACAATCAAGCCTAAGAACCCAAATTTGTTTAAATGCTCAGTTTTGTTATTTTCCATTAACTGCTTCTTCTTTTACTATCTGTTTGTTTTCGCGACAAAAATATAACAATATATTCAAAAATTAATCTATATAGGTGCATTTAACTGCAAATAGTGACAAAAATATAGTATTTTGATATAGTTGAATTGCGTATTCTCAATCATTTTTATGAATGAAATTTATACTAAAACTCTGATGCAAAATGAAATCTAATGTTTTTAAAGTCATTTTGAGCCATTTGTAGAACATAGCCGGAATCAGCTAGAAAAACATCACGTCCTTCTTTGTCTTTAGCCATATATTGAGCTTTACGTTTTTTGAAATTTTCCAATTCTGTAGCGTCATCACTTTCAATCCAACATGCTTTGTATAGCGATATTGGTTCCCAACGACATTGAGCATTGTATTCGTGCAATAATCGATATTGAATAACCTCAAACTGAAGCTGTCCAACTGTTCCAATTATTTTACGTCCGTTATATTGGTTGGTAAATAATTGAGCAACCCCTTCATCCATTAATTGATTAATACCTTTATCCAATTGCTTTGTTTTCATAGGGTCAGCATTCTCAATATATTTAAACATTTCTGGCGAGAAACTTGGAATACCTTTGAAGTGAAGATTTTCACCTCCAGTCAGCGTATCACCGATTTTAAAATTCCCAGTATCGGGTAACCCAACAATGTCGCCTGCATAAGCTTCGTCGACTGTTTCCTTTTTTTGAGCCATGAATGCGGTAGGACTGGAGAAACGCATCATTTTACCATGGCGGATATGTTTGTAATTTACATTTCGCTCAAATTTACCTGAGCAAATTTTGACAAATGCAATACAGCTCCTGTGATTTGGATCCATATTGGCATGAATCTTAAAGATAAAACCAGAGAAAGCTTCTTCAAATGGATTTACTTCACGTTCCTGGCTTTGGATAGGACGGGGAGAAGGAGCTATTTCTACGAAACAATCCAATAATTCCTTAACGCCAAAGTTATTGAGGGCACTACCAAAAAAAACAGGAGCTAACTGACCTGCCAGGTATTTTTCGTTATCAAATTCCGAATAGACTCCGTTAATTAATTCCATGTCTTCACGGAGCTTATTAGCATTGTGCTCGCCAACATATTTCTCTAATTCCGGGCTATTGATGTCAGAAAAAGCTACCGATTCGCCAATGGATTGTTTGTTAGGTGTGAATAACTGTAGGTTTTCTTTGTAAATATTATATACTCCCTTAAACGAGAATCCCTGATTTATTGGCCAACTTAGTGGCCGAACAGCAATACCCAGTTCGGCCTCCAGTTCATCCAGTAAATCAAATGCATCTTTACCTTCACGATCCATTTTGTTGACAAAAATCATTACAGGGGTGTTGCGCATACGGCAAACCTCCATCAGCTTTCGGGTTTGAGCCTCCACGCCTTTGGCCGTATCAACCACTATAATTACGCTGTCAACAGCAGTCAGCGTTCTGTAAGTGTCTTCAGCAAAATCCTGGTGACCAGGCGTGTCAAGAATATTGATTTTGTAATCGCGATATTCAAAACCCATTACCGACGTGGCTACAGAAATACCACGTTGCTTTTCGATTTCCATCCAGTCAGAAGTAGCCGTTTTTTTTATTTTATTTGATTTAACGGCTCCGGCTACATGAATAGCACCACCAAAAAGTAAAAGCTTTTCAGTTAATGTGGTTTTACCGGCATCAGGGTGACTGATAATTGCAAAGGTGCGTCGGCGAAGTATTTCGGATTGTAAAGACATGGCAAAAAAGTTGATTTTTTATTCGGTAATTTGCTTTTTTTAAAGCGGCTGCAAAGGTACGTTTTTTAGAATGATTGTGCAAATAGCTTAAAAGTTCATATCAAACTTAAAAAGTAAAGGTTGACTTGTTATAAGCCAACCTTTATGCAAAATTAAAAAACAAATGACGAAGTAGGTTTTTAAACGAAATAATTAAAATTTAAATCCTAATGTTACAACAATATTGTTGTTTGTAGTCTTTACGCTTGCAGGTTTTACTGCCATTGCTAAACTATTAGAATTATAGGGGTAAAACGTTTCATCTAAAATTTTGTTCATATAAGCAAAGTCAATAAACCAGCTTGCTTCGCGGTATCCAAAACCGGCAGTTAAGTAATCGGTTTTATTGTTTTGGAAGTACTCAGTGTCAGTCCTGGTAGTGTTGTATCTCATAAGTTTATCAGCCTGCGAATTATTTGTAGCAGCGCTTGAATGTGCGAATCCTGCACGCAGTGAGATATTCTCAGTCATTTTATATTCTCCTCCGATTTTAATCGTTTGAACATCTTTCAGCATATCTTTAATACCAGTATTTTCATCAGAGAAAGATTGAGCATTTCCATCTTGATCGTATAGTTTAGCAGTTGTGTTCAAATTATAGTTATATTCTGCACTAATCAAACCTTTTTGACCAATAACAACGGCGCCGCTGACATTGAACTTCCAAGGATTATTTAATTTATAGTTACTGTAGCCAGGGTCACTGGTTGGAGTACTTAAATTTCCTTTGATTGATGTATCGTAATCAATACTCGAATAATTATTATCTGTCATGTTGTATATGCTAGGAGTGTGTATAGACAAGCCCAATCGCAACATATCGGTAGGTCTGATAATTGCTCCCAATTTTAAATTGAAACCTGTACCGGAAGTGTTTACTGTGTTATTAAGAGTCATTCCGCCTCCAGCTCCAAATGTTTCAGAATATCTACTTCTGGCTGTATAATCAATTGACTGCAAATTCAGTGTAGCACCAAAATAGAATGTATTGCTATAATTACCGGACCAACCAACAGAGTATTCATCCATATATCCGGTTTCTTGTAAAGTGTATGTTGGAGCAACATGTTCGGTCGAACCCAGAATGGATGTCCACGAGCTTTTTCCTGCATTTACATTTTCACCTATTAATGCTCCTTCATATGCCAAAACTGAAATCCAGGGAATATTAGTATTATCAAACGGTTCATAACTATTTGGAACGTAAATTAAATCAGCACTTGGTATATTGCCTGTGAAATAGGCCATATAATCTGTGATGGATGAAGCGGAAGAACTTGTTTTTACGGTTGAATTTCGATTAAAACTTTTTAATCTGTTGTATGAAAAAGCCCAGTTAGAACTTAATAATCCACTTTCTCCATTCATGCTTCTGAATGTTGGGCTGGCTTTAATGTAGGAGAAGTTCGAAAAAGTCGTATTTGTTCGATTGTCTTTTGCTGTTGTGCCACTCCATACAGCATTACTGTTTTGCAGACCAATATTAAAAGTTCCGCTTATTTCTGATGTGCGATACACACCAAGTCCTGCCGGGTTATCTTTTATTGCTGATGCATCACCACCCAATGCTCCAAAAGCACCTGCCATACCTACATATCTTGCAGTACCATTAATATCGGACTGAATAAATTTGGATGCGTCAAATTCTGTTTGAGCCATTAATAAAGTGCAGTTTGAGATTACTGCTAAGGCTAATATATACTTTTTCATAAGTTGTTTTTTTATTCAATGAATATATTTAGTTATGCTAATGGAAAGTAAAACCTAACGTCTGCTACCTCCACCTCCACTGCTAGAACTTCTGCTTCCACCTCCAGAACTACCAGAGCTGCTACTACTTGATGAAGATGACGAGCTGGAACTTGAATAAGAAGAAGCTGGTGTATAGCTTCTTGAAGAGCTGGAACTATTATTACTGTTGACTGAAGAATTGCTTCGTGTTTGATACGAAGGTGAAGAGTTACTGATAACAGTTCGTGAGCCCTCTGTGTACGAAGTTCTATTGGATGAAGCAGCGTTGGTGTATGAAGAATTTTGTCTGTTGCTATATGTATTGTCAGTGGGTGTAGTTGTTACAGTGGTAGAATACGTTCTTGGTCTGGTATTGATATTCGCAGAGCTTGAACGTGATGTTGTGCTGACGCCATTTATATTTTGTCCATTATCCATTGTTCTTGTTATTCCTGAAGCTCTTACAACTCCAATGCCACTAGCCTGATTAGAAACAGTTCTCGAGTTTAATGCAGCTTCAGACCGTGTTGTTGCACTTCGGGTTACAGAAGTATTAGTATTTCCCGGAGTATTACTTCGCGTATTGCTTACTACTGTATACTGACTACCTCTTGAAGTATTTCCGCCGGAAATCATCATGCTCGAAGAGTTTCTTGTTCCTCCAAGACGACTTCCGCTGCTACTGTAGTTAGTAACTTCACGTCTAGCTCCTTCATCATGAGTTCGGTTTCTATTGAAACTATAGTTACCTCCATAACCATAACCATAACCATAACCATACCCATAACCGTATGGGTAGCTATATCCGTAACCATAAGGATATCCATATCCATAATAGTCGCCCCAGTAACTACCAAAACCATAGTAACCTCCCCAAGATCCTCCGAATCCACCATAGAAGTTATTATAGCTCCATGGGTAATTATTCCAGCCAAATCCAAAACCGCCATAACCCAAACCAAAACTGCCATAGCTGTAAGGGCTGAAATTATAGTTCATCCAGTAAGGATTAGTCCAAGTAGGTGTCACATACGCGTATGGACCATCAACATATACATTCCAATCATTATTATTCAGAAAATAAATGTCGTTATAGTTTGGATCACCAATAAATACAGTGTATCTCGGATTATGAAAACGACGAATGCGCTCAGCATATTCTAAGTCTGAAGAGTTACCATTAAATCCGTTTAGATAATAACCCTTATCTTGGTTGTTTTGAATGCTGTCATCAATTGCAATTTCGGAAACGTAAATAGTATCATGTATCACTAACATATCCGAATTTACAAGACTGGGAACAGGTTTTTTGCTTGTGTTCCGGTTGGTGTCACCAGCCTCACCTACAACGTAAACAGTATCACGTATAACAGTTTTGGGTTTAGCGCCGGTAGTTTCTTTGTAGATAATTTCTTTTGCGCCATTTTTGTAATTCGGCTTGTTGGCCGAGTTACGATCTTGTTTATTAGAAGGCTGTGTCATGTTTGTAACACCTGGCTTATAATAAATATCGTCAATAATCGGTGCATTGTTTTGACTTATCCCAACAAGTGGAAAAAGCAAAGCCAGCAAAACAATAAAAAAAATTGATCGTTTCATAATTGTATCTCCTATCATTTAAGTCATTGCAGACTGTTTATTGATTTTGATTTAAACAAGAATCGTGCCACTAAAAGCAGATTCCAACTTGAAAAACCAAGTAAATATACAAAATATAATTGGAACAGAATAATGATTGAAAATTATTGTACTTTTGCAGCTAGTTGAACATTCCGCATAAATTCAATGAATGTTTATTGTCATTGTCTTGATGTACGATGTGATTCTTTTTCCTGATGATAATTTATTAATTTAAAACTACTTATATGGATTATGTTGAGGTTCGTTTTTTTATCGAACCATACGAAGAATATATTTCTGATGTGTTGGCTGCTGAGCTTGGTGAGATAGGATTCAATAGTTTTGTTCCGACTGAAGAAAGTTTAGATGCCTATGCTCCAAAGAATATCTTTGACGAAGCAAAAGTAAAGAGCCTGCTTGCCGATTTTCCTTTCGAAGCTTCTATAGAATATGAAATTACCCAAATAGAATCGAAGAATTGGAATGAAGAGTGGGAAAAACATTATTTTGAACCGATTGTAATAGGAAGTGATTGTGTTATTCATAGCTCTTTTCACAAAGACGTGCCCAAAGCAAAATATGATATTGTGATTGATCCAAAAATGGCTTTTGGCACGGGACATCACGAGACTACCAGTCTGGTAATAGGTCAACTGCTCGAAATGAGTTTAGAGGGAAAAACCGTGCTTGATATGGGTTGTGGTACAGCTGTTTTAGCTATTTTAGCGGCTATGCGCGGTGCTAGTAGTTTACTGGCTATTGATATTGATACATGGTGTACGGATAATTCACTGGAAAATATAGAAATCAACAAAATAACCGGAATTGAAGTAAAACTTGGAGGCGCAGAATTGCTCGAAGGATTACACTTTGATATTATTTTGGCGAATATAAACCGGAATATCTTACTGGCTGATATGCAACAATATGCTTCTTGTTTATCTGCCGGGGGCGAATTGTATATGAGTGGATTTTATGTTGAGGATATTCCGCTTATAGAAGCTGAGGCTAACCGAAATGGATTGAAACTGATTGACTATAAAGAGAAAAATAAATGGGTTGTTGTAAAAACAATTAAAGAATAAAGTAAACTTTTTAAGTTTATGAGAGATAAAAGAAGCGCTGCAAAATCTAATTTTGCAGCGCTTCTTTTATTGATAAATAGCTTATTTAATTTACTTTTTGAATCAATCCCATACCAATCTGAATGGCTTTCTCGTTGGAAGCCAATAAGTGGTGATGACGTTCCGGTAGCGATTTTTTCAACCCTTTCAATACATTTTCTACTTGAACAATTGGTCGAACTTTCAGGAGTCCACCTAAAATAATCATGTTCATTGTTTTCGCCGAATCATTTGCATAGGCGTATTCAGTAGCATCTATCCTATAAACATTGATATCCGTGCGAGTAGGAAATTTATGAAACCCATTACCGTCAAAAATCAGTGTTCCTCCCGGTTTCACTTTGCTTTCAAACCTGTCAAGCGAAGGTTGGTTGAGAACAATAGCTGTATCGTACGAGTTTAGAACAGGAGAACTGATTCGTTCTTCGCTCAATATTACGGTAACATTCGCTGTTCCTCCGCGTTGTTCAGGTCCGTATGAAGGCATCCAACTGACTTCCTGACCTTGCATTAGTCCTGAATAAGCTAATATCTTGCCCATCGAAAGTACGCCTTGTCCTCCAAATCCGGCTATAATTATTTCTTCTTTCATATTTATAAAATATTTACAGGTTTTTCAAATCGCCCAGTGGATAAGCAGGGAACATATTCTCAACCATCCAATCATTGGATGCTGCAGGTGATAATTTCCAACCCGAATTACAGGTTGATACAACTTCAACAACTGAAGTTCCTTTACCTGCCATTGAGTTTTCAAATGCCTGACGTATCGCTTTTTTAGTTTTGCGAACTGAACCTACTGTATGCACACTCTGGCGTGTTACATAACACGTTCCATCTAGCTGAGCCATTAATTTGGTTATATCCAGCGGGTTACCATTCAGCTCTACAGTTCGACCTCCGGGAGAGGTAGATGATTTCATGCCCAACAGGGTAGTCGGAGCCATTTGACCACCGGTCATTCCATAGATACCGTTGTTGATAAAAATGATAGCTATGTTTTCACCGCGATTGGCGGCATGAATTGTTTCGGCAGTTCCGATAGCAGCCAAGTCGCCATCACCCTGGTAAGTGAATACCAAACGATCGGGTAGGAGACGTTTTATGGCAGTGGCTACAGCTGGTGCTCTACCATGAGCAGCCTGTTGCCAGTCAATATCAAGATATTTATATGCAAACACTGCACATCCGACCGGTGCAATAGCTATTGTTTTATCCTGAAAATCCATTTCTTCAATGATTTCGGCTATGAGTTTGTGAACCACACCATGACTACAACCAGGGCAATAATGCATA
>Ga0302170_10001250_pt1 | contig 9946 bp, 5 predicted proteins | sample I_Fen_N2_1_FD_193492 | JGI IMG/M metagenome (GOLD analysis project Ga0302170, IMG submission 193492) | Peat permafrost microbial communities from Stordalen Mire near Abisko, Sweden - I_Fen_N2_1 | ecosystem: Environmental > Terrestrial > Soil > Wetlands > Permafrost | place: Sweden: Abisko...
TTCATCGGGACTCAACCGTCGTGTTCGTGTCAGGCGGGTATTTCACCAGATTTGGAAGTCTTCTTCAGAGTTTCCCTAAATTTTTTGGCAGACAAGGGCGACCTCGAAACCATTACCCGACGCATAAATGGCGGAATTAATGGCTTATCTGAACGTAAGTTTTTTTATGATAAAGCACTTTTGGTTTTGAACCAATGACGCCAACTGTAGTAGTTCTCAACATTTTAGTTGCTGTTGCTTTTGGAATGGGGGCCGCCGGGGCATGGAACTGGAAAAAAAACAGTTGTGAAAGACAGATCGCCGACATCAATAAAACCCATACCGATGAAAAAGCAACACAACTAACCATTTTAAACAAAGAGATTATTGCTGTTAATGTTCGTAAACGCGAACTTGAAAAAAATCTTATAGAACTAGAGAGCCGAAAGTACCAGGAGTTAAAAAATGCCATCCAGAATAATGATATTTACCCCGTTAATACTAACTCTACTAGGATGCCAAACGAAGCCAATTCCAAGTTATCTTCCGATCGAATGCTCTCGTCCTTTGCCACCAGCAGCATGGTCGATGGAACGGACGTCACCGAATTTCATCAAAAGATTAAATCAGATCTTACTTCGATCGCCGCAGAAGCAGATAAGTGTGCAATAAAGTTGGAGTATTTCCAACAGAGAGAGCACATATTAAATTTATCAGAATGATATTTATGAAGCTCGTTCGATTCGGTGGTTTTCATCTATAAAGGCGGCCGCAAAAACTAGGTGCAACACCTGACCGTTCCGGGACGGTGCTGGGCCTGGGCCTGGGCCTGGGCCTGTGCCTGTGCTATCCGGTGATGGCGGCGACTTTACAAATTCAGACATTTAATCGATTTCGTACAACTCCATAAATAATGGTCTGAATTCAGACTTTCGATCAGACAAGTCATTCGCTCAGGATATTCTGTCTGTGCTCATTAAATATTAGCTGCAAGCTAGCTATATTTTTTAGGTAAACAAGTAATTCTAAATCAGGAAATAAATCATGAGCAATAACGAAGGCTATTTTTCTCAAATTAAAGGAGACGCTGAAACTAATGCTGCCCCTATGCAGGATGACGTAAAGCATGCCATGACTAGTGTAAGTGATATCTACACTCAAGCTTCTGGCGGTAATTTTGATTTTGACTTCAATGCCAGAACTGGTCGAATTGAGTCAAATGTTATCCTCGGGACGGTTAGCAGTGGGTTTTCGGCTCCCGTTACTTTTAACTATACAATGTCCTTGGGTATTTCCCAGTATTACGGTACTGCTGATCCAGCAGACCAAAGCGTAAAGTGTCAGTTCGGTTTAAACATGCCCATGATGTCCCCAAACGGGGCTGGGCGCATACACTTTGCTAGTGGATTGGTTGACAATCTGATGGGGGTCAGTAGCCGAACTATCAGCGACAACTCAGCGTCATTGGAGGCTTATCGAGAACAGGATGTAAAGATTGAATCTGTTTTTACTTCAGATGTCGAGCACCAAGGATTCCAAGTAAGCCACATCAACGGCATTGTGGAATACTACGACTCTCAAGGCCGTATTAAAGAAATGCGCTCGGAATCCGGTCATGGACTTAAGTTTACCGTCGCGCGCGACCCTTGGTTAAATACAGACATCATTACCCGAATTGAAGACGATGAGAGTATTAATTGGGTTACCGCCTCAGTTTACAAAGACCCAACCAGTGATGATTCCGAACGGTTTATGGACATCCAACAACAAATTGACGGGGTGACCATCACCACCCGGGTTGTTTTAGGTGCTACCAGCGTGGGGAGCGGCACAAATAACAATATCTACATTAAGCGAATCAGCTTGCCGAATGACATGAGTCGGTGGGTTACCCTTTCGTACGATCCTGACGATGCTGACTGTCCTGCTGGCGCTATTATCAAAAAAGTCGCCCTGCCAACAGGGCAATTTATCCGTGTGTCACTGGATGAGGATCTGAACTTCTCAGATACGCAGACTTTCTCTGTTGGCACTCAAGTGCAGACAGGCTCTCTGGCAGGTGGCGTAGAGAGGGTATCCAGCACCGTAAACTATAGTTACGGCGGCCCCAACAACTTCACAGGCTATCAGGCCGGCCGCGCTATGATTGCCATGGCGGACAATTGTGCATCACTGGCAGAGGATTACACTTATACCGTAACGGCCGCACATGCCAAGTCTCGAGTCATTACTACCTACAATCGATTTCATTTGCCCGTTTCTACCACTACAGAAGAAGTCGGATCTGGTAGGGAGACTATTCAGCGTGTTGTGACGCAATACAGCTATCCTATCGTTAACGGGGGCATTTCTGCACAGGTTGCTAACTTTGCTCGCTGGACTGTGATGACCGTTGATCATGAGGAAGTCATTGTCTCAACTGGCCAAATCACGTCTCGTCGCAATCAAGCTAGTCGCACTTTTGATGAATACGGTAACTTGCTCACTCAAAGCCTCCCATCCGGAATAATTGAGGAGTACACATACTACCCAAAAAATTCAACTGAGATTGCAGGCTGCCCGCCTAGTCCTGACTTCGTTAGGTTTCTACACACTAAAACGATTCGCCCTAAACCGGGGTTGCAAGTACCAACTGGTGGAAATCAAACCGAGAATTATACTTACAGCACAGTGGTAGGCATGCCCTACACGAATCCTCTCGATAACGGAAATACCGTAATAACTTCGATGACCTTTAAAAAGGCCGACATAATTAACGACGTTACAATAGCCAATTATCGCTATACCACTGATATATCAACCCCTCTACTGTTAGGCACCCTTCTCGAGACATCGTCCTCCTCCAATGGAGTGGAAAATAAAACTTCTATTTCATGGGCAGTTAGTAATTATCAGGGCATGCGGATTGTAGAGTCTACGTCATATATTTGGGCAACTGGACAGGCGCAGCCTACGTTTGCAGGCCACGCTAAATTTAGCCCTCTGTCAGGGTTGGTGTACGAAGAGGAAGACTCTGCGCGCTCTAATACCTTGTATGTATATAATGAGACGCGTCGTTTGACGCAGATCAAGAAGCACTCCAACACCCAGCATGAAGAAATCACAAGCTACGATTTTCGTTATTGGAGCAAGGCATTCAGAGACGACCCATCCACTCCTTCTGAATACCAAAATTTTTACACCAATCGAGTCAAGATCACCTCCAGCACGGGCAAAATCACTTGCTGGCATTATGATCATGAGGGCGATCCGGTTATTATTAGTCATGCAGACAGTGATGATTTTAGTCAAGTGGCGACTATTACTGTATATGATAGAAGTAATGGCTCGGCGGAAGTAATTCAACATGAGGCCATTGATTATGTGAGTACCTCGCCTACCAACTCAACCTCTAAACAGGTGAAGGCCATCAGCACTTATGAGCACCGGCTGTTTGGTACTACTCGGGCGGTCAACCCTGATGGCACGGCGTTAAATTTTGAAGTTGATAAAGCGGCCACACCTTTTACATTAACCTCGTACGCCGATGCCTCCCCAGACGTTAAGAACATCCAAAAATTTAACGACTTCGGTGATATTTACGAAACTCAATTGACTTACCCAGAGGGTGCTATTACCAAGACCGTAATCACTAGTTCAAAAATTTACGACGGCTACGGAAGGGTGCTCACGGCCACAGAAAATGGCACTGCCACTACCTTCTCGTATGACCAACTAAATCGCATGACAACGCAAACTTGCGGTGAAGAGACGACAGCCTTTACATATGGCGACCGATTGACCACCCTCAGCGAGTTGAGCCGCATTCAAGCTAGTTACAGTCGCAATGGAGGCGCTGCTGTAACCATGATGGACGCCTCCCGCGAATTCGACAATTTCGGGCGTATCGTTACGCAGCGAGATCCTAACTATGACGCTTCAGGGATGCGTAAAGTTGTTAAGCGCATCCGCTACCGTTCCCCCACAGAGCAGACACCTTATTTTGTGGAGACTGATCGGGGTAGTACTTGGTTTGAACACAATAGTATTACCGGCCAGCTTACTTACTTTGATGTCACAGGCGACGCCAAGGATAAAACCCTAGAGCACACCGCTGCGTATGATCCTGTTTCTAAGTTAATTTCCAATGTCAGCACTCGAGAGATCGATCCAAATTCAGGGCTTGATCGAAATACAGTTTCGCATAATTATGGATACGATTCTTTTGGTGCGGCTACAAGTATCAGTACTATGTTTGGAGTACATGCCGTAGGCGCGACTACAAGAAATAGTTTTTCTAGATTTTCCACCATACTGGAAAGCATGGAGTTACTTGACCATAGGAATGTCTTGATCTGCAAGGAGAGCAGTCTGTATGACTCCATTGGTAGACTGACCAGAAAAGAGTTCATTACCGGGTCAGGCCTTAATTTTTTTGCGACGGTTACCTATTCTACTGTGGCGAGAGGAAACTCAAGCTCCGGCAAACCAACGGAAATCCACATAACAGACTCCAACACACTCCAGGACATACTGCGTATTTATTTTAGCTACGACAAATTCGGAAACGAAAGTGATCGTCGTACTCGTGTGATGGTGGATGGCGCTGAGCATGAGGCTCTAACTTTTAATCAAGTTACCATGGATGATGGAAATGCTAAAAGTCGAACCATTGCATATCAACCTCCATTTAGTCCGCGCAGTAGCGTAACCACCAACTACGAATACACGCCTAGCAAAAAGTATTTGCTGCGGTCTACAACGAATGAAGGCTGGAGGACTTACAGCACATTATATGAGGACACTGTGTTTTCTGCCGCTAGCGGTATATTTACTGAAATGCCAAGCGCGGCACTAACAGTTGACTTCTTACGGCGCGGTGATCAGCTCGGCAGCATGGACAGTAACGCTGATACCCATGAAGTACGTGATTTTACTTATGATGATAACGGCAATGTAGCCTCTATAACGATAAGCGATGTCAACACAAAGCAAAATACCTATAAAGTAATGACGTATAATGCGATGAACCAACTCCTTAAAGTTTCTAAGAACGGTTCGGATATCGCAGGATACAGCTATGATTTTTTTGGCAAATTGGTAAAAATCAGCGACATCGCCAAAAACAGAACTCGTTGCTTATTGTACGGTGCGGATGGTCTGATTGGAGAGATCGGCGGCATTGGTGACGAGATTGCGCGAACTGTCTACATTAACGTGGGTGGCATTAGTATTGGACGTTATGTGTACAAATCAACCAACCAATCTCCTGTACTTGAGCTATTCGCAACTACTCCTGACGGGACAGTCCATGCTGTTTACAAGTATGTAGACGGTCGGGTAAATCGTAACAATGCGGTTAATTTCTCCTATTCCGACGAGGGAATACGTAAACACGACGTAACTGGCGACCAACTTGACTATCCTATTGGCTTTAAAGGGTATTTTATTGACTCAGCTACCGGTTGTTACATCCTCGGTGACGGGTTCCGCGTTTATGATCCCATCATGCGTCAATTCTGGTCTGCTGATAGCATTTCCCCTTTTGGAGGGGGTGGTCCTAATCGGTATCACTACTGCGACATGGATCCGATCAATCGTTCTGACCACTCTGGCAATGATTGGGGTTGGGAGCAGCGTCTAAACCGACCCTGGTGGAAACGCTGGGGATGGGTTATCGCAGAAGCCCTTATCGGTGCGGCTGTCGGAGCCGTGACAGGGTTCCTTGTTGGCGGACCAGCGGGGGCTATCGCCGGGGCCATTGCTGGCGGTGTAGCGGCTGGCTTAGGTGCGAGTTTGAAAGCTGCGGCAGAGGAGGTAATTCTTGCTGACTCAGCCTCCAGAACTGATCCGACTAGAGGGGATTATTACATCCCTCCAGCGGCCACGCACTTGGATAACTTTGGATATGGTGTTGATCTAGCATCTATGTTTGGTGGCAGTTTGGCAGGTTCTGCTGCAGCCAAGCCTTCTCTAGCAAGTAAGGTTGGTCAGGGCTCTGCGTCATCTGCGATCTCTGCAGGCTCCAGAGCGGGGTCTATGGGGTCTAAGGCGAGTGGTTTGTCTTCTGCCGCCTCCGGCGGAAAGCATGCTGTGTCAGGGCCGTCCCGTTCATTTCCAGGGATACTTGCCAAAGGCAGTAACATACGGTCAAGCCTGCAAAAAAACGCGGCGACAGGAGGCTTTAAAGCCTACCCAGTTACGTTTAACGGTCAGCCACACACTATTCACTTAAGCAAAGTTAGGACCAACAATCTGCGAGTACGCCGCCAAATGATGTCGTCGTATACTAATGGGCCTAACAAAACCATGCATACACTCAGTGGCGCACACGGTGACTTGAAAGGTCACGTTTCGGCAGCAGACGCTAGCTTCTTACTTGAGGATATTGATTCCGCGCGGATTATGCGGAGGCTTGCTGCAAGGAATGGAGCGCCTGCCCCTCAAATCACCCACACGGACATTGGGCAGGGATCTTGGCAGACGAATAAGATATGGGCACAAGCGCAGCTTGAGCAGGCGCCAGGAAAGGCGGACGAAGTAATTTACGCGTTCTGCCACAGTGGCCTTAACAGTGAGCTAAGGGCGCAACTCGGTCTCAAGAGAGTATGGGCACCATGGCGTTGGTGGGGAGCCACTTGATAGCCACGGCTATATCGTAGTAAAAGGCCGCGCCCCGAAAGGGTGCGGCCTTTTTGTGTGCGCCCATGTGGGTGAAAGCCCCGCCGTAACGGCGTTTTTCAAGGTAGTTGTCGCGTCAACCGTCTAACTATGCCGCTATTTTCTTGATCTGTTGCTCTCGATCCGGGTTCAGCAGCACGGTGCCGATCGGCTCCCAGTTACGCGTCTGGCCTGACCATCGTTCCGGTTTGTTTTCCTTGGCTCGTTCGTACAGCTCATGTCGCCGGGCCAAGACCTGATGATCCAGTCCTCGATGCCGCTCAGCCGGTGTGACAAACCGGATGCGGCTATGCCGGTGTTCGTTGTTGTACCAACGCATGAAATCCCTCACCCAAGCGCGTGCGGCGTCCAAACTGGCAAAGCCGTCCTGCGGCCATTGCGGGCAGTATTTCAGCGTTCTAAACAGCGACTCCGAGTAGGGATTGTCGTTGCTCACACGCGGCCGGCCCCGCGAGGGCGTGATGCCCAGCTCGTACATTTTGCTCAACAGCGTCACCGATTTCATCGGCGCGCCGTTGTCCGAGTGCAGCACCAACGGTTCGCGTAAACACTGCTCACCGATCACGCTACGTTGCAGCAACGCAGCAGCTTTCTCGCCGCTTTCTGCGTCGTAGACCTCCCAGCCCACGGCCTTGCGGCTGTAAATATCCTCGATCAGATAGAGGTAGTAATACTGGCCGCGTATCGGCGACGGCAGGTACGTGATGTCCCACGACCACACCTGATTGGGTGCTTTGGCCGCGTGCGTCGTCGGTGCTGCGTACCGCTTGGGGCGCTGACTACGGCCTCGATGCTGCTGTTGACCGGCCGCTCGCAAGACGCGATAAAACGTGGCCTCCGATGCCAGGTAACACCCTTGATCGGCCAGGCGCGGCACGATCTGGCTCGGCGGCAGGTGGGCGTATTCCGAGCTGTTGCAAAGCGTCACAATGGTTTGTCGCTCAGTTTCGTTCAGTGCATTTCGTGGTGTTGATCGGGTCACAGTCGTTCGGGCATCGGCCTGGATAACGTCTGTTTCAGTCCACCGCTGCAAGGTCCGCAGCGATAGACCGATTTCCCGGCAGGCTCTGATTTTTCTGGCGCCTGCCGCGACCGCGCTGCTCAACCAGTCAACGAGTAACTGCCGTTCTGGCAACGATGTCAGTTGTCCTCGTTGTCGGTCCCCCAGTAGTCGTTGAGCTTTTTTCGCAGCACCAACAACGCGGCTGTTTCAGCGAGCGCCTTGTCTTTACGGCGCAGTTCGCGCTCAAGTTCCTGGATGCGTTTTTTGTCTTTGCGCGACTGCTCACGCTCTTCTTTTTGCAGGGCCTTGTCCGATTTCTGGCCGGTGATGAAGGCTTGCCGCCAGGCTGTGATTTGTTCGGGGTAAAGGCCTTTGCGGCGGCAATACTCGCCCAGGTCGATCTCGGACAAACCGGCGGCTTCAAGGACAACAGCAAACTTGGTTTCGGCTGACCAATTCTCGGTCAGTTGCTTGTTTTCGGACACTGCATTTCCTTCATTACTGAGTTGCTTACGCCAGTTGGACAAAGACATTTCGCTGACCCCTTCGCGCCGGGAAACCTCGGCCATCGACAGGTTCAGCGGGGGAAGCAGCATCTTGAGTAATGCGGCTCTGCGTTCAGGTGAATAGTACGGCATGACCAGTCTCTTTCCGCCCCCGATATGCTTTTGCAGGAAAAACCGGAGAGACGACAACTATCCTGACACCGGGGGGTAAGCTGACCACAGCGAACGAGGTGAAGCGCAATTGCGAGCCTAATTCAGATCATCCTTAGCGGCGATACTCCACGTTCATCACGTAGTTGAGTTTTGGAAAACTGCCGAAGTTGGCAAACCGGTCATGCTGATAGCCCTGCGAAAACGCTACAGGAAGACCGCTATTTTGGGTATTCTGATAGTTTTCAATGAAATCGCAGCCAGGGAAAAATGTCGGGAATTTACAGATTGAATCTTTCTCTATCCAGCAATATGCGCCGGAAGGGGGGTTCTTTATGACGTAAGGAATTCCGTTATGGTAGAGATTTTCCTCGTAATTCCAGCTAAAATTTCCTTGCTCTGACGGAAATTTGTCCCACCACTTAGAACCTGGCATATTTGGGGTTTGGGGAGCAGTGGAACCAAAAACCAACGTAAGCCCTACCACCTACGCTCAGAGCCCTCTTCCCAGGCATCCACCTCGATAAAACAATTGCGCATCTCGGCCTCTTGGCTGATCTCGGTCAGCAGATCATGTACCGTCTTATCTAGTGCTTCATCGTTGCGATAGGGAATGCTCAGCGCGTAGTTGCCCGACTCCAGCGGCTTTATGCCATAGGGTTCCAGGCAGTAACGCTCGATGTTTTCCTTTGCTCGCTTTTTGCCACGCACGAACTTGCTGTTGTTCTCGACGGCCAGGCGCAATATGACCGTCGCGATCCGTTCGGCATCTTCCACTGCCGGTGGGACTGTGATGTCGAGATGCTGGGAGATTTTTGCGGGTACGCCGATCGTTATGCCGCGATGCCGGAGGTAGCGGTAAAGCGTACTTTTGGATATGTGCAGTTTCTTGCCAATGGCGCTCACACTTAACCGACCTTCTCGGTACAGCGTTTCTGCGGCCATAGCCGTCGCTTCGGCCTGAGCGGGCAGCCCCTTCGGACGACCACCGACTCGACCACGTGACCGCGCAGCGGACAAGCCTGCTTGTGTGCGTTCACGGATCAATTCGCGCTCGAACTCTGCCAGCGATGCGAACAGGTTGAACACAAAGCGGCCTTGCGCATGAGTGGTGTCGATGGGGTCATTCAGACTTTGCAGGCCAACGCTACGATCGGCCAATTCACCGACCAGTTCGACCAGGTGTTTGAGCGAGCGTCCCAGACGATCCAGCTTCCAAATCACCACTGCATCACCGGCTCGCACATGAACCAATAATTTATCCAGTTCCGGACGTGCGCTTTTTGAGCCGCTGGCAACGTCTTGATAGATCCGCTCGCACCCAGCCTTTTTCAGAGCATCGATCTGGAGGTCGACGTTCTGATCCCGAGTGCTCACTCGCGCATAGCCAATTTTCATCAAAAGTACCGTTTACTCAACAGAAAAATTGAAAATAGAACCTTGCCAGTATTTAAAACCATAATGAGAGCTAACTCAGCGTTGGACAGGTCTTTCGTTAAAGTTCTATAAAACGAGGGTTTTATCGAACCATTGCGGTGTAGCGGCGTTTTTCAAGGTAGTTGTCGCGTCAACCGTCTAACTATGCCGCTATTTTCTTGATCTGTTGCTCTCGATCCGGGTTCAGCAGCACGGTGCCGATCGGCTCCCA
>Ga0302170_10001253_pt1 | contig 9928 bp, 8 predicted proteins | sample I_Fen_N2_1_FD_193492 | JGI IMG/M metagenome (GOLD analysis project Ga0302170, IMG submission 193492) | Peat permafrost microbial communities from Stordalen Mire near Abisko, Sweden - I_Fen_N2_1 | ecosystem: Environmental > Terrestrial > Soil > Wetlands > Permafrost | place: Sweden: Abisko...
GTTTTCGCTATACTTTACAAACCAAAAACAAAATAAGAATGAATTTACTTCAAACGATTATTCTTGCTATCGTAGAAGGAATAACGGAGTTTCTGCCTGTATCCTCGACTGGACACATGATTATAGCTCAAAAGCTGTTGTCGATTGAGAGTACTGAATTTGTAAAGGCTTTCACGGTCAATATACAGTTTGGTGCAATTTTGTCAGTAGTAGTGCTATACTGGAAACGCTTTTTTCAATCATTGGATTTCTACTGGAAACTGATAGTGGCGGTTATTCCTGCATTGGTGCTGGGTTTCCTTTTTAGCGATAAAATTGATTCGTTGCTGGAGAATGTAGAAGTAGTGGCTGTTATGCTGGTGCTGGGTGGAGTCTTAATGTTGTTTGTAGATAAATGGTTCAATAAGCCGAATGACGACCAGACCGTGGATTGGAAACGTGCCCTTAAAATAGGTTTTTTCCAATGCATTGCTATGATTCCCGGCGTATCGCGCTCTATGGCCAGCATTGTAGGTGGTATGACAACCAAGCTCACCCGCAAAAATGCCGCCGAGTTTTCTTTTTTTCTTGCGGTACCCACTATGGCGGCAGCTTCGGGATATAAATTACTAAAACTATTTATGGATCCGGCCGGTAAATCTATGTTGTCGGAAAATCTGGTAACGCTGTTGGTTGGTAACCTGGTAGCCTTTGTGGTAGCCATGATAGCCATAAAATTTTTCATTGGCTTTCTGACCAAATACGGTTTCAAAGCATTTGGATATTATAGGATTATTGTAGGTGTAATCATTTTGGTGTTGCTGTTTCTTGGTGTCGATTTGAGTGTTCTTTGATAATACAGAGGAGAAAGTAAAATGGTGATTTTATCATACACCTCAATAAAAATATAATGATGAATTTCGTAGAAGGAGAAGTGTTGCATGTAGCCAAGCCATTAACGTGGACGTCGTTCAATCTGGTGAGTAAAGTGCGGTGGAAGCTACAGAAAACGCTGAAGATGAAAAAGCTCAAAGTGGGACATGCCGGAACGCTCGACCCCTTGGCTACAGGAGTGATGATAATTTGTACCGGAAAATCGACAAAGCTAATCGAGAGTTTTCAGTACCAAACCAAGGAATATATTGCAACGCTGGAACTGGGAGCCACCACACCTTCGTTCGATTTGGAATTACCTGTGGATGCTACGTATCCGACAGAACATATTACCCGCCGGCTGGTGGATGAAGTAATTCCAAGGTTTCTGGGCGAAATATGGCAGGTACCGCCTGCTTATTCTGCCGTGAAGGTGGATGGTAAGCGTGCCTATGATTATGCCCGTGAGGGGCAGGAGGTTGAACTAAAACCAAAGTTGTTGGTTATAGATGAGATTGAAATACTGGACTTTGCACTGCCGATGCTCAAAATAAGGGTGGTGTGCAGCAAAGGAACCTACATCAGGGCTTTGGCGCGTGACATTGGACTGGCACTGGGCAGCGGAGCGCACTTAACGGCACTGGAAAGAACCCGAATTGGCGACATCCGACTGGAAGACTGCTGGCAGATTGATGATTTAGTAGAGTTTCTGGATAAAGAAGCCCGGACTGCCGAGATAGAATAAGATATACTGATGGGTAGTTTATAAACAATAACCCATTGTGATAAAAAAGAATTCACAAAATATGACCTCATAATTCTATACTGAATTTTGAAGCCATTTAAATAAACAATAAAATATGAAGTTATCAAAGTTTAAATTCAAGTTGCCGGATGAGCTTATTGCTCAGTATCCGTCAAAGCATCGCGATGAATCGCGTTTAATGGTAGTGCACCGCAAAACCGGAGAAATCGAACACAGAGCGTTTAAAGATGTACTTGAATACTTTAACGAAAACGACTTGTTCATCTTTAACGACACCAAGGTTTTTCCAGCCCGTTTGTACGGTAACAAAGAGAAAACCGGTGCTCAGATTGAGGTTTTTTTGTTGCGCGAGTTGAATCATGAAATGCGCCTTTGGGATGTGCTGGTAGAGCCTGCACGTAAAATCCGCATTGGAAATAAATTGTATTTTGGTGAGGACGATTCTATCGTGGCGGAAGTAATTGATAATACTACCTCTCGTGGACGTACTTTGCGTTTCTTATTCGACGGTACGCACGACGAGTTCAAAAAAGGACTTTATTCATTAGGTGAAACTCCCCTGCCGCGCAACATTACCCGCGAGGTAGAGCCGGAAGATGCCGACCGTTTTCAAACCATTTTTGCAAAGAATGAAGGTGCTGTTTCGGCGCCGGCAGCAGGTATGCACTTTAGTCGTGAGCTATTGAAGCGCATGGAAATTAAAGGTATCGATTCTGCTTATGTTACATCGCACATGAGTTTAGGCAATTTCCGCGAAATTGACGTGGAAGATCTGACTAAACATAAAATGGATTCGGAGCAGATGTCTGTTTCGGTTGAGACGGTAAAGAGAGTAAATGAAGCTCAATTGGCCAACCGCAATATATGTGCTGTGGGTGTGACGGTGATGCGTGCTCTGGAAACAGTGGTGGGCACCGAAGGCAAAATTAAGCCTTACGATGGTTGGACAAATAAATTCATTTTCCCTCCGTACGACTTCACGGTGGCTAATTCAATGATTACGAACTTCCATTTGCCTTATTCTACACTGATAATGCTTACGGCGGCTTTCGGCGATTATGACTTAATCATGAAAGCCTATGAGCTTGCAGTGAAAGAAGAATACAGATTTGGAGTATATGGTGACGCCATGTTGATTATATAATCCGGATAGAACACACAAAAACGGCTGAATTTCTGTAATGAAGTTCAGCCGTTTTTTTTGCGTTTGGGAGTTTAATGTAAGCAAATTTCTTATAATAAATTAGACACGAATTTTAGAATCCAGAAAGGATTCAATTTAAATAACTGTGAGTGCAACCTCGTGTATACTATATATAAGCAAAACCCCTTGTTGCTTTCAAGCGGCAAGGGGTTTTTGGTTGGAAACAATTAACCTGTATGTTACGACAGATATACAAATGATTGGGGTGCAAAATTTATGTCGAAGTCAACTAATAACTTTGGCACTTTATATTTTTTTGTTTCTCTTACTTTTATTGCATAGCCAATTTCTTTTGACCCAAAATACTCATCAAAAAAATCTTTGGTTATTCCAGAAAACTCATTGGTCAATGACCATAATTTATCAGTTGTTTCTGATAAGACTTTTTCTATTGTAAACTCTCCAATCACCCTCTGAACTGGCGAAGATGCATAAACAACAACTGTATTGACATTGGAGTCCTTAAATATTGTTCTTCTAAATTCATATTTCTTTGTCCCGTCAAAAATTTTGTTTGCATACTCTGGCTTAATCGACAATAATATTTTCATATACTCCTCCTAAATTTATAATTTGATTAAATTGCTGATCGGAAACTCTAAAGAACCCCCAATAATCTGGAGATATTCCGACAGTATCTATCAATGCACCATTTGTAACTCTTCTCCTAAATGCCGCATTATAAGTCATTTTAATGATAAATAAACTACCATTTTTTCTATATAACCGCCTTAATTCAGCCTCGGTAAAGATACTATTTCTGCGGCAATATTCCACATAATCATCTTCATTCTTAAAACTTGCTCTTGTCAAAACCTCTTGTACGACACAAATTGAAGTCACAACACTTCTAAATCTGGCGGGACCAAGTCCATCGCTTGTTCTATAAATCAATACTATATCATTTATTCTTAAATTTACAACATCACCCATATAACAAATATAAGTTTTGTGTATACTGTTTGTCGCAGATATATCTCTTATTATGTCGTATGTCTCGTTGCTTAATTTTGAATCAGGAAACAATCGTGTATGGAAATCTGGATAAATTGATAGAACATATTTATTTGTACCACGAGTATTAATCAATGGATAATCTAATAATAAATCATTTCTTACCAATCTCATATCTTTCACTAAAACATGCTCTGTTCCATTTGCAGTAACCTTTACTCCATGTTCTACAAATCCATATCTAACCAACAGCTCAATTAATGCTTCATGCTCATTGAATACTGTAACATAAGCTAAATCAGCATTGTTCACAACTGCATAATCAAATATCTTTTTAATAAGTCTTTCGCCTAAACGTGTGCCATGAGCATTCACTTTTAAGGTACCAACCTTCACTTTGACTCCAATAGGTAAATTGGGGTCAACGTCAGTTACCACTTCGTTTTCAATCTTCAAATATAAAAAAGCATCCAACATTCCTGACTGCTCATGGTGAACGTAAGCAGATTCACCATCGTGAGCCTTTCTGTTAAACCAATCATCAAATTCTGCATAGCTTTGGCGCAATGAATTGAAAAAGGTATCGGAAAGATTGATTTGAGAAAACAAAGTGTATGTCATAATATCAAATTTAATGGTTATTTGTTAGTAAATATGGTTACTCCATTTATAATTTTTCCCCCACCACTGTACAGCAGCAGGGGAAAAATGTGATTTTTCTTATTTGGCTCCACCATCTACCGGTGGGGTATCTTTACCATTACCTCCCAGCGCATGGTATTTTTTGCGTAGTTCGTCCAGTTTATAGAATAGCGCTATGTTTTGGTCGTTTGGGGCGAGGTTGACTGCTTGCTCCATGGCTGTACAGAACGTAGTATAGCTATCAACTACAGCGGGTTTCAACGAGCTACCTGAAGTTTGATGATCAGGTGCTTCATCGTTACGATTTTTATATTTGGTATCAAAAGCGTTATTCCTCACTTCAAGCAGTGCATATTTAGCATCAATACCCAGCTCGCGAGCAGCCGCCATCAGTATAGGACTGGATTTATACTTCCCTAGCATTTCGTACACTACACCCGTTTGCGTATTCAGGGGGAGTTTTGGTGCATTCCAGTAAGGGGTCTGAAACAATTTCAGGGTTTGCGCGGCCGTCTTTTTGACCGTATCACTACCTTTAAGGTGATAAGTAATATCACGGTTAATTTCATACTGAACATCGTCCCGGTCTTTATCCAACGGTATAAGTTCGTCGGTAAGTCCGCTTTTTTGATTCTTGTTTATTTGCTCACCAAATTTTTCATTATCGGCCATCATCTTTGTAAGTGCCGCATTCACCATTTCACCCAGATAGGACTGAACCGGAATGCTGATATCCGCCGATGATTTTACAAGAGAAAATAAATTGTTGATAGATAAACCACTGGTACGCAATAATGAAAATGACATTTTTTCCATAATAATTGATTTTTAATATTAATAGTAAGAGAAATAGTTTCAGATTAATAGGGAGCAAAGAACGTTTCCGACCATTGCCGGAGCTAAAAATGAATAGCCGAAACCCCAAAATAACTACCGGGGAAGGTCTGACGCGCGTTTTTTGTCCAAAACAACTGTCGGGAAGCTACCGCCCTATGAAATGGGGTGAAAACAACTGTCGAGAAGCTTCCGCCCGACGTTTTTTACTTCAAAACAGTTGTTTTATAACTTCTGACGCTCGTCAGTTGCTCCAAAACAACTGTTTTGTAACTTTCGCTCGCTGCATATTCATTTATTCAAAGATCAATTGCACAGCAAATATAAATCATTTACCTTAAAAACCAACAATGTTGCGATAAATATTTTTAGACATTTTTCGTAAAACTAGTAAAATGTACTATTGATGGGGGATGTAGAAAAACAAAAAGAGACGCAGGTGGGTGCGTCTCTTTTTGTGCTATATGTTCTGTTTATTTATTCGGGGCTGGGGGTATCGTTTACCGGAATATCCTCTTCCATGTTCACATCGTCTATCACGGTTGAGTCGAGCGCCGTAGAGTCCACTCGCAGATGCGTTACGCATTGGTAATTGCGCGATATTTCTTCTTTAGGCTTGGTAGGGAACTTGCCACGGTACTGTTTCAGGCTTTCGTCTTTAAGTACTTTTTCCATAAACATACCGAATATAGGTAAAGCGGTGCGGCTTCCTTGTCCGAGCTCGCCGGTGCGGAAGTGTACGCTGCGGTGTTCGCCTCCTACCCAGGCGCCACCTATCAGTTTAGGCGTTACGCCTACAAACCATGCATCGGAGTGGTTGGATGAGGTTCCGGTTTTTCCACCAAAGTCGGTATTGTAATGGAACAAATCCCAGCTCCACAAGGCGCGCGAAGTTCCGCCGGGCTCGGTCATACCGCCTTTGAGCATCTCAGTCATCAGCCAGGCATCTTCGTATGGTATTACGCGTTTTTGCTCCGTTTTCTTTTCGTATATCACGTTACCTTCCTGGTCTTCTATGCGGCTTACCAAAATCGGTTCGTGATAGTTACCTTCGTTTATTACCGTGCCGAATGAGTTTACCAGTTCAAGCAACGACACGTCCGACGATCCGAGACAAGTGGAAGGTTTGTTTTCCAACGGAGTCTGAATGCCCAGCAGGTGAGCGTATTTTATAATCTCGGGTATTCCCACTTGTTGAGCTACTTGCACAGCAATGGTGTTGATAGATTGTGCAAAGGCATTTTTCAGCGATACAGCATAGCCCAGACTGTACCCGTTGGCATTGCGGGGCGTCCACGATTTATCTCTATTGCCTTCTTTATAGTTCCAGGTAACCTGTTTGTCCACCATCATATCGCAGGGCGACATGCCGTGCATCATGGCTGCTGTATAAACAAACAGCTTGAATGTAGAACCCGGCTGACGCTTAGATTGCGCTACTTTGTCGTATTTCCAGAATTTGAAATCAATATCGCCCACCCAGGCTTTCACGTTTCCGGTTTGGGGCTCCATGGCCACAAAACTACTGTGCATAAAGCGGTTCATATACCGGATAGAGTCCATAATGCTAATGAACATTTCCTTTTCGCCGGTTTCGTAGTCGAATACTTTGGTGCGGTGCGGTTTGTTCAGATAATAGGTAATGGAGTCGGGGTGATTTTTGTATCGGCCCGAGAGCGAAGCGTACGCTTTGGTCTTGCGGGCAATGTCTTCCACAAAGTTTACAATGTCTTTGTGGTTTTCATCTTGCCACGGATTCTGACCGCGCCAGTGGTCGTCAAATTTTCGCTGTATGTTGCGCATTTGTTTGTTCAGCGCTTCTTCGGCATATTTCTGCATGCGCGAGTCGATGGTCACATATATTTTCAATCCGTCGGAATAGATATCATACCCGTTTTCTTCTTCCCATTTCTGCAGGTATTTTTCCAGATAAGCTCGGAAGTGAAGCGCATCACCGTCGTACGATTGCTCTACGTTGTAGTTTAGTCGTATCGGAATCTGTTTTAGCGAGTCGCACTCATGTTTGTTTATTACTTTTAGTCTTGCCAAATTGTCCAACACCACGTTACGACGCAGCGTCGATCTTTTGGGGTGCGCAATGGGGCTGTACGAAGTAGTGGCTTTGAGCAAACCCACCAGCGTAGCCGACTGCTCGTAGTTGAGCTTGGCGGGCGTGGTGTTGAAAAATGTTTTGGCCGCCGTGTGTATCCCGAACGAGTTGCTGCCGAAATCCACCGTGTTCAGGTACATGGTAAGAATGTCTTTTTTGCTGTAAAACATTTCAATTTTTACTGCCGTGGTCCATTCTTTGGTTTTGCTTATAATGAGTTTTACGCCGGGTATGTAACCGAATATGCCTTTTGAGTACTGGTTTCGGGTTTTATACATATTTTTCACCAACTGCTGAGTGATGGTGCTGGCACCACGACTGCGACCTTTGGTCATATCTTTTATAGCTGCAAAAACGCCTTCGAAATCAATGCCGAAATGTTTATAAAAACGTTCGTCTTCAGTAGAGATTAATGTTCTGATAAGTTTAGGCGAAATTTCTTCGTAGGTCACAGGGGTTCTGTTTTCGCGAAAATACTTGCCGAGCACTTTACCATCCGATGTGTAAATGACAGAAGCAACACTTTGGTTAGGGTCACTAATGCTTCTCAGACTGGGCGATTTACCAAACAGCCATAATAAATTGATATCGACAATGAAAAGATAGAGTAGAAATAATACGATAGAAGTAAGAAAGAGGTTGGCAATTTTACGGTACCAAACCAATCCGCGATAACGGGTAAGGCGGACTTTGCGCCATGCTATAAATTTGCCCCACCAGACTTTAATAAACTCAAGGATTATAGGAAGGTAAGTCAAAAACTTGCTCCACCACTTTTTAATAAATTCAGTAATCATTTTTTATGACGGCTTATTATTTTTATCTACAGTCGATAATTTAAATTCGGCGCAAAGTTACAGCAAAAGATGTAATATTGTATCAATTTTGTAGCATTACAATGAGAATCTTTTTTCATCTTCGGGAGTCGGCAAAAAACAGGATGTGCGTTTCCCGAATAAGCTGTAACGTTTTGAGGCAATATATCTGTAAATCTTGTCTCTCAGGCTTCGCGGTATCAACCTCAATACCCCGAATATCCTCCATATTCCGCCAAGGTTGGTCAATATTTCCAATACTGCTTCCGATTCAATAAATGCCTGATTATTTTTTATATATACAATGGTATTTATGTTGGAAGTCGTTAAGTTCTCTGCTTTTAAGTCCACAGTTTCTAGTAATCTCTTCCCCATGTCCGTTTGTAGGGGCACAAACGTAAACACAGCTTTCTTATCTCTCCGGATCAAAAACCGAATCCAGCCACAACAAAGATTGCACACACCATCAAACAGAATAAGCGACGATTGGCTCATGGTAGTTTCTTTATTTACTAAAACGACTTAGTCTGCTATAATGTTGTACGGACATAAAAATACCCGACTTACAATGTAAATCGGGTATTTCTATTTATTTGACTGGTCTGTTGTCCTTGTGGTTTATAGCCCGAATTCAGCTTTAATGTCAGCTACTTTGTCAGTTTTCTCCCAGGTAAACAATTCTACTGTTTGAGAAAAATCTTTTCCATTACCGTCTTTGAAGTTTTTGGTAACGGTTACCGGAGTGCGTCCTACGTGACCGTACGATGCTGTTTCTTCATAAATAGGGAAACGCAACTTCAATCGTTCTTCAATGGCTTTTGGTCGCATATCGAAGAGTTTCTCTATTTTGGTAGCTATTTCACCATCGGTAAGTTTTACCTGAGATGTTCCGTACGTGTTGATGTAAAGATTCATCGGTTTCGCTACTCCGATAGCATAAGCCACCTGTACCAATACTTCGTTAGCCAATCCGGCAGCAACAATATTCTTGGCTATGTGGCGAGCCGCGTATGCAGCCGAGCGGTCAACCTTGGAAGGATCTTTACCTGAGAAAGCACCACCACCGTGAGCGCCTTTTCCTCCGTAAGTATCTACAATAATTTTACGTCCGGTTAAACCTGTGTCGCCGTGTGGTCCGCCAATTACGAATTTTCCGGTTGGGTTCACGTGTAGTACGATGTCATCTTTAAATAATTGAGCGAACTGAGAATCCAATGCTTTTACGCGCGGAATCAAAATGTTTTTCACGTCTTCACGAATGGTTTTCAACATTTCCTCGTCGGCTTGCTCCTGAGTCTTAGTTGCCGTTGGTTGTACAAAATCGTCGTGCTGAGTAGAAACCACCACCGTGTGTACTTTCACCGGTTGATTATTGTCGTCGTATTCTATTGTTACCTGCGATTTTGAATCGGGGCGGAGGTAAGTCATATATTTTCCTTCGCGGCGTATAGCTGCCAGTTCTTCTACCAAAGCGTGCGATAAGTCAAGCGCTATCGGCATAAGATTTTTAGTTTCCTTACTTGCATAACCAAACATCATTCCCTGGTCGCCGGCACCCTGATCCATTGGATTGGCACGTTCTACACCTTGGTTGATATCGCTCGATTGCTCGTGCAAAGCTGAAAATATACCACATGAATCGCCATCGAATTTATACTCGCTCTTGGTATAACCTATGCGGTTAATCACTTTGCGTGCTACTTCCTGAACGTTCACGTATGCGGTTGATTTCACTTCGCCTGCCAGCACCA
>Ga0302170_10001272_pt1 | contig 9822 bp, 7 predicted proteins | sample I_Fen_N2_1_FD_193492 | JGI IMG/M metagenome (GOLD analysis project Ga0302170, IMG submission 193492) | Peat permafrost microbial communities from Stordalen Mire near Abisko, Sweden - I_Fen_N2_1 | ecosystem: Environmental > Terrestrial > Soil > Wetlands > Permafrost | place: Sweden: Abisko...
ATCGCCAAGAGGCAGGCTGTCTGAATTCAGAATTTGTGCATTTAATCCCCGTGATGAATATCCATACCGGTGTTCAAGGCCAAATGATGTATTGGTGTTGAAATGTAACCGCTTTTGAATAATTGGGATATTAAACATGACATTCCCGTTGAGACTATAAGGCATAAGAGCCGAATTTACGGTCTGGCTGTATTGTTTCTGGGTTGCATCGTAGATACTGTTTGTTACAAAGGCATCTTTAGTGGTTTGTCCACTCAGGGTAGCGTTGAATGAAGAGAAAGTGCTATCATTGAATGTAGTAAACATCATTCTTAAATTATGAGTAAATGATGGTTTTAAGTCAGGATTACCAATTGTTTCGTTTAATGGGTTCGAATTGTTCTTCACTGGTTGTAACTGGCTAATACTTGGCTGGTCGGTTGATCCACGGTAATCCACACGTGCAAATTTCTTTCTTCCGAAATTGTATTGCAATCTACCTGTTGGAGAAAAATTGACGACTGATATCGGTCTGTCATACGTATCTCCATTTTGGTAAATACGTGTACTGTAGGTCTGCGATGGTTCACCTTTAATTCCTAACATGGCATTAAAAGTCTTATTTACATACCGGTAATTTAATTCCAGGGTCTCACTGTAAAACCTGTTTTCAAAATTATTGCTGTAAACCGAATCAAGACGGGTATAATCACCATTTGAATCCTTGTTATATTGGTTTTTATCCGATACGTTGTTGTTGCTGCGGAATGAAACGGAAGTTTCCAGGAAGTTCCTTAAGTTCCAGAGTGGTTCCACAAACGACATTCTTAAACTCATGCTATAGGCATCCGAATGTGATTTTGTATATTGGTCAACAATGGTCGTTGAATCCGGACGCATGATTCTGTTCTTTGAATAATTGTAACTTTCATTGTCGTTCTGGGATATTGAAGTATTCAGGTTGGCAGTGAATGTACGTCCCTTTTTTGACAAGAATTTATGACTATAGATAAAACCAAGTCCACCGCTTAGTTGTGTGCCATTCCCGTAGTTTGAAGTATTTCCTGTGCTGGTTTGTGTTGTGTCGGTAAAATTTGTATAGTCTTTTTGGCTATCCGAAAAGCTGCGGTTATAATTAATGGTTGGCTGGAATACGAATGTATTTATAGAATCTGGTTTCCATTCAATTTCCGTACGTAGATTAGCCGAATAGTTATCGTTATGGGCAACGGTGGATGAATTGTTGAAATAAGTAGAATCTACCAGATAACTTTGACGTTTACTATCGGTAATGGATTCATTACCTGAATGATTTAAGGAAGCATCACCACCAATTTTTAGTTTCGGATTGACAGTTGTGCTGATGTTATATCCTATATTTTGAGAAGTGGTTATACCGCTGTTATTGGCTGAAGATCCACGTCCACGGCTACTACGGGAGGTATTGGCATTGTTCCCGCCTGCTGTAATAGTGCTTTGCGCTTCGCCATCGATCAAATTCAGGAACATATTTCCGTCATATCGGACATCATTATTTGTATCCAATCCGGCACCTCCTGTTACATTTCCAAAAGTACCTCTCTTCCTGTTTGACTTAAACGTGAGATTGATAATTCGTTCGGTATCATTATCCTCGAATCCTGTCAGTTGGGCCATGTCCGATTTCTGGTCCAGCACCTGTACTTTGTCAATCAATTCGGCAGGTATGTTTTTAGTTGCCATTTCCATGTCATCGCTAAAAAACTTTTTACCGTTAACACGAATTTTAGTAATAGCCTGACCGTTTACAGTGATCTTACCATCTGTTGATACTTCCACTCCCGGTAAACGTTTCAACAAATCTTCCACTACTGCATTCTGAGCAGTTTTAAATGCTGTTGCATTGAATTCCGTCGTGTCACCCTTTACCACCATTTGAGCAGCTGTACCTGTTACTTCTACTTCCTTGAGCAAGTGGGCATTCTCCTGTAAATGGATATTCTTTAATATTAAATCTTTGTTGACAATATTTACATTCTGTGTATAGTTTAAATATCCGACCATGCTCACAACCAATGTGTAAGAACCGGGTTTTACTTTAGTCATCATGAAATTACCACGTAAATCAGTAAGGCAACCCTGAATGAATGCTGAATCTTTAACCTGTAAAAGCTTTACTGACCCCATTTCAATGGGTAACCCGTTTTTGCCGTCGAAAACCATTGCCTGAATACTGTGTTGCGCAAAAGAAGATAAACAAACAAACAGAAAAAGGAAGGTGATAAGAAAGAAATGTTTCATGAGTTTGATGAAATATTGGATTAGTTTACAAAAGTATGTTTTAAACCCCAATTAAATGTAAAGTGAAACAGTATTTCAACTTTAAACACAAAAATTGCAAGAATGGATTGTTCACACTTGCAATAAGGTATTCATGGAGTTTTATTTGCTTATTGGACGAACTGTAATACAAAAGGTTTAATGAAGATGATCAAAATTTACAAATAAATTAAAAAAGAATGAATACAGAACTTATTATTTCTGAATTCATTCTTACTGATATTCCTTTAAAAGAAAGAAGAAGTATCCTTTTTATAGGTGATAGGTCTGGAATTTTAATGCTTCTACTTTACCAAAATAAAGAACTAGCCACAATAGAAATATTGTTTCAATCATCTATCGGTTAAAATAACATTAGACATTTTACTATTGTGTTCTTTTTGTCTGATTATTGTTTTCTATTGTGAATAACTTATATGAATTATCTAATAGATCTCTTTTTTAAACGACAGGTAGTGTGGATATCCCTCTTTCAGTTTTTTAATCTATCGAGTTTAGTGTTTCCCCATTCAAAATGACATTTTTAATGGTCACTTTCCCGATGTTTTTAATTTCGTTAGCTTGTTTTACTCCTGAGAACACACAATTTTCAACATTAATATTGTTCACGCAATTTTCCCCTTTAATGCCATCAAGCCAGATAGCAAAAGCCGATTTTTTAGAAGTGATGTTTGTCAGGTATACATTTTTGATCTGTGGAAGGAATTTTCCTTCTCCTTCTTTGTCAATATGATAGCTGCAATTTATTGACAGAATAGCATCTTTCACTTCACCAACGGTTACATTCCGTACATACACGCCATCGGTAACACCGCCACGGCTGTTATTTGTCTTAATCAATATGGCCCTGTCAAGTTCAGGACTGCTCATCTGGCAATTGTCCACGAATATATTTTTAACACCTCCTGATATTTCACTTCCCATCGACACACCGCCATGCCCTTTTCGCATAAAGCAATTACGTATAACAACATTCTCAATGGGTGCATTTTCCCTTCGTCCATCAAAGTCACGACCTGATTTCAGGGCAATACAGTCATCCCCGGTGTTAAATGTACAGTTTTCGATCAGGACATTCTTGCACGATTCCGGATCACAACCATCATTATTAGGTCCTTCGCTGTTCACCGTTACACCTCTTACAATTACATTTTCCGAAAGCAATGGATGAAGTACCCAGAAAGGAGAATTTTTTATAGTGAAATCCTCTAATTTTACATTTTTACAATGAATAAAGCTTATAAATTGTGGACGTAAGAAAAAGCCTTCCCCCATCTTTCGCTTTTCAACAGGTACCTGTGTGTCGTTGTATTTTTTAAGTAACGGACGGCAATTCTTGTCAAGCTGACTTGGAGTACCTTTTATCCAGCCATTGCGTTCGCCACCCTTCCAGGGCCACCAGTTTCCGGCACTTGCTTGTCCATCCAGCGTCCCTTTGCCAGTTACGGCTATATTTGTTTGTCCGTCAGCGTAAATCAACGGCGAATAGTTGTAGCAATCATCACCTTCCCATCGTGTTCTTACCACAGGCAGATAATCGGTTGGTTCTGTCGTAAACAACAATACGGCACTGGCATCAATATGCAGGTTCACGTTGCTTTTCAAATGAATAGGTCCGGTCAGAAATTTCCCGTTTGTGATCAGCACCTGTCCGCCGCCTTCATTGCTGCATTTGGTGATAGCAGCATCTATGGCTGACGTGTTTTTGGTCTTTCCATCGGCCACAGCCCCAAAATCTATAATGTTATATACTTTATCGGGAAAGGTAGGTTCAACCATGTTTTTAACGATCAAATCAGCTGCTTCCCAGGCTGTTTTGTTTTCGTTGTTCTGGCAATTTCCTTTGGTTGCTAAAACCAGCAAGAACATTGCTAATAGTGTTACAGATAATTTCATAGAGTTTCTCTTCTTTTAAGATGGATTGTATAGACTTTTGATTAACGACACGAATTGCTGACACATTTCGTGCATCAACGATTTTTGTCGGTGCAAATATAATTTGGTATTAAGTATAATCGTGTGGATTTATTTGCTTAAAATGTGGATAAATTGAAAAGATATAAAGTTTTAATCCTTCAGGGGAAAGAAAAGACCGGATAATGCTTTGTATTTTCTTTAAGAATGTACAAAAAAGCTCCCTGACACATACTAGTATCAGGGAGCTTTAAACTGTTTTTATTCTCAGAACTTAAAGAATGCCTTATGTCAAATTAAAATTCACTCGACCATTGAATGCAGATATAACATGTACACTCATCATAATGGGTAGTTATTCATGATGTCAATAAGTATGCTTCCCAGGCTTTTGTAGGTTATTGAATATCTCAATCAATGATAAATCCGGAAAGACAGGTTTAATTTAGAACTTTCAACTCATTAATGTGGGTTTCAAGAGTTTTTAATCTCCCGAAAGACCAGAAGATAAAATCAAGTTTTTTAATCAGTGAAAGATTGTTCCCTTTAAATTTTTCATCAAATAGCCTAATGGCAACAGGCAGTAAGTTTGATTCAACAATTTTATTGAAGTGGGATTGTAATATTTCAAATTGATCCATTAATATATCAATCACCATGGCGAAATCGACATCAATGGGCTCGGTAAACGAAAATGCATCACAAACCTCCTTATCATAAATGGGTATTGAATCATCAATGGTACACATTAATTTGGTTGCAAACGAAAATAGCAGTGCATCATTGTCTTCGAAATTTTTAATTCTCTGCAGTTCAATAAATACTTTCTCACTATCTAAAACAACATGATTCCTGTATTTCTCAATAAGCTTAAAGTACTTGCTGATAAAGTCTTCATTAAAACCTACATGATCCATTCCATGAAAACTCCGATATGCATATTGAAATTTGGTATTTACTGAAACATCCGATTTTTCAAATTCGTTTTTTATAGTCGTATATAGTTCAATACTCTCAATATCAATATTATTTATGAGCTCTGCAGCATTTTGTTCTATGATCTTAGTTATTTCAGTTGTTTTCATAAGTTGTTGATTTTAGATGTTTAACAAATTATTCCATTAGGTATTCAAGAATTTTAATGTGTTTTGTTCGTTAAACAAATCACTGAATTGTTTTTAATCCGGTTGGAATTTCAATTTATTTCAATTTTTTTTTTCAGCATGTATAACAATAATTCCTGAAGTTAAGTTGCATGATTTTTATTTTCTTACCACAATAAGTAGTTCAAAGTAAATTCCATCTTTTCTTTCATCTTTCCGTGGTTGCCTGGGGGTTGCCTGGGGGTTACCTGGGGGTTGCCTGGGGGTTCGGTGAGGTCCGGCTCTCGAAACCCTCAGGAATTCCTCTCTGCAGTCTCTCCGATTCCACTTTATACCTAATAAAGAAGGTGTCTTTTTTATTAAAGCGCAACTAAAGACTGTAAAAACTCTTTATTTTCAGATTTTTTTATGACAAACAATACAGATATACAAAGAAAATTGTAATATTCATTTAAAATGCGTACCTTTGTGCCCGAAAAGAAAATGTATTCTTTCGTTTGTTTATTTTCATCTCCTATATTTCCATTGGAATTTGTCATACCTTCGTAACTCTACTTCTCTTTTAACACAATTAATTATATTATATTTATGAACATTTACGTAGGTAACTTAAGTTACAATGTCACAGAAAACGACCTTAAAGAAGCAATTTTAGAGTATGGTCAGGTAGATTCATGTAAACTTATCATGGATCGCGAAACACGCAGATCGAAAGGTTTTGCATTTGTTGAAATGTCAGATGATGAAGCTGCTAAAAAAGCCATTACTGAATTAAACGGTGCCGAATTTGATGGTCGTCCCATGGTTGTTAAAGAAGCACTTCCAAAAAACTAAATTCAGTTTTTCAGAAAACACAATAAAGACTTCTGTCATCGAAAGATAACAGAAGTTTTTTTATACGATTCAACAGTCTGTCCGTTATTAAACTGACTGACTGAAAATGACTACGATTGATAACTTATCCTGTGAAGGATTAACAACGTTTCGTTGGACTTTAGTTGATACGGAAATATTGCAGAACAACGAAATTAAGATATAGATAAAGAGCCTGGTATTGCTCAAAAAAGACGAGAATGATTTCAATAGAACAACTTACAGTAGAATTTGACGGAAGGCGATTATTAGACAGCATCGGATTTCTTATAAACCCGAAAGATAAGATTGCATTAGTAGGTCGAAATGGTGCAGGAAAATCCACGCTTATTAAATTGATAGCAGGAAGTGAACAACCCACCCGGGGAAGTATCATTGCTTCTCCCGATTTAACCATCGGTTATTTGCCTCAGCACATGATTCACAATGAAGGAACAACCGTGATGCAGGAAACCGAAAAAGCATTCGACCATATCACGAAACTGCAGAATGACATTGATCATTTAACTCTCCAACTTACCGAACGACTGGATTATGAGAGCGAAGAATATGCCCAGATTATTGATAAGCTGAGTAATTCTTACGAACATATGCAGATTATTAACAGCGGGAATTTTTATGCTGAAATAGAAAAGAACCTGCTCGGACTGGGATTCCTCAGGAGTGATTTCGACAGGCAATGTTCTGAGTTCAGTGGTGGGTGGCGCATGCGAATTGAATTAGCTAAGATTCTGCTGCAGACTCCTGACATACTGCTGCTTGATGAACCTACCAACCACCTGGATATAGAATCTATCCAATGGCTCGAAACTTTTCTGGCGAATACCACGAGTGCTATACTACTGGTTTCGCATGATAAGGCTTTTATGGACGGAGTCACTAACAGAACGATTGAAATATCACTCGGACATATTTACGATTATGATGTAAATTATTCAAAATACCTGCAACTTCGTCTGGAAAGGCACGACCAACAGGTTCGCGCATTCGAGAACCAACAAAAAATGATACAGGATACGGAGGATTTTATTGATCGTTTCCGTAGTAAAGCCACCAAGGCCGTACAGGTCCAGTCACGAATAAAAGCGTTGAATAAAGTTGAACGTCTGCAGGTTGATATGGAAGATACGTCAAAACTTAAGCTTAAATTTCCACCGGCACCCCGTTCAGGAGCCATACCTGTGGAAATAGAAAATTTATCCAAAGCATATGATGACCATGTAGTACTTGACCATATCGGACTGATGATCAACAGAGGCGAGAAAGTTGCTTTTGTTGGTAAAAACGGAGAAGGAAAAAGTACGCTTATCAAGTGTATCCTGGATGAAATTTCGTACACGGGTATCCTCAAACTGGGTCATAACGTAAAGATCGGATATTTTGCACAGAACCAGCCCTCCCTGCTGGATGAGAACCTGACTGTCTTTGAAACTGTCGACTATGTTGCAGTAGGTGATGTCCGTACCCGTTTACGTGATATCTTAGGTGCTTTTATGTTTGGAGGCGATGCTTCGGACAAAAAGGTGAAAGTGCTTTCAGGAGGAGAACGCAGCCGTTTGGCAATGATTCGTTTGTTGCTGGAGCCTGTTAGCCTGCTTATATTGGATGAACCTACCAATCACCTTGATATACCTTCAAAAGAGGTTCTGAAAGAAGCTATTAAAGCGTATGACGGTACTGCCATAATTGTATCGCATGATCGTGAATTCATGGATGGCCTGGTAACCAAAGTATATGAAATAGGCAATAAAAAGATTCATGAGCACCTGGGTGGTATTTATGAATTCCTGGAGAAAAAGAAAATGGAGAATCTGAATGAACTGGGATAGCGTTCCGTGTTCTGTGTTTGAGAGTTTGAAGGGTTTGAGAGTTTGAAGGGTTCCGTGATCAGAGATTCGTAGAATGGCTACACAATCTTCTATAACCAATCACCCAATCACCCAATTAACCAATTAACCAATTAACCAATTAACCAATTAACTAATCAACCAATCAGCAAATCAACCAATCAGCCAATCAACCATTCAACCATTCAACCAATTAACCAAACACCCCGATACTGCTGTACCGGGGAGTTTTTTTAATTCTGAGTCTAATGTTTATTTCAAAACTTGTTTGTGTTTATAACTATTGCTGGTCTCTTCCATAATATATTTCAGGTTCGCCCATTACACCTGACTTCTGCATTAATTTCTTTCTATCAGGGCTAATCATTGCAGCTTTTGCCTGTTCCAGATCGGTAATCTTAAAAACTAAATATACCAGATGAGGATCGTCAATACCCTGTGCCAATACGCCATCCTGTAAACCATCTTTTATCCTCATTTCTGCACCTTCTCCATCAAAAATCTTAATCCATGAATCAAAATCTTTTACTTTAAGGGTAACTTCTGCATAATCTCCGGGATTTTTCATTTCTTCGCTCATGCGCAGTACCTTAATAAAAAGTATACTAGGTGCTGAGGTGACGCCACCTTTTTGCATTACATCTTTTAATACAGGGTTTGTGGTAAATGCTTTTGCCTTTTGTACATCGTCAATCATAAATGGTATTTCTACTTCATTCTGGTTTTCGATACCACGTGACAAACCAAGTAGATGCAGTCCGGCAGCATTTCTGTTGGTACTATCGGCATCAAAAAATGGTTTCCATACGTCGTAGTCTGCTACAGTATGCTTGATTACTAATGCATTAAATGGTAAAGACATCATGCCATCAGGTGGAACATTTTCATTTGTAATAAGTTGTTCACTTGTTTTAGCATCCATGTTAGTTGCATTGCTGGTGCTTCGCATATTACCTGCAAAAAGTGAGATGGTTAAGCTAAATGCCAGTGCCAATTGAGTTGTTATTAGTTTTTTCTTCATTTTGTTGTAAATTTAATTATCCTTGCTTACTCTTTTCGGTTTTCAGCTTCCCCGTATTTAAACTGTCAAAGTATAGTTGGTTGTTAAGTCTAAATTTTTACAGTAGAGTCAGAGCATTCGAAATGTAACCATTGAATACCTGATTCTGGTAGTTTTTTTGAAAAAGGAATAATTTATAATCAAAACTGTTTTAATTAGTTCGTCTAACAGTTTCTATCGTAATAAAGTTCTGATATAAAGATTTTTTCAATTTACATCGATAGGAAATTAAGGTTAGTTTCTTATAATTTCAGAGAGGCTTAGTTGACACTATAAATATGATTCTGAATATAGAAAGCTTGTAATTTTTTCAGTATTTATATTAATCGAAAAAAAAGTATTTAGGAAATGTTCCTTTTTTAAGGGGTCAGACGATAAATACATGACTCAGGCCAAAGCGTCAGAGATGATCCACCAGCTGGTTGAGGAGTGGTTATAAACAAGAAACTCCCCGATACCTATTTGTACCGGGGAGTTCATATTGTCTTGAATCTTTGTTCTTGGCTCTAATGTCTTATTTTGCCATTTCAATAGCCACAGCTACCTGAACAGTTGCACCCACCATAGGATTGTTACCCATACCAATGAATCCCATCATTTCCACGTGAGCTGGAACTGAAGAAGAACCTGCAAACTGAGCATCTCCGTGCATACGACCCATGGTGTCGGTCATTCCGTAAGAAGCAGGACCAGCAGCTACGTTATCAGGGTGAAGGGTACGTCCGGT
>Ga0302170_10001273_pt1 | contig 9818 bp, 6 predicted proteins | sample I_Fen_N2_1_FD_193492 | JGI IMG/M metagenome (GOLD analysis project Ga0302170, IMG submission 193492) | Peat permafrost microbial communities from Stordalen Mire near Abisko, Sweden - I_Fen_N2_1 | ecosystem: Environmental > Terrestrial > Soil > Wetlands > Permafrost | place: Sweden: Abisko...
ATTTCGCATTAATGTTTTGTCTCCGTAATTATTGATCAATGTCCATGTTTTTTCTTTAGCAGGTAGCCCTAATAAACTTACTTTGTTGTAAAGTTTTAGTTTATATGGTTTTTTAGGAAAATTCCAACTGGCATTTCCACGCCCTTTGATGTCCAGACTATCGGTGTATATTTTAGTTCCATTATCAGAGATGATTGAAACAATTCCTTTAATATAAAGATCCTTGTTTACAATATCCTGAGCATTAGTTGTATGAATAATAACGGTAGGCAAATTTGTAGTTTGCGGAATATTAGAATTGTCGCCTACAGCTTTGTATCCATGAAACTCAATTTCGGCTACATTGCAATTTGCGTTGGAAGGTCCGACATAACGAACATACCGGTACCCTTTGGAACATGTAATTGGTTGGAAAGTCAGGCTGTTTTGCGATGGAGTCTGATTGATTAGATACAATGGGATGGCATCTCCGAAGTCCGGATTATTGGCTCCTTCGAAAACACCGAGTAACATTGCTTGTGCCTGTCCGGGTCGTGGACAAAAAGCTACTTTTGTTATAACGCAAGGTTCGCCTAAATCTAAGCCAACCCACCCTCCACTAGGGCTGCAAGTGGCAAATGTGTTGGTTAGATCACCATCAAAAACATTGGCAGCTGTATTTACCGTTGCTGAACAGGTGGATGTAGAGTAATCGAAATAGCTTGTTGTTCCAATTATGGATCCACTAAGTTTGGATGGAGTGTTTTGAGCTGAGAGTTGAGATATCCCGAAAATAAATAAGAAAAGAGTAATTGGCTTATTCATACTTTCTCTATTTTGTGATTTGTATTAGGATTCAAAATTTTGAATTGGACAAAGATACAAAATGAGTGTGTTGTGAATGCATTTTTACAGTATAAATACTCATATTTCTAAATTTATTTTAAAAATAACATCTTAAATACTTGACTAATTTCATTTTCACACAAAAAAAAGCCGGACTCTTACGAATCCGGCTTTTTTTTAATAATCTGATCACTGTTAACTGATCATTGCTGACTTGTTATAGTGTTTTTCTTACTTCAGTTTCTTCATAACTTTCAACCATATCGCCTACACGTATATCCTGGTAGTTTTTGATGTTCAAACCACATTCATAGTTAGTACCCACTTCTTTTACATCGTCTTTGAAACGTTTCAGTGAATCAAGTTCACCGGTGTAAACTACAATGCCATCGCGAATGATACGAATTTTGTTAGAACGTTTGATTTTTCCTTCACGAACCAAACAACCTGCCACTGTACCCACTTTCGTGATTTTGAATACTTCAATAATTTCAACTGTAGCGGTAATTTCTTCTTTAATTTCAGGAGAAAGCATACCTTCCATAGCCGATTTGATTTCTTCAATCGCGTCGTAAATAATGGAGTATAAGCGAATGTCGATTTCTTCTTTTTCGGCCATCTTACGTGCCGATGTGGTAGGGCGTACCTGGAATCCACAAATAATAGCATTAGAAGCAGCTGCCAATAAGATATCCGATTCGGAAATGGCACCTACCGCTTTGTGAATAACATTTACCTGAATATTCTCGGTAGAAAGGTTCAGCAACGAATCGGCCAATGCTTCTACCGAACCATCCACGTCTCCTTTTACAATAATATTCAGTTCCTTGAAATCGCCCAGTGCAATACGGCGACCTAATTCGTCGAGCGTAAAGTGTTTTTTTGTACGTATGCTTTGTTCGCGTTGTAATTGTTCACGTTTGTTGGCAATTTCGCGTGCTTCGTGCTCGGAATTCATTACATTAAAATTATCACCAGCTTGCGGAGCGCCGTTCAATCCAAGAATCAATGCCGGTTCTCCCGGTAGTACCTGCGTGATACGTTGATTACGTTCGTTGAACATAGCTTTAATCTTACCATGGCTGATACCGGCCAATACTACATCGCCCACGCTTAATGTTCCATTATGAACCAATACGGTAGACACGTAACCGCGTCCTTTGTCCAGTGTCGATTCAATAACTGAACCTGTAGCGCGTTTATTTGGGTTGGCTTTTAGTTCGAGCAATTCGGCTTCGAGCAATACTTTTTCAAGCAGCTCGGGTACTCCGTCACCTTTCTTGGCCGAGATATCCTGCGATTGGTATTTACCACCCCAGTCTTCAACCAAATAATTCATTTGAGCCAGCGTTTCCTTTATTTTTTCAGGATTTGCTCCCGGTTTATCCACCTTGTTGATAGCAAATATCATTGGAACATTGGCGGCAGCAGCGTGATTAATTGCTTCAATGGTCTGAGGCATCACGTTATCGTCGGCAGCTACAATGATAATAGCAATATCTGTTACTTTGGCACCACGGGCACGCATGGCAGTAAATGCTTCGTGACCTGGAGTATCAAGGAAAGTGATACGTTGACCGTTCTCGAGCTTAACATTGTAAGCTCCGATATGTTGTGTAATACCTCCGGCTTCACCGGCAATTACATTTGTTTTACGTATGTGGTCAAGCAATGAAGTTTTACCATGGTCAACGTGTCCCATAACGGTTACAATCGGAGCGCGTGGTAACAAATCTTCTTCGTTATCTACTTCCTCTTCACCAATAGCTTCAATTACGTCGGCACTTACATATTCAGTTGTAAAACCAAATTCCTCAGCTACGATATTGATTGTTTCAGCATCCAAACGTTGGTTGATAGAAACCATCAAACCAATATTCATACAAGTAGCAATAACCTGATTCACCGTAACGTCCATCATTACTGCCAATTCGCTTGCAGTTACAAATTCAGTCAGTTTAATTACGCTTTCTTCATCGCGTTCACGTTGTGCTTGTTCTTGCTGACGAACACTGTTGCTGTCGCGTTTGTCACGACGATATTTTGAACCTTTTCCTTTTTTGTTTGCACCGGAAAGGCGAGCTAACGTTTCTTTAATTTGTTTTTGTACATCTTCCTCGTTTACAACTGTTTTAATCGTCTTTTTCAAACGATCTTTATTTGCTGCCGGTCTTGCCACACCATTTCCACCTGTAGTTCCGGGGGTGACTTTTTTCGGATGTGCAAATCCCTGGGTTGGTCCGTTTGGTTGAGGTACTTTAGTAATATCAACTTTTTGATTAGAGAAACGCTCGCGTTTTTTCTTTGGATGTGCCGATGCAGGATCAGCAGCAACTTCAGCTGCTGTACGTAAAATCTTTTTCTCGCCTACAACAAGTGGTTTTTTACTGTCAACCTTAAGTTTATCTTCGCGTTCTCTACGTTTTTGTTCTTTTGTTTTTGGCTTTGGACGTGTGCTTTGGTTTAAAAGTTCCAAATCAATTGTTCCAATAACCACCGGAGCAACATCGATAGTTGGTCGGGCTAAAGAAAATATCTCATCTTCTTCGTGATCATTATCTTTAGTTTCCGCGTTTAACTCAACTGTCTCAACAGGTTCAACAATCTCTGTTTCTTCTTTAATCTCAAATTTCTTGATTGGCTTTACAAGCTTAGCTTTTGGTTCTGAAGGTGTTTTCGGTTCTTCGCTAACAATCTTCGGTTCTTTTTTCTCTTCTTCTAAAGGTTTAATCGGAGCAGGTTCTGTTTCAACCTTTGGTTGCGGTTTAGGTTCTGAAACCGGTACTTCAACTTCTTTTTTTGCTTCAACAATTACCGGTACCTCTATCTCTACAGTTTCAACCTTTATGACCTCTTCTTTTTGGATGATTTCTTTTACTTCAATAACCTTCTCTTCAATTACTGCCGGTTTTTCAGCCACAATTGGTTTCTCAACCACAGGTGCCTGTATTTTAACTTCAGGTTTCGGTTCCGAATGTTTGTCGTTTGCAGTCAAATCTATATGTCCAACAGATTTGAAATGCGGTAACTGATCTTCCGGAATTGTAACGTGAATAGTTTCTGCTGGCTTTTCTACATGTTTTGGCTGATTATAGCCTTCAATAGATACAGATGCAGCCTTCTCTTTGAGTTGGCGCTCCTGACTTAATCGCTCTGATTCTATCTTAAGAGCCATATCTTTATTAAATTCTTTTGCCAACAAAAGGTGCAAGTCATCAGACAATTTTAAATTGGGGTCGACGACAACTTTATGACCTTTTTTCGCCAAAAATTCAACGGCAGTGGTCATCCCAACGTTCAAATCTTTACAGGCTTTACTTAATCTTATGGACATATTCTATTATTACAGTTTTCTATTTTTTTAAGTCTTCGGACTTGTCATCCGATCTAAAGTTCAGCATAAGTATTAATGCCAAACATGCTATGAATTTAGGCTTCACTTTCCTCTTCGAATTCTGCTGCTAAAATAGCCAGCACTTCGTCAATAGTTTCTTCTTCAAGGTCGGTACGGCGAACTAAATCCAGACGAGGTATAGCCAAGACACTTTTAGCAGTATCGCATCCGATTGCTTTCAAAGCATCGATAACCCATTGATCTATTTCATCGCTGAATTCATCTAAGTAGATATCTTCAGTTTCGGCATTTTCATCCATCTCGCGGAATACGTCGAGAGTGTAGCCAGAAAGCATTCCTGCTAATTTAATGTTTAAACCACCTTTACCAATTGCTTGCGAAACTTCTTCCGGTTTCAGATAGATTTCAGCTTTTTTCTCAACTTCGTTCAACCGAATTGAAGAGATTTTAGCAGGGCTCAAAGCACGTGAAATAAATAAATTCACGTTGTTTGTATAGTTTATCACGTCGATATTCTCGTTGCGTAATTCACGAACAATACCATGAATACGAGATCCTTTAACACCAACACATGCTCCAACCGGATCAATGCGGTCATCGTAAGATTCTACCGCAACTTTAGCACGTTCGCCCGGAATACGGGCAATTTTTTTGATTGTAATCAGACCTTCATGAATTTCAGGTACTTCCAGTTCGAAAAGCCTTTCCAAAAATACCGGTGAAATACGTGAAAGAATAATTTTCGGGTTATTGTTTTTGTTCTCAACCATGGCAACTACTGCTCGAACGGTGTCGCCCTTGCGGTAAAAGTCAGTTGGGATTTGTTCAGTCTTTGGTAAATAAAGTTCATTGCCTTCATCATCAATAAGCAACATCTCTTTTTTCCATATCTGATATAGTTCAGCACTTACAATCTGACCCACTTTTTCGCTGTATTTGCTGAAAACGTTGTCTTTTTGCAGTTCTAGTATTTTCGATGAGAGTGTTTGACGAAGGGTTAGAATTGCACGACGTCCAAAGCTCAAAAAGTCTACAGTATCAGTAACATCTTCATCTATTTCGTAATCTTCATCAATCTTCTTTGCTTCGGTAAGGGAAATCTGAAGGTTAGGATCTTCCAGGTCTGCGTCAGCCACCACGGTGCGATTACGATAAATTTCAAAGTCACCTTTATCAGGGTTGATAATCACATCATAATTTTCGTCGGTTCCAAACAGTTTCGAAATAACATTACGGAATGATTCTTCCATTACACTGATTAATGTACTTCTGTCGATGCTTTTTAGCTCTTTAAACTCCGAAAAAGTATCAATTAAGCTAATAGTTTCTTTTTTGCTCATGGCTTATTTGAATCTAATAATATATTTTGTGTTTTTAATATCTTCGTAAGAGAATGTAATATCCTCTATCACCGTTGTTTTTCGTTTTGCACCCTCCAGTTTTTCAACCTTTTCAACTTGCAAAACAAACTGGTTTTCATTTACTTCAGTTAGAACTCCAATCGTTTTCTTACCATCTTTAGTCAATGTTTCAACCTCATTTCCAATGTTCTTTTCGTATTGCTTTACGACTTTGAAAGGCTCGGTAAGCCCTGCTGAACTTACTTCAAGTTCAAAATCTTCCACTTCACGGTCAAATTGTGATTCAATATGGCGGTTTAGCTCGGCGCAAAATTCAAGAGAAACGCCATCAAACGAATCAATTTCCACTGAAATTCGGTTATCAGGAGTGACTTTTATATCTACCAGATAATAATTTGTGTCAATCAAATAATTTTCAACTATCTGACTTATAGTGCTTTTTAAAATCATGTCTGTATTATATTAACAAACGAGGGGACTGTTGTCCCCTCCTCCGTATCCTATTTCGCTTGCAAAAGTACAAAATAATTCTTTATAATACAAAGATTTAATACAAAAAATTGATTTCAAATTATTTATCTTCTTTGTTATTGTCTTTATAGTCTGAATTTTGTAAAATTATAAATCGCACTTTGAAAATTATTTGCGACTTAAAGTTATCTTTGTAATCTCAAATTAATTCTCATAATCTTATCACCATGTATAAAATATTATCAATAAATCCGGGTTCTACTTCCACTAAATTTGCTGTTTATGAAGACGAAAAATTAGTTTGTTTACACACTATTCGTCATACGGCAGAGGAGTTGAGAATTTATCCCAACTTGTTTGACCAATATGAATTTCGTAAGAATTTAATGTTGGATTATTTGAAGAAAGATGATATTGATTTGTCCGATTTATCAGCGGTTGTTGGTCGTGGAGGGTTAGTAAGACCTCTTGAATCGGGTGTGTATAAAGTCAATGATAAGCTTATTGTTGACCTGAAATCGTCACTGGGCGGTGAGCATGCCAGTAATTTAGGTGGAGTTTTAGCCAGAGAAATTGCCGATGGTATTCCGAATTGTCAGGCTTTTATTGCTGACCCTATTGTTGTGGATGAAATGCAGGATGTGGCACGGATTAGTGGTTTGCCATTGTTCCCACGCCGCTCAACCTTTCATGCTCTTAATCATAAAGCGATTGCCCGAAAATATGCAGCAGCAACAGGAACTACGTATGAAGAGCTAAATCTGGTTATAGTTCATTTGGGTGGTGGTGTATCTGTGGCAGCACATGAGAAAGGCAAAGTCATTGACACTAATCAGGCTTTAGATGGATTTGGACCGTTCTCGCCTGAGCGTGCAGGAACTCTTGATGCTGGGGTATTGGTTGAAATGTGCTTCGAAGGAAAATATTCGCGGGATGAGATTCATAAAATGCTTGTAGGTAATGGTGGTTTGGTAGCACATTTGGGTACAAATGAGGTTCTGGTTGTTCTTCAACGGATAGAGGATGGTGATGCGCATGCAAAGCTTGTGCTGGAAGCTATGTGTTATAATATTGCAAAAGAAATTGGAGCTATGTTGGCGGTTCTTCACGGAAAAGCGGATGCTGTTATACTTACCGGCGGAATAGCCCGTAGCAAATTTGTTGTGAATTATATCAAAGAGATGGTTTCTACTATGGCTAAAGTAGTGGTTTATCCGGGAGAAGATGAAATGGAAGCATTGGCTATGAGTGGGCTTCGGGTATTGAGAGGCGAAAAAAGTAAAGAGTATTAAATGGGCAATAGTCTGGTAATGCTAATTTGAGACTTTTCTTTTTCCGGCGAATTTTTCTTCCCAAAGTACCCACATCAGGAAAATAATTCCGTAGAAAATATATTTGAAAAAATACTCGTGCAGAAAAACAAACCAGGTCGGATGATTTTCAATGAAAGCAGCGATAACTGAGATTCTGAAAATATTGAAAAGATAAACAACTGCCAGCCCTAATGGAATGTACCAGAGTTTTTTTTGCCAGGGACCTCGATAAAAGGCTATGATACAGAAGTAAATATATGCTTGTTTAAAGCCGGTGCATGCCCATATTATTTGTACTGAATTTCCGTTTAGGTGTTGAATTGAATTATTGGACTCCAATGTTACTCTCCATCCACAGAAATTTAAAATAGATTTACAGACATGCGCCACATTGTGAGCACCCCATACAAAAGGTGCTGAAATGTCAAGTCCCCAAAATGTGACAGTGGAATCTATATTTGCTGATTCGTCTCCAAGCACATTGTATTTCCAGAACAGGTTTGAAACCATTAAAATAAGAGCGAATAAAATGACGCCTCTGTAAGGCTCTGATTTCTTCGGAAATTTAATGGTGGTAAATTTCATTGAGCAGCTATTTAATAAGTTCCTCCTTGGTGTAGGAGATGGTTTTAGAATTTATTGGAAACACGCGCAAACGGAACTTCCTCAATAGAGCAAAAATCATTGTGCTGATATTTGAAATACCCGGTAATGGCAATCATGGCTGCATTATCGGTTGTAAATGCAAATGGCGGAATATATACTTCCCAGTTGTATTTTGCCCCGTAATCGTGAAATGCCTGACGCAGGGCTGAATTAGCCGACACTCCTCCTGCAACAGCCACCTGACGAATATTTAATTCAGAAGCGGCTTTGCGAAGTTTAGTCATTAAAACATCTACAACTGTAGCCTGAAGGGATGCGCAAAGGTCGTTCAGATTTTCTTCTACGAAGTTTGGATTTTCCTTTATTTTATCTCTCAATAAGTATAAAAATGATGTTTTCAGTCCACTAAAGCTATAGTTGTAACCGGGAATCTGGGGTTTGTTGAATGTAAAAGCCTTCGGATTGCCTTCTTTTGCCAATCGGTCAATATGGGGTCCACCCGGGTAGGGAAGCCCCATTACTTTAGCGCATTTATCAAAAGCCTCTCCGGCAGCGTCGTCAATAGTTTGTCCGATTACTTCCATGTCGTCATAAGCTTTTACGAGCACTATCTGAGAGTTTCCACCCGAAACGAGCAGGCATAAGAATGGAAATTTTGGCTGACGTTCATCTTCTTTTCCTTCGCTGATAAAATGAGCAAGCACATGAGCCTGCAGGTGATTTACATCGACAAGCGGAAGATTTAGTGCTTGCGCAAATCCTTTTGCAAAGGATGTCCCGACTAATAAAGAACCCAGCAATCCGGGTCCACGGGTAAAAGCGATAGCATTCAATTCGGTTTTGTCAACTCCTGCACGTTTTAGTGCTTCGTGAACAACCGGAATAATATTAAGTTGATGCGCTCTGGATGCCAACTCGGGCACTACGCCACCAAAGTTGGTGTGAACAGCCTGACTGGCAATTACATTCGAAAGCATTATGCCGTCGCGAATTACCGATGCAGAAGTATCGTCGCAGGAAGATTCGATACCCAATATAATTGTAGAATTCATTTTTTTAATGTAATTTTAAAGAATAGATTATGCATCCTTAAGGAATATAAGAACCTGTTGGCATAACAATTGCTATTTGGTTATTATAATTGCTTTGTTAGAAGCGTTTCCTTGTGATATTCACAAATTATTATTTACTTTTGCGAAACAAAGTTCAAAGGTATAAAAAAAACAGGTAAAATATTAGGTTTTAGTATTGATGGAATAATTTTATTTCTCATACTGTTGTTGATGCAAGTTCAAACTGGCTCGATACAGAGCTTTATATCTAAGGTGATTGTATCCGAACTATCAAGCAAACTCCACACCAAAGTAAGTATTGGCAAGATTCAGTATAAATTTTTCAACGACATTGCCATTCAGGATTTATACGTTGAAGATCAGCAAAAAGATACGCTGGTGTTTATAGGGCAAGCCGATGCTCATTTCAAATTTTGGAAATTCTTTCAGGGGAAAATCATTTTCACATCAATTGAACTGGATCATTTATTTGGTAATCTTGTGATTAATAAGGCAGGACATTCCAATCTTGATTTTGTGATAAAAGCATTTAAAAAACCGCCAACAAATGATTCTACTCAGATTGAATATCGTATAAGTCATTTCAAAATAAAAAACTCCAGATTTAATTATTCGAACTATAAAGAGTTTAAAAAACTCTCAGCAGGAGTATTTAATGCCAATAAGTTGAAAGTTAAAAATATTAATGCAGATGTTGCATTCAATATTTTTAAGAAAGATTCGATGGATGCACGAATTTTAAGCCTGAGTGCTGAAGAACAATCAGGATTGATTTTGACAAACTTCAAAACACGTATATTTGCCTCAGCCAAAG
>Ga0302170_10001274_pt1 | contig 9817 bp, 7 predicted proteins | sample I_Fen_N2_1_FD_193492 | JGI IMG/M metagenome (GOLD analysis project Ga0302170, IMG submission 193492) | Peat permafrost microbial communities from Stordalen Mire near Abisko, Sweden - I_Fen_N2_1 | ecosystem: Environmental > Terrestrial > Soil > Wetlands > Permafrost | place: Sweden: Abisko...
CTATTTCTTTCCAGTTATAGGTTGGCAGTTCCCAGTTTTGCCCTTTTACGGCAAACATATCGGGTGGTGCACCGGCTTGCATGTGCATGTGGAAAAGTTCCGGCGAAACCCAGGTGTCCACACTGTTTCGATTCACCCCTATCGGAATATCACCTTTTAAAACAATGCCATGTGTATGTGCATAATGTGCAGCTTCTGATAACTGAAGATGTAAATGATATTGAATAAAATAATTTACGGCAATATCATCGAAATGCGGTTGATCCGGCGAACTAAAACCGGCTATTTTCTGAGCATCATAAGCTGCAAAGTTCTGCCATAAACGATAATCTGACGTTCCGAACTGATCGCGCAGAACGCAATATGCTGCATACGGAACCAACCAGTATTCGTTCTCGGCAAAAAAAGCTTTAAATTTCTTATCAGCCAAAAACTTCGTTTTATTCAACAGATACAATTCCTTTGCGTACTGAAGTTTGTAATTAATCACATTTAAAAACGAGATCAGTTCTTCAGCATTCAATTCGGCTTGCTTTGCTTTATACTCAACTTGCAACGGATGTGTGGCCGGAAGTTTTCCGGTAGCCGGTAAATTCAAAAACAAGGGATTAAGCGCAAAGGCCGAAATGGCAGCATAAGGCAGCACATCAGCATCGGTATGAGTACCTATCGTATCGTTCAGCGGTAGCACCTGAATCAACTTCAGCCCCACTCTTTCAGCCCAATCAACCAACAGTTTTAAATCGCCGAAGTCACCAACTCCAAAACTCTTTTTTGTACGAATACTGAATACCGGCAAACCAACTCCGGCACCTTTCCACGAATGATTGGAAATACGAACAAAACCATCGGAAAGTTGTACCAGTGTTTTCGGGGAAGTATATATAGGTGCAATACGATCAGATCCAGATTCTAAATACCGGAACTGATTATCTTCAGTATCGAAAACTCCATATTTATAATGCACTTCGTTTTCTACCTTACTTAAGTCCAGTTCGACTGTCCACCAATCACCGTCGGTCTGGCTCAGAATAACAGGTTTAGTAGTGGACCAGTTACCCAAGATATCACAATCGCCAATCAGGCAAACAGCCTCATTTTGCTTCAACATAGGCATCTTTACTTTGAATAGGTGCGTATGTTTTTTAGCCGATTGCGTTTTCGCTATAAAATGATTATGCTGCAATAATACCTCATGAAAAGGGGCGGTCAGAAATACATTTTCTATGCTTCCGGGAGAGTTCCAGCTATCAATACAAAAGCAATGATCGGTTTCAGCACTGTTAGCATCAACAGTGCGGTCATTTCCCCACTCTTCCACAAACTGTCCGGAGTTTTCATCATACAGAACATATTTGTACGTAAATTGAAAATCCTCAGGCTTATTTATTTCAATCTCTGCCAACCAATCTTCAGCATATTGGAAATTTAGTGCTAATGCCTTGTCCAAATCCCCATTGCCTAGTTCTGGAATATTACCGCTGAGTAAAAGACGCTGGCCCCAATGAGTATAATAGGATATTTTAAAGTGTACTTTCATAGACAATTGAATTAAAGTCAATTAGGTTATATATATTTAACCACAAACAAAAATAGTGCTATTTTCATAGGCTACATTTTTGGTTGGTAAAAAAAACACAAAATTTGATTTCAAACGTTTGCGGGGAAATCGTGAATACAAGCCAATAAACAGAATTTAATCCAACAAAAAAATCAATTGAAATGAGAGCAAAACGAATTTTCATATCCAAACCTAAACCAAAAACAATCATAAGAACTAAATTCTCTTAAATTTCAACTTAGCATCAAAACATTATAAATATTCATTGTCATTTAATCCCGATTTCGCAGCTTTATTATAATTATATTCTGTACTTTTGCAAAAAAATCGCTAAAACTAAATCTCACTTAAAAACCCATGCCAGCTTCAACTTCCCCTTTTAAAGTATTTTCAGGCACGAAGAGTCGTTATCTTGCCGAAAAGATTTGTCAAAGCTTAGAGTGCCCACTCGGAAACATGAAAATCCAACACTTCTCAGATGGAGAGTTTTCAGTTTCATACGAAGAATCAATCCGCGGTCAATACATTTACCTTGTTCAATCAACTTTTCCAAATTCCGACAATTTGATGGAATTATTATTGATGATTGATGCAGCTAAACGTGCTTCAGCTTATAAAATTATAGCTGTAATCCCCTATTTCGGTTGGGCGCGTCAGGACAGAAAAGACAAACCACGTGTATCTATCGGAGCTAAACTTATTGCCGACATGCTCGGAATGGCAGGTGTAGACCGCATTATCACAATGGATCTGCATGCCGATCAGATACAAGGATTTTTCGACATTCCGGTTGATCATCTGTATGCTTCCACCATTTTTGTCCCTTACATCAAGTCTTTAAAATTAAAGAATTTGGTTATAGCTTCACCCGACGTAGGCGGTTCTAAACGTGCAGGCTCTTACTCAAAATACCTGGGCGTTCCGATGGTTATTTGTTACAAAACCCGCGAGAGAGCAAATGTGGTAGGTGAAATGACTCTTATTGGTGACGTTTACGGTAGAGACGTAATTATTACCGATGACATGGTTGACACAGCCGGTACACTTTGTAAAGCAGCAGATTTGATGTTGAGCAAAGGTGCAAAAAGTGTTCGTGCCATCGTATCACATGGCGTAATGTCGGGCGAAGCAGGAGAAAAAGTAATGCAATCGGCACTCAGCGAAATTGCATTTACCGATTCAATCCCATTTGACACTAGCAAATGTTCAAAGGCTAAAATTCTTAGCATCTCAAAAATGTTTGCCGATACCATTTTCCGCGTACAGGAAAATCAATCAATCAGCGAACAATACTTATTGTAATTCATAATTGAGAATTTATATACTAAAAAACTCCTGAGTTGTTTGACTCAGGAGTTTTTTATGTATCTATACTACTTACTACCTACTAAAAACTACCGCCTATTACTCCGCCAGTTCTATCCTTGTTTTCATGTTCTTTATTTTTTCGTTTGATACCAACTGAAGAACATCTTTAACCTTATTGACTTTGATAGCAACAAACGAATAGTAATCTTTCACTTCTACCATTCCCAATTCATCTTTAGCCAGCTGGCCTTTTTTAAACATAAAACCAACCACATCCATCTTGCTTAGTTTATCCTTTTTCCCTTTGCCAATGTAAAGAGTAGCCCATTCAGGCTTAGGAGCTGCCGATGTCAGAGCTGGTAAGCTATAAGGTATTGGTTCCGGGGCAATAAAATCCGGTAGGTTTTCATTGATGGCCTGCAATAAAAAAGCAGACCCCTCAGCCTCCATACGAGCTGTACGGCCATTGCGGTGTACAAACTCATCCAATCGAACCGGTGCATCAAAGTGAATAACATTTTTGATCTCGGGTATATCCAATCCACGCGATGCCAGATCGGTAGAGATAAAAGCAATGCAACTACCGTTTCGAAATTTGGAGAGAGCCCGTTCGCGCTCAGTCTGTTCCAGCTTACCATGGAAAAACTCATTAGCCAAATGGCGCTCATTTAAATAGGCATGCACCTTCTCCACCGTATCCCGCTGATTGCAAAATATCAGCGAGGAGTCATTACCCAACCGGCACAACAGGCGGTAAAGCAAATCCATTTTATCATTATTCTCCCCTTTTACAGAATAAATGCGGAGACCTTTCAAGACATTATTTTTTTCCGAGAAATCCAGTTTCAGTGCATTGACGATACCCGTAAAAGCAGGAATAGCCACTGCATCGGTAGCCGAAGTGAGTATGCGTTTATTGAGAGCCGGAATATTACTTATGATAATTTCCATTTGTTCGGTAAAACCCATTTCGAGCGACTTATCAAACTCATCGAGTACAAGTACCCGAATGGCGTCCAGCTCAAAGTTTCCCCGTTCGATATGATCCTGCAACCGACCGGGAGTTCCGATAAGCAACGCCGGTGGAACAGCCAAATCGCGCTTTTCGCCATTGGACGGACGACCTCCAAAACAAGTATTTACTTTATAACCCGTACCCATACTACGCCACACTTGCTCTATTTGCTGAGCCAGTTCACGCGAAGGAGCCAGGATTAGAGCCTGCACTTTTTGAACATCCGGATTCATACTCAGCAACACAGGTAGCAGATACGCCAAAGTTTTACCCGAACCCGTAGGCGACAACAGAATAAGGTCCTGTTCTTTTTCATTCGCTTCGAGCGTGGCCAACTGCATAGCATTAAGCGATTCGATACCCATGCTTCCCAGCGTGTTATCAATTATAGTGGTATTATTTTTCATGCTACAAAGATAGTGTAAATATCGTTGAGATTTTATTAATTTGAAATCTAAGGTAATATACAATAAACCTTGAAGTTGAAACATATGATCGAAAATAAAATGTTCCGGAATATAGGGTCGAACATTCGGAAAATTTAGCTACTTTTGCACTTTATCATATCACCCGATACAAAATGGAATATACAACCTTACAAGGAAAGCTGATTATGCCCGAATATGGGCGAAACATACAACAAATGGTGACTCATGCGCTCACCATTGAAGATCGCGAAGAGCGCACCCGCTGTGTAAAAACAATTATCAATATTATGGGGAATCTATTTCCCTACCTGCGCGATGTGAACGATTTCAAACACAAATTGTGGGATCACGTGGCAATTATGTCTAATTTCAAACTGGATATTGATTTCCCTTACGAAATTCTACAGGAAGAAAATTTGTATACCCGCCCCGAACCTATTCCTTACAAAAACTCGCGCATTCGTTACCAACACTACGGTCGTACATTGGAAGAAATGATTGAAAAAGTGGCTGTTTATCCCGAAGGCGAAGAAAAAAACGAACTGATTCGTTTAATTGCCAATCAGATGAAAAAATGTTTTCTCACCTGGAACAAAGAAGTAGTTGACGATCGCAAAATTTTTGATGATTTGCGCGAACTATCAAAAGGTAAGCTGGACATTCAGGAAGATTTCTTCAAGCTGGTAGAATCGAGAGATGTGCTGTTCAACAAAAAGAATAAACCTAAAAAGAAAAAATAATAACTACAAAGCTACAATGAACAGTGAGTAGGGAACAGCAAGTAGAGAACAGTATTCAGATATCGTGACAGATACTGATGCTGATCAATAATGACTAATTACTGACGACTGATCAAGCTCACAACTGAAAAATTTATGTCGTCATTCCAAATCGAAGGCGGACGCCGACTATCCGGCTCTATTACACCACAAGGTGCTAAAAACGAAGCACTGCAAGTTATCTGTGCGGTACTTCTTACTCCAAAAACCGTAACCATAAGTAATTTACCCGACATTCTGGATGTCAACAACCTGATAAACCTGCTGGGTGATATGGGTGTTGACATTAAGCGTGAGAGTGCCCATACCTGCACATTCACCGCAGATAAGGTAAACATGGATTATCTTCAATCCGAAGATTTTTATCGCAAAAGTGCTGCATTGCGCGGCTCGGTCATGATTGTGGGACCCTTGGTGGCCCGTTTTGGCAGAGCCATCATCCCCAAACCGGGAGGCGATAAAATTGGGCGCCGTCGTTTAGACACCCATTTTATCGGTATACAGAAACTGGGCGCTGAGTTTCATTACGATCCGGCTGCCAAACGTTACGAAATTGAAGCCAAAAAACTAACCGGATGTTACATGCTGCTCGATGAAGCATCGGTAACCGGAACTGCTAATATACTCATGGCTGCTGTTATGGCCGAGGGTACTACCACAATTTACAACGCTGCTTGTGAACCCTACCTGCAACAGCTATGCAAAATGCTAAACGCGATGGGCGCCAGAATATCGGGTGTAGGTTCAAACCTGCTGGTTATAGAAGGTGTAAGCAAACTGAACGGATGCGATCATCGTATTTTGCCTGACATGATTGAAGTGGGTAGCTTTATCGGCATGGCTGCCATGACAGCATCGGAAATCACCATTAAAGATGTAGCATATAAAGAACTGGGTATTATCCCCGACAGTTTCCGTCGATTGGGTATTCAGTTGGAACAACGAGGTGATGATATCTTTATTCCCCATCAAAAAAATTATACCATAGAATCGTTTATCGACGGTTCAATAATGACCATAGCCGATGCACCCTGGCCGGGACTGACACCTGACCTACTCAGCGTGTTTCTGGTTATAGCTACCAAAGCCAAAGGCAGTGTGCTTATTCACCAAAAAATGTTCGAAAGTAGGTTATTTTTTGTGGATAAACTCATAGATATGGGTGCCCAGATTATTCTGTGTGATCCGCACCGGGCAACGGTTATCGGTCAAGGAAATCATCTTCACCTGCGCGCTTCTACTATGAGTTCGCCCGACATTCGCGCCGGAATAGCATTACTTATAGCAGCCATGGCTGCCGAAGGAACCAGTATTATTCATAATATCGACCAAATAGACCGCGGTTATCAGGACATTGAACAACGACTGAACGCGCTGGGTGCAAACATAAAAAGGATATAACTAATCTCTAAAAAAACAGGAGGAACGCCGTATGCTAAACAAAAAAATTGTGGATTTGCTAAACAGCCAGATCAACAAAGAGTTTTACTCTTCGTATCTATATCTGGACATGTCGAACTATTATTATGCTAAAAATCTGAATGGTTTTGGCAACTGGTTTGCTATACAAACGCAGGAAGAGTATGCTCATGCCATGCTATTTCTGAAATACGTGCAAAACAATGGTGAAACAATAACGATGAATGCCATTGCCGCACCTAACAAAGCTTACTCTGATTTTAAACAACCATTGAAAACATCGCTGGAGCATGAGATTTCCATCAGTGCTTCCATTAATGACATTTATGCCGAAGCACATGGTTTGAAAGACTTTAAAACCATGCAATTTCTGAACTGGTTTGTAAAAGAACAAGGCGAAGAAGAACAGAAAGCAGATGATCTGAACAAACGCTTTGAGCTTTTTGGCACCGATCCGCGCGGTTTATACCTGCTGGATGCCGAACTGGCTACGCGAACCTACACAGCTCCATCGCTGGTTATCTGATCGGGCCTCTCTCCTACCCTACAACAAAACGTTTCCGGAACATTTTCGGAAGCGTTTTTTGCTTTTGGAAGAAAGAATTACAATATAGCCGCAAAACATAAATGCAGGCGTGCATTTTCGCCCCGACGGCTGCGCGACCAAAATGCATACGCGCATTTGCTTCCCGACGGCTACGCGACCAAAATGCGTACGCGCATTTGCTCCCCGACGACTGCGGCATCAAAATGCATACGCGCATTTACCTCCCGACGGCTGCGGCACCAAAATGCGCGCACGCATTAGGTTTTTTCAGTCAGAAATAAGAATGTACACCTCCATTTTTGCACATTCGAAAGTGGATTGTGCAAGGTTAAATAAATTCTGAAACAGATATTAAATATTTATTGCCATTGTCACATAAAAACTTATATTTAGGTATAAACATAGTTCAAAAAAACATTACTTTTGTGTTCCGTACCATACGAAAAAAAATTCAACGTATTCTTTATAATGAAGCCAATTATACCACCTATTGACAAAGCCATTTTAAAACAGGAACTCTCGTCAGACAAATTCTTACGTCCGACCAATAAAGCACACAATGAAATCTACGTAATTACAGCACACAATGCTCCCAACGTAATGCTTGAAATTGGTCGTTTACGCGAGCTTTCGTTCCGGTCAGGTGGTGGCGGAACGGGTGAAGAAATTGATACAGACGAATACGACTATATGGAAAAACCTTATTTCCAATTAGTGGTGTGGGACCCTGTGGCGCTGGAAATAATCGGAGGATACCGCTACCTGCCCGGGCATGATGTGGATTTTGACGAAGCGGGACAGCCCAAATTTGTAATGTCGCACCTGTTTATATTCACAGAAAAATTCATTAAAGAATATCTTCCATACACGGTGGAACTGGGCAGAGCATTTGTTCAGCCCGATTATCAGACATCGAAAATGGGCACCAAAAGCCTGTTTGCGCTTGACAATTTGTGGGATGGACTGGGAGCGTTAACTCATACGGTAAAAGACACCCGCTACTTTATAGGGAAAGTAACTATTTACGAGCATTACCCACTAATAGCACGCGAATTGATCTACGAATACATGTATCGGTACTTTCCGGATCCCGACAATATGATCCGCCCAAAAAATCCGATTCACGTAGGTACACCAACCCATACACATGCCAAAAAACTGTTTTTGGGAAACGATTCCTCAACGGACTACAAAACACTCCAAAAAGCCATCAGACACCTGGAAACTACCATTCCACCCATGTTTAATGCTTACATAGGGTTGTCGGATACCATGCGCTTTTTCGGGTCCATTTTCGATCCCGACTTTGGATCTGTATACGAATCGGGTATTATGATTACTATGGCCGATTTAGTAGAAACAAAACGAAAACGATATATAGATTCTTACGTGGAGTACCTTAGAAAAGTATTGGAAGCACGCAAAATAGCCAAGCGGGCTGCCCGCGAAGCCAAACTGGCGGAAAAAGCAGCCAAGAAAGCACTTAAGCTGGAACAAAAAGGAAAGACTAAGAAGAAATAAATAAAATATTGAACAAACGGGAAAGAGCAGAGGCTAAACCACAGTCTCGCTAGCTCCGTAAAAGTTCCTGTGCATTTTGCAAGGCGGCATCGGTCACATTTTTTCCACTCAACATTTGAGCCAGTTCCACCAATCGCTCCTCCTCATTTAACCTGCGAATGTGCGTTTGAGTTTGCAATCCGGTATCATCCTTAAATACCGAATAGTGCTGAGCTCCTTTACCCGCTATCTGCGGCAAGTGGGTAATGGTAATCACCTGCATTTCGGTACTCATCGTCCGCATAATCTCACCCATCCGATGGGCAATCTCTCCCGAAACACCGGTATCTATTTCATCAAAAATAATAGTTGGCAAATCGGCTTTATGTGCTACCAATGATTTTATAGACAGCATCAGCCGCGACACTTCACCTCCCGAAGCAATCTGTGTGACCGGCTGTGGCAATCGATTTTTATTGGCCGAAAAAAGAAACTGAACTTCGTCGTTTCCACTCTCACTGTATTCGTCCAGCGAATTTATATCTACCTTAAACTGAATATTCGGCATTCCCAGTTTAATAAGTTGCTCCACCAGATACGATTCAATAGGTTCACAAGCTTTCTGACGGCTTTCGGTAAGCTTACGCGACTGTTCCTGCAACTGCGTAAAGGCAAGTGCCAGCTTAGCACTTAATGCTTCCAGGTCCTCTTCAAAAGACCCTATCCGCTGCAACTGCTTTTCGTAACTATCCCGCAACGCAATCAATTCAGTTACCGAACTTACTTTATATTTCTTTTGCAAGGTAAACAACTCGCTCAACCGGCTCTCCACCTGATTCAGACGTTCCGGGTTAAACTCAACACGTTCTTCGTACGAGCTCATCTCGGCTGCTACATCCTTAAGCTCTATCAGGCTCGACTGTAAGCGTTCATGCCAGTTTTCGCCTGACGGAATATAACTTTTAATATGCGATAATGCCAGCACACTCTCTTTAAGCAGCGAAAGCGACATGTTTTCATCATCCAACAATTGATTTGCTTTCAGCAATTGCGATTTTATTTCTTCGGCATGACTCAGCGTATCCTGTTCCTGCTCCAACTCCTCCTGTTCATGCTCAGCTAATTTAGCATCTGATAGCTGTTGGTATTGGAATTGAATATAATCAACATCCGAAGCCTGTTTGTCTGCTGTTTTTTGCAATTGTTTAAGCTCAGCCTGCAAATTCCGCCACTGCTGATATGCCTGGCGATAAGCATTTA